>SXGQ01025428.1_pt1 | contig 103685 bp, 88 predicted proteins | sample 3178371 | NCBI WGS metagenome assembly SXGQ01 (sample SAMN11356859, study PRJNA531348) | freshwater metagenome | isolation source: freshwater sample F1-20 | place: China: Fuxian Lake, Yuxi | collected 2017-12-25 | reverse complement strand
TGTTGATGCCTGATTAACGTTGACCGTTATTGTGATTTTGAAACCTTAGATTAAATATTCATTTATAGGTTTCAGTTATTTTTTATTTACCTAATTTTACCCTTATTAGACGTATTTAATTTACTTTTTAAAAACTCAGGTTTTTAAAATTGTTAAGCGAATTTAATAAGTTTTTTTCAAATACGATAGGACTTAGTTTACCTAACCCTATATGAGGTTTATCTTCGTTATAGAGTTTTACAGCTCGGTCAATATTTTTCTTTAGATCTGCCGGTGTTTTGGTTCCCCAAGGGATTAAATAGTTATTCTTTATAATTCCATTTATTCGTTCGGCCTTACCATTTTCCCAAGCATATTCGCACATGCTATTTTGAAATTTATAGTGCTTAGTTAGCTTTAAAAAATGATCATCGTAGTATTGACCCCCACCATCGGAATGAAATATAATTCCTTCTTTAAATGGTTTTTTACGGACCTTTATAGCCATTTGCAAAGCAGGTAAGCTAGTTTGCTCAGTACTTCGTTTAAACGAGGTGTGATGGCCTAAAATTCGTCTAGAATAATTGTCCAGAATGAATGTTAGGTAATAAAAAACACCATTTATGTCAAAATAGGTAATATCTGAGCTCCATACCTGATCAATATCTGTCAACTCTATATTCTGCAATAAATTAGGAAATCGAATCACTCCATTGCTGTCCGTCGTTTTTTGATAATTTTTAGTCATTTTAACCATAAAACCACATTCCCTACATAAATTCTCAAACTTATCTCTGCCGATAAACCCAGGCTTAATTTTATAATGTAGCATTCTACAGCTCATGGTTGGATGATTTAATCGTACTTGCTTCATGATTTCAATCAGTGTAAAAACTTCTTCTTGTTGTTTTTTACTCCGTTGCAACATTTGATGAAAACTTTGCTTGCTAGTGGCCAACGATTTGAAAAAGAAATTAAGGCTATAGTTTAAACGATGTTTATTTTGCCAAAAATAAATCAATGTTTTGTCCCGAATTTTTTTTTAATATCCACCTGATAGGTTTCTTCAGCAATTTCAATCATCTTTTCTTGAAAGTCCAATTGAACTTGTTTTTGACCCACTAAACGCTCTAATTCAGCAATTTTCTTTTGTAATGCTAAAATTTTAGTTGTGTCGCTTTTTGATTCCACAATCGTCCGTGTTAGTTTTTTAGCGCCAGAATAAGTGCCTAGCCACCGATGTACAGAAGTATACGATACTTCATTAACCCTACAAACATCAGAAATTGTAGACCGTTTTTCAACGATTTCGCGAACTTTTTCTCGTTTAAATGATTCACTAAAAATTCGACGTTGACGCTGTGGGACACTCAAGCTAAAGGATTTTGTAATTTTTGCCATTTTTTCGTTTTTTAAATTGTTATTATCTTTAAAAAACGGTCAATCTATTTCAGGCACTGACAGGTAATAGGTATTTTACTTCTACTTAATCTTTATAAATTTTAATACTACCTCATACCTCTTACCTAATACCTCTTACCGTATACAGTTCTGCTAAATACAGAATGGTTTCAGTTGCTTTTTGCATATCCTGGACGGAAACCCATTCTTCTTTGCTATGAAATGCATGTTCACCAGCAAAGATGTTGGGACATGGCAATCCCATAAACGTCAATCTTGAACCATCGGTCCCGCCTCGAATGCTCGTTGTTTCTGGTGTTAATCCAGCTAATTCCATAGCTTCCATCGCCAATGAAATGCACAATGGATGGTCTTTTAAGATTTCATTCATATTGCGGTATTGTTCATTCTGAATAAAATCGGCTTGGCTATTTGGATAATTTTTTAAAACATCAAAGGTGATTTCTTTGAGTAAATTTCCATAATCAATTAATTTTAAGGTATCAAAATCCCTTAAAATAAAGTCTATTTGAGCTTCTTCGACGTGACCTTGGATATCTACCGGATGAATAAATCCTTCCATTTTTTCCGTGGTTTCTGGGCTGAGGTATTCTTTTGGTAGATTTGAGATAATTTCAGCGGCTATTTTTATAGCGCTTTCCATTCTGCCCTTGGCAAACCCTGGATGTTGAGAAATGCCTTTGATTTTAATGGTAAATCCATCCGCAGAAAATGTTTCATTTTCTAGGTGTCCACGCCTCTCACCGTCCAACGTATACCCATATACGGCATTTATTTTTTGAATATCGATGTGGTCCGTTCCTCGGCCTACCTCTTCATCGGGAGTAAATACGATGGATATTGGACCATGTTGGGCACTGGGATTTGCCTGCCAAAAAGCCACAGCATCCATAATTTCTGCAACTCCTGCCTTATTATCCGCTCCTAATAAAGTTGTTCCGCTTGCCGTAATGATGTCATTTCCTATTTGTTCTTGTAAGTCGGGATGTTCATTGAGTCGGATGATCACAGTAGGGTCATCGGGTAACATAATGTCTTCCCCTTTGTAATTTGGATGTATGATAGGTTTTACCCCAAAACCAGAGCAATCGGGGGAAGTATCCATATGGGCACAAAAACAGATCGCCGGGATATCTTTTGATAAATTCGATTCAAGGTGTGCATAGACATATCCATATTCATCGGTATGTGCATTGGAAATTCCTACATCATGAAGCTCTTTGACTAAAAGCACTGCCAAATCTTTTTGTTTTTCAGTACTAGGAAAGGAGGTTGATTTTGGGTCAGATTGTGTGTCAATTTTCACATATGTCAGAAATCGATTCTTTGAACTAAATGAATATTTGGAAATTAGTTGTTGTAAATCCGTCATAGAATCAAATATTTTTGAAATATCTTTAGAAAAAATTGTGTTAATTAAATTAATTTTTAAAGGATTACCAAAGGTACTTAACCTTTCAAAATTACGTATTATCTTAGCAGTCTAAATTTTATTAGCCAAACCATTTTCTGAAACTATAAACTATTCGTCTTTTTATCATGTCTCAAAATTCAGTTATTAATTTAGACGGTCAATCCTTTGAATTGCCAACATTTGTAGGTTCTGAAAATGAAAAAGCGATTGACGTTGCTAAGCTTCGTGATTTATCAGGTTATGTTACATACGACCCAGGTTATAAAAACACAGGGGCAACGAAAAGTGCGATTACCTATTTAGATGGTGAAGAGGGAATTTTAAGGTATAGGGGATATAGTATTGAAGAATTGGCCGATAAATCTACTTTTTTAGAAGTGGCATATTTGTTGATCCATGGTGAATTGCCGACTCAAACTCAATTGTACTCATTTGAAAGTGAAATTAAAAAATACACTGTTTCAAATGAGGTTTTGAAAAAGATCGCTGATGCTATTCCAAATTCAGTTCATCCCATGGCCGAAATAGCTGGTTTAGTAGGTCTTTTGTCTGCTTTCCATTCTACAGAAGAAGCGGGAGATGATGAGAAAAATATGATGCGATTGATGGCTACATTGCCTATGATGGCTATCTGGAATTATAAAAAAGGATTAGGTCAAGATGCAAATCAACCTGATACTTCATTGGATTATTGTTCTACATTTTTACAATTGATGTTTGCGAAACCTGGCGAAGCTTATACGGTCGACCCTGTTGTTTCAAAAGCCTTAAATAAACTTTTAATTCTTCACGCAGATCATGAGCAAAATTGCTCTACGTCGACGGTTCGTTTGGTTGGGTCTTCGCAAGCCAATGTTTTTGCATCTGTATCTGCTGGAATTCAAGCACTTTCTGGTCCTTTACATGGGGGTGCAAACCAAGAAGTTATCGAGATGCTAGAGGCAATTAAGGCCGATGGAGGAGATACAGATAAGTACATAGCCATGGCTAAGGACAAGGCTTCTGGTTTTAGATTGATGGGTTTTGGACATCGTGTGTATAAAAACTTTGACCCAAGAGCTAAAATCATTAAGAAAGCTGCTGATGATGTTTTAAAAGCATTGGGAGTGAATGATCCGGTCTTGTCTATCGCGCAGCATTTAGAGGAAGCTGCTTTACATGATGATTATTTTGTAGCCAGAAAATTATACCCTAACGTTGATTTCTATTCTGGTATTATTTATAGGGCTTTAGGGATACCGACCAACATGTTTACAGTGATGTTCGCTATCGGCCGTCTACCTGGTTGGCTAGCTCAGTGGAAAGAATTAAAGACGAATAAAGAGCCTATAGGCCGACCAAGACAAATTTACACCGGATATACTTCGCGCCCATTTGTCGACATTGCCAACCGATAATATAAGTAAAATTTATAGTGGAAAAGCTCTTTGCCAAAAGGGCTTTTTTGTTTTATCCACGACTGAATTAATTTGTGTATGATTTCACCCATATTGAAAATTTCCATTCTTTTATTTGTCATTCAATTACAAATCTTTGAAGTTTCTGGCTTTGTTAAAAGACAAACTGGAAATGCAACGTATTACAATAGTCGCTTTTGGGGTGTGAAAACGACTAGTGGGGAAAAATACAATCCCTATCTATTTACAGCAGCGCATCGGTATTTTCCACTAGGGTCCTGGGTGGAAGTTAGTTTTCCCAAAACAAATAAATCAACGATTGTTCGCATCAATGACCGCGGTCCGTACCGAAGAGGGGCAATTATTGACATTTCAATGGCTGCTGCCAAGGAGATAGGATTGGTATCATTTGGAGTTTCTAATGTGTCTATTCGATTGATTCCTGAAAAAGAAATCACAGATTCTTTGCGTAATGCTTGGGTAAATAGAGACTCGACCAATTCCAGCTTACACCCTTTTATCGCTAAAAAAGTTTTTAAAAAGAAAAAAAAGCGAGCTAGAAAAAAATCTAAGGCAAAATAATTTCAATTCTTCTATTGGCCTTTCGTTGTTCTATGCTAGCATTTTTAATTTTGGGCTTTGTGTTACCAAATCCCTTTGTTACAATGCGTGAAGGTTCAATGCCATGACTCACAAGAAATATTTTGACAGATAAGGCCCTTCTTTCAGAGAGTTTTACATTGGCTATCGAATTCCCTACTTCATCTGTATGACCATGTATTTCAATGTGTTGATGGATATTATTCGTAAGGAACTCGACTAAATTCTTTAAACTCAGCGGTACCTTAATCGGCAAGTCGGATTGGTTTATTTTAAATTGAATATCTTCAAAACTTAACTCGGAAAATTGAGCTGGCTTTAATACAACGATCTCCGGTTTGGGCGTTATTGGTTTTTTAATCCAACAATAATCTGGGATAATTACGCTATGGATCTGAAGATCTTGGTTGGGATCACCAACTTTTTTGGAAATAAAATACTGATTTTCGAGAATAGCTTCAGAAAATCCTGCTTCGTTGGACGGGCTATTGATCTCATAAATGGGCACAGATTTAGACCAAATGCCTTCATAAAGTAAACTTTGATGAAAATCTAAACCTCCTAATCCCCCGTTCTGGTTACTTGCAAAAACCAAAATATCTTTAGATTGTATGAAATAAGGCCCCTGTTCATCTTCTGTGGTGTTGATCACTTCTCCCAGGTTTTTGGGTTGGCCCCATTTGCCATCTTCTTCCATTCGGGACAGCCAAATATCTCTTTTCCCCTGTCCGCCAGGCCTATCTGATGAAAAGAATAACATTTTACCATCGGGACTTAATTGGGGCTGACCTTCCCAATCATGCGAATTTATTTTATACCCTAAATTTTTTGGCCTAGTCCAAGATCCATCTACCCATTGGCACATATATAAATCGCAACCTCCAAATGAGTTAGGGTAATCACAGCCTGAAAAAATCATGGTTTTGCCGTCTTTAGAGAGCGTGGGCGTACCTTCGTTATTTTCTTGATTTAATTCTTCTATAGGCCAAGGGGCTTCAAATTTCTGGCCATTCCATTTTGACACAAAGATTTCTTCATCCGAATTAAGGGCTTTCCTAACGGTTAAAAATAGTTCTTTTCGGCTTGCTGAATATGTAGGAAAGTATTGAGTTCGATAGACATTCAGCTCTTTTATGGGAACTGGGACGATTGGAATACTATCCCTTTCGGATAAAAACGAAAACAATGGGATGATCCAGAGTCCAATCATTTTATGGAATTTGAAGAAACTTATGCGTTTGTATCGAAATTTTCCAATGTGGATTTAATTTAACGAATTCAACAATTATTGAATTCATTTCTGCCTGCTTTGACCATTCAGGTTGCAAATATAAAACGGTATTGCTAGGCATTTTTGGCTCATACTCTTGAGCCCACGCAATATCTGATTTGTGAAAAATGACAATTTTTAACTCGTCAACTTGCTGAAATATCATGGCATTGGCCTCTTTGAATTTTTTGGGTGAGAAGCAAATCCAGTCCCAAGTTCCTGTTACGACCTCACATACCCCAGATGTTTCAATATGAGTATTAAATCCTGCTTCCTTGAACGCTTCAGTTAAGGGCCCTAAATCATGCATTAAAGGTTCTCCACCCGTAATGACAACTATTCTTCCGGGGAATTTTAACGCTTCTTTGACTAAACTCCCAACTGTTTTTTTAGGGTGAGTATCTACAGGCCAAGATTCTTTAACATCACACCAATGGCAACCTACATCGCATCCTCCCAACCGAATAAAATAAGCGGCATGTCCTTGATATTTACCTTCCCCTTGAATCGTGTAAAAAGATTCCATGACGGGATATTCAAAAACATCTCTTTTTGCAACTGATTTTATATCTTTGGTATTGAATTCCATTTTAACTTTTAAATTCGTAGTAAAATTAAGGGTTGATTTGTAATTTAACTAATTAGAAATCGTTCTAACGTTTAGAATCATTTTTTTTAAATTGATTATTTCCCAACATGCACGGATTTCGTTTCTTTTCAATTCTTGTCTCTTACCTACTTTTATGGGCTGGAATGAGTAGCTGCTGGTCCGCGAGATGCCCGAGGGAAACTTGCCGAGTACGTGTTGAGCATAGGCATGGAGAATCTTATTTTAGACCTAGGGAAGCATTTTCTTGGATGTGGACCCCACGTTACAAGCACGTAAGAACACCTAATTATGCTTTAATGGGTGCGCAAGGTTTACAAAAGAAAAAAGTTTGGTACCGTTTCCTTAGTCGCAATCCTAAAATTACTACCCAAAAACCTCGAAAATAAATGCCAAGAATAATCGTTGGTTCTGGGGTTGTTAATCAAATCCCATTAGATTGGGAGGGTAACTATGAGCGTATTTTATACGTAATACAGGAAGCTCAAAAATTTCATATTTCAATCTTATGTTTACCTGAGCTATGTTTAACTGGATACGGATGTGAGGATCAGTTTTATTCATCTTTTACTGAGGAAAAAGCATGGTCATCTTTGGAAAATTTAATTCCCCATACTTCTGATATTACGGTTTTTGTGGGCCTTCCGATGCGTTTTTCTGGAAAACTTTATAATGTCTCTGCCTGTATTTCCAACAAAAAATTAATTGCATTAATTCCTAAGCAACATTTGGCCAACGATGGTGTTCATTATGAGGCTCGATGGTTTTCTCCATGGCCGGCTGGTCAAAGAAACAATATCGTTAAAAATGGCCTTGAAATTCCAATCGGTGATTATCGTGTCGACATCGGCCATGGGATTTTACTGGGTGTGGAAATATGCCAAGATGCATGGGAGGGAGAAAATCGCCCAGCTATTTCATTGGGTCAACGAGGTGTTTCCTTGATTTGTAATCCGACCGCCTCGCATTTTGCTTTTGGTAAATCACAAATTCGAAAAAAATTAGCTCTTGAGGGAGCGGAAATAATTAATGGCGTTTATTTGTTTGCCAATTTATTAGGCAATGAATCTGGCCGAGTGATTTTCGATGGAGATGCTTACATTGCTCGGAATGGCCAAATTATAGCTGAGTCCAATCGATTTTCATTTGCCGACTCAAACTTAATTTATGCTGCGGTTGACCTACAGGCTTTTTTAAACCATGCAGACGATATTATTGAGTCTAAGACAGAGGTATCCGAAACAGATCAACTAAACTCAGAAAATTCAATAAACCCATGGGAAGATTCAACATGCATTAAGGAAGAGGAATTTGCTCGGGCCATATCACTAGGTCTGTTTGATTACCTGCGAAAGTCTAAATCCTTCGGATATGTAGTTTCCTTATCAGGCGGTGCAGATTCCTCGGCCATTAGTTCGCTTTGTTATATGGCAATGCATTTGGCAGAAAAAGAATTAGGATTTAAAGGACTCAAGCAAAAGTTAGCTTACATCCCATGGATGAATTCGGTTTTAGATATGCGTGGTTTACTATCGAAATTATTGACCACGATCTACCAAGGTACGGTGAATTCTTCTAGTGATACGCGTCAATCCGCGAAAGAGTTAGCTGAGTTTATTGGTTCGACTCATTTTGAAATTGATATCGATGTGCTGGTAAAGGGCTATCGAACCTTAATAGAGGACGCCATTGATCGTACCTTATCTTGGGAATCAGATGATATTACCTTGCAAAATGTACAAGCTCGCGTTAGAAGTCCAAGCGCCTGGATGTTTGCCAATATTAATAATGCTTTACTTTTAGCTACTTCAAATCGATCTGAGGCAAGTGTTGGATATGCGACGATGGATGGAGATACTTCGGGATCTATTTCTCCCATTGCCGGAATTGATAAAACGTTTTTGAGAAAATGGTTGACCTGGGCAGAAAACCACGGCACTGATGAGTGTGATAAAATGGCAGGTTTACATCGGGTTAACTCGCTTGAGCCGAGTGCTGAGCTTAGGCCATTAGGAAGCCATCAGGTGGATGAGGATGATTTGATGCCATATCCTATTTTAAATGATTTGGAGCGTTTGGCTTTTTACGATCGAAAATCTCCTGAGGAATGTCAGAAACTTCTTGTAGAAATGTATCAATCCAAGTTTCCGAAAGATAAATTAATTGAATTTACACATCGTTTTTATAGGCTTTGGGCAAGAAATCAATGGAAACGGGAGCGCTATGCACCTGGCTTTCATGTAGACGATTATAGTTTAGACCCTAAATCTTGGTTAAGATTTCCCATCTTATCAGCTGGATTAGAAAAAGATTTACCCGCTTAATTATGCTATTAGTTATTGATATTGGAAATACGGACATCGTATTTGGATTTTATGCCGAGAATACGTGGAAGGCAATTTTACGTACTCCCACGCACCAGCCATGGAGCCCATTGCGCTTACAAATGTGGTTAGTGAAGGAATTGAAAGAGAAGGGATTTGATTCCTATCAACCAGATTCCATCTTAATCAGTTCGGTCGTTCCATCGGTGTTACCTCAAATTCAGAAAGGTGTTGATTTTTGGTCGGGTAAAAAATCGATTTGCATGGGCACTGAATTGTATTCAAATTTACCCATTGAGGTCATTAGCCCAGATGAAATTGGTTCTGACCTAGTCGCTAATTCGGTATATGCGCATTTGAACTATAAAACGGATGTACTTATTGTAGATTTTGGTACCGCATTAACTTTTACATTGGTGGATGCACAGGGTAAAATGCAAGGTGTTTCCATTGCCCCAGGATTGAAAACAGCGGTGAAATCCTTGTTTTCCCAAACGGCCCAATTGCCCGAAGTACCTCTTGAAATGCCTGAATCAGCCTTGGGATTTGATACGGTTTCTGCGATTCAATCCGGAATATTATGGGGTTATGTAGGATTAGTTAAGGAAATGATATTTCAAATCAAAGCTGAGAAAGGTGCTCACATTAAAGTATTAGCTACGGGAGGATTATCCTCTATTTTAACCCCCTTAGAATCTTCATTTGACGAAGTAAACAAGTTGATAACACTTGAAGGATTAAGGTTAATCGCTTCTTTATAATTTCATTGGCATGACTCCAAAATCACAAGGATATTATTTTCCTCCCGAATGGCATCCTCACAAGGCCACTTGGATTACTTTTCCGCACAATGACCATTCATGGCAAGCAGAAAAATTGCATGACATGTACCCTGAATATTTTCAGTTGATTAAAGCGATTTCGGTAGGGGAAAAAGTGAATATCAATGTCCATAATCTCGCTTTGAAAGAGTTTATTGAGGGCCAATTACCTGTGTATGGGATAAATCCTGGTCAAATCAAATGCCATATTCGTCCTACGAATGATGCATGGTGTCGAGATCATGGTCCTGCATTTTTAATCCATTCGCAAACTGATTCTCGGATGATTGTAGATTGGGAATATAATGCTTGGGGTGGTAAATACCCGCCTTTTGATGATGATAATAAAATACCACTTCAGATTGCTCAGTCGTTAGGTTTGCTTTTTGCCCAACCTAAAATAATCATGGAAGGTGGCTCTGTTGAATTTAATGGAGCGGGAACTGTGTTGACAAGTAGGTCATGTTTACTGAACCCCAACAGAAACCCGCATTTAAACCAAGGTCAAATTGAAGAATACCTCATGGAGTATTATGGAGTGGACCAAGTGCTTTGGGTGAGTGATGGGATTGTAGGAGATGATACGGATGGACATATTGACGATACGGTTCGGTTTGTGAATTCAGATACGGTCATCGCCATGGTGGAGCCTAAAAAATCCGATGAAAATCATGCGGTGTTAGCAAAAAATTTACACGAATTATCTCAAATGCGTTTAATATCAGGTAAGCAGCTTACTATTGTTGAATTACCTATGCCGGACCCAGTGATCATAGATGAATTTAGGGCGCCTGGTTCGTATGCCAATTTTTATATATCTAATGCGGGGGTTCTAGTTCCTACCTTTGATTGTCCTCAAGATGAGATTGCATTAAATCTCTTAACACAATTATTTACGGATAGACCCGTTATAGGCTTATCGGCCAAAAAAATTATTTGGGGGCAAGGAAGTTTTCATTGTTTGACCCAACAAGAACCTCAGGGAAATTAATGCAAAAATTCATACTACTACTTTTTGCTGTGTGCTTGTTTGGGTGTCACTCGAGTAGACGTTTATCCCCCAAAGAAATTTTAGTTTCCAAGAAGGTTCAACTAATTAGCAAGCAAGTTGATTTAATTCTAAAACCTTTAATCGCACATGATATACAAGAAAATTTAACGCAATTTGATGAGTTATTTGTCACCTATAGTCTCAGTGTGGTGGAAAAAGATTCAGTAGTAAAGGCAGCACACGGAACGCATTACCTAGGGAAGGTTAAAAAAGGGGCCAAATTGAGTTTAGATTCAATACCTGGTTTGCGTTTGGATTTAAAAGAAGGACAAAAATTAGGAATACAAATAGCTCTTTGGGAAATAGACGACTATTCAAAAAGTCAGAAATTTTTAAACAAAGTTGGCATGTACAGTAGCGCACTTCAAATCCCATTGACATTCATTGAGTGGAGTTCTGCTAGCAATCCACTGGGTTGGTTCTTATGGGGTACGAGATTAAGTTCAATGGGATTGGATTTCTTGGCCACTTTGGATCGAGATGATTTATTAGGTATTTCTGAGGTGGTTTGGAGTTGGGATGATTTGTCTCTTCAAAATAGACCCAGAATTAAACGCATTCAATGGAAGGGCAAAGATTCAGCCATAAATTCCTTTCATTATGAATTTGGGTATGAAATAAAGGTCAAGGATATTGTCAAATAGATCACTTTCTCAATGATTTTTCGTAATTTTATCGGCTTATCTAGGTCAATTAAGGCCAAAGGATTATTAATTTTATGTGTTTAAAAATACGGTTTTTAATTTTGTTGTTTATCGGAGTGGGCTTGTTGTCTAATTTTTCTTGGGCTCAATCTGATTTTGTGCTACAAATTGGAAATAAGAAAATCAGCTCATCCCTTTTTGAGAAAGATTACAGGAGGTTATTAGAGAGCGATAGCATCAAATCGGGGAATAAGCAAAAGTTTTTGTCGGATTACATTGATTATCAAATCAAGATTTTAGCTGCTGAGGAAGCTAAAATACCTTCGTCTCCTGGATTTCAAGATGAATATCAGAGTTTTAGGAAGGAATTAGCCAGTCCGTACTTGATCGATAATGATCAATTGGAGTCGTTGGTTAGGGAAGCTTATCAGCGATCAAAATTTGAAAAGCAGATTGCACAGATCCTCGTGAAATTACCTGTAAATCCAAGCGCAGCGGATACCTTGTTGGCCTTTCAGAAAATTGATAACATTCGCAAAAAACTGGTCGCAGGTGAAGAATTCCAATCATTAGCAACTAAGGTTTCTGAGGATGAAATGTCAGCGCCTAGGGGAGGATTATTAGGGTATGTCTCCATACTTCAAACTAAATACCCGCTTGAGAATGCAATTTATTCTCTCGAGAAGGGTCAGTATTCTGGTATTATTCGGACTGAGAATGGTTATCACATCATCAAAGTCTTGGATATTCGGCCGAATCAAGGCAAGATACGTTTAGCTCATATTTTGATTTCGGTACCTGTAGCGGCAGCCACAAATTTGCAAGTGGAGGCGAAGAATAAGATCGATCAAGTTCAAAAGTATTTAGCAAAAGGGGAGGACACATTTGAAACAATTTGTAGAAATTTTTCAGAGGATCCTTATTCAAAGGGCAGAGGCGGCGAATTAAGGCGTTGGTATTCTTCGTCTGAATTATCGGAAGAACTGCAAGATAAATTATTTGGTATCCAACGCTTGGGTGATTATACAGAACCTATTCGGACAAATTTAGGTTGGCAAATTTTTAAATTATTGGACAAAAAGCCCATATTAAGTTATGAGGAAATGGCGGAATATTTAAGGCAAAAGGTATTGACTGATGCTGAGCGTAGCGCCATCATAAAGGCTTCTTTCATGAAGCGTGTGCGTCAAGAAAATAAAGTTGTCATTAATGAAACCAACAAAAAAGTGGCTCTTGAACGGTTTGCTCAAGACCGTGTTGGTGATGAGGCTTACTTGAATTTCCCGTTATTTTCTATTGATCAAAAGTCTTTTACGATTAAAGAGTTTTATGCGTTTATCGTAGACCAACAAAGGAAAAAGATTAAGGCTTTGGGGTATTTGCCTACTATCTCCGAAGAGTTTTGGTTAGAACAGTTTATCGATTTGTTTACGCTTCAGGCGGAAGAACAACATTTGGAAGTAAAATACCCAGCCTTTAAGGACCAGATGAAAGAATTTTATGAAGGGAGTTTGTTTAGTAAAATCACAGAAAGGGAGATTTTTGAGCCCTCGTTAGATTCGGTACGCCAACAAAAATATTATGCTTCAAATGAGTTAAAGTTTACGATGCCAAGTCGTTTGGAAGCTAAACTTTTTAGTGCAGATAATTCTAAGACTCTCTCAGATGCTTTGGAGTTATTGAAGTCGGCGCCCTATCCGATGAATAAGCGCTTTCCTGATCTTTTGTTTCAGTTTGGACAAAGTCAATTGACCGATGCTTCTACAAAACTTTTACAAGAATTGTTTATTTTGATGGCCAAGAATAGGGAGTATATCATTGAAATTTCTGGACATCATGATTCAAGTGAATTGGATAGTCTGGCTCAAGGAAGAATTAATCAGGTTGCCTCTTATTTAAATAAAAAGGGAATTGCAAACACTCGGATTATTGAAAAATTAGAGGGAAATTTGAAGTCTGCATCGAAAACAGATAAAACTAAAAACTTTCGAGTTTCATTAAAGTTTTATTCTCAATCGATGGAGGATGTGGTTAAGCGGTTTAATGCCATCAAACCAATGAGTCTTTTGGCAGAGGAAGGTTTTTTTAAACGTGGAGAAAATGCGATTTTGGATAGTATTCCGTGGGAAGTAGGAAAAAAGAATTTTGAAAAGGCAGGCAGGTATTATTTTGTTGACATAAAAAATATTGAAAAAGAGCGAATAAAGAGTTTTAGTGAAGCGAGAAGTTCAATCATTCGAAATTTACAGGCTGATTTAGAACAAAAGTGGTTATTAAATTTGAAACAAAGTTTTCCTATTATCCGACAAGAGGATGAGTTAACTAAAATAATGCAATAGAAATATGAGGATTAAGAATTTATTTTTAGGAGTAATGGGTTGTTTGATTTCGATCACCAGTGTGGCTCAAGAAGCAAATACGGCTCAATTGTTGGATAAAATTATTGCTAAAGTGGATAACCATTATATCCTAAAATCAGAGGTTGAGCAACAATTTCAGCAATATCAATCCAGTGGTCAGGCCAATACTCCTGATCGCTGCCAAATTTTAGAAGGATTAGTGATCAATAAGCTTATGTTGGCAAAAGCCGAAATCGACTCAGTTATTGTTGAAGACAAGCGTATTGAAATGGAGTTGAATTCTCGAATGGATCAAATGGAGCAGCAATATGGAACTGCTAAGAATATTGTGGAGGCTTTTGGTAAACCCATCGCTACCATGAAAGAGGAATTGAGGGCGAATTTGAAAGAGCAGATGACGGGTCGTAAGATGCAAGACAAAATTACGGATGATGTAAAAATAACTCCTAAGGAAGTAGCTGCATTTTTTTCTACTATTCCGACGGACTCATTGCCATATCTACCTTCGGAAGTTGAGGTAGGCCATATCGTTCGCTTAGCCCAACCCAATAAGGATCAAAAAAATGAATTGATTTCTCGGTTATTGGATTATCGCCGTCGAATTGAAAAGGGGGAAAGCTTTGAAGAATTGGCTAAGTTATATTCGGAGGATTTGGGAAGTGGTAAACGTGGGGGAGATTTAGGTTTTTCTAAGCGTGGCCAGATGGTGGCACCATTTGAGGCAGCTGCTTTAAAATTAAAGCCAAATCAAATGTCAGAAGTGGTCGAAAGTGAGTTTGGTTTTCATATGATTCAGTTATTGGATGTACGGGGTCAGGAATATCATGCTAGGCATATTTTGCTTAGACCGGATTATCAAAAATTAGATTTAACGGAGCCCACTAAATATTTAGATAGTATTCGAGTTTTAATCCAACGTGATTCAATTAAGTTTGATGCCGCTGCGCGTGATCATTCTCAGGATAAAGGAACCCAGGATGCTGGGGGTTTAATTATGGATATGGGAAGTCGCTCATACCGAATTCCTTTTGACGGAACGATGGAGCCAGGTTTGTATTTTTCGATTGATTCCATGAAAGTTGGGACTATTTCGACTCCTATTCCATACCGGACAGAAGATGGTAGAAGTGCTGTTCGTATTTTATATTTCAAGGCAAAACATCCGCCTCATTTTGCTAATTTAAAAGAGGATTATCAGAAAATTTCTAATATAGCTTTGACTCGAAAGAAGAATGACGCGATTGAAAAATGGTTTTTAAAAGCAAAGGAAGACGTTTTTATTTACATTGATGATGAGTTTAAAAGTTGCAATACGCTTGGGACTGTTGGCGGATCATCGGGAGGAGCTTCTCAATAAGCATGATGAACGACGTTAAACTTGCCGAAACATTTTTTGAAGACATTCAGGCTTTAAAAGCAGCTATTCATCAAAGGATAGTGGGTCAGGATTTAACCATTGAATTAATGCTTAATGCATTATTCTGTCAAGGTCATTGTTTGTTGGTCGGAGTTCCAGGCTTGGCAAAGACTCGATTAGTTCACACCATTTCTTCATTGGTCGCTTTGGATTTTAAACGAATCCAGTTTACGCCCGATTTAATGCCCTCTGATATCATAGGATCTGAAATTTTAGATGCGAATCGTAACTTTGTATTTAATCGCGGTCCTGTATTTACAAATTTAGTGTTGGCAGACGAGATTAATCGGACTCCACCTAAAACTCAATCTGCGCTTTTAGAGGCTATGCAAGAGGAAACGGTGTCTGTTTCAGGGACAAGTTTTGAATTGCCAAAACCTTTTTTGGTGTTTGCTACTCAAAACCCGATTGAGCAGGAGGGAACTTATCCGCTACCGGAGGCCCAATTAGATCGTTTTTTATTCATGATTAAATTAGAATATCCTAGTTTTCAGGATGAAATTAATGTGGTCCGTATGACGGAACAAACTAGGGAAGAAGATGATATTAAGCCGTTATTGACGATTAGTTCTTTATTAGCTTACCAAGATTTGATTAGACGTGTGCCTGTTTCAGATTATGTGGTTGAAGCGGCCGTTACACTGGTGCATAAAACGAGACCCGATAATGATTTGGCGACAGAATTGACCAAAGAATTTGTCACTTGGGGTGCTGGACCACGTGCTTCTCAGAATTTAATATTGGCCGCAAAATGTAGGTCATTGATGCTTGGTCGATATTCTCCTAATGTAGAAGATGTTCGAGAAGTTGCAGTGGCTGTGTTGCAACACCGTATTATTTTATCATATAAGGCAGAATCCAAAGGATTTTCTGCTGCGGATATAATCAAAATGCTGATTGCCTAAATAGCTACTGGTGCTTTAATGCCTGGGTATGGATCGTAATTTTCTAAGGTAAAATCTTCATAAACAAAATCGAGTATGTCTTTCTTGTTTGGATTAATTCGCATGGTGGGCAATGGGCGAGGGCTACGGGTTAATTGTAGGTCAACTTGTTCCATGTGATTACTATAGAGGTGTGTATCACCACCGGTCCAGACAAAGTCGCCTAGAGCCAAATCACAAACTTGAGCTACCATCATCGTTAATAGTGCATAGCTAGCGATATTAAATGGTACACCTAAAAATACATCGGCCGACCTTTGGTATAGTTGGCATGATAATTTACCATTAGCCACATAAAATTGGAAAAACGCATGACAAGGCATTAGTGCCATTTTAGGTAAATCGGCTACATTCCAGGCACTTACGATAATTCGTCTAGAATCGGGATTTGTTTTTAAGGTATGAATAACGTCTTTTATTTGGTCAATCACTTGGCCATCAGCACCTTGCCAAGAACGCCATTGTTTGCCATAAACAGGTCCTAAATCCCCTGTTGGACTTGCCCATTCATCCCAAATGCTAACATTGTTTTCTTTTAAATAAGCCGTATTTGTTTCTCCTTTTAAAAACCAAAGCAATTCATAAATGATGGATTTCAAATGTGTTTTTTTTGTGGTGACTAATGGAAACCCATCGGCTAAATTGAAACGCATTTGATATCCAAAAACACTTGTTGTACCTGTGCCTGTACGATCCGATTTATACGTGCCTTTTTCTTTGATGTGGGTAAGAAGATCTAAGTAAGCTTGCATATTAGGCTATAAATTGATTTGAGTTTAAAACTAAGGTATGTGTTATTTTGGCGCTGGGTTCTAGTTGGGCCGTGGCCGAGCAATATTTTTCCATCGATAATTGGATTGCTTTTAATGCTTTATTTCCATCAATGGCCCCTTTTAGTTCAAATTGAATATTGATTTCATTAAACGGTGTTTTCTCGGTCCCTTCTATTTTTTCTCGGTTTCCTGAAATTCTAATTTGAAAATCTTCGATCGTTTGGCGTTGTTTTTTTAGTATTAAAATAACATCTATGGCGGTACATCCACCGATACCCATGAGTAGTAATTCCATCGGTCTCGCACCTGCATTATGTCCTCCAATACCCTCTGCGGCATCAATATGAACTGGAACGGAGGAGCTACCCATTCCTTCAAAATGAAAATCTTCATCTATCCTCTTTAAAACTACTTCCATCTTATTTCAATAAATTTGATTTTAATTCTTGTTTCCACAAAACATCTCCCTTCACGTCACGTAAAGTAATATTTAATGTGCGATCTTTTAATGGACCTGATATACTAACGGTGGCAAATGCTCGCTCTTGAGTCATTGTTCCTGGAACTAATTGGTCGTTTAAATCCATTTTATGAGGAGTGGCTGTTCCGGCAGTTAAAGGCGAAACCGTTAGATCATATAAGGGATATGTGCCAGGGCGTTCGAGTTTCCAAAAGCTAGACGTATGTCGATCGCCTGAAAGAAATACAACTCCGGGAATATTTCTATTTTGTATTTCTTTTAATAATTGATTCCTTTCTTGTTCGTAATTAGACATATTTTCAAAGATTTTAGCCGGATTTATGATTTGTCCTCCATTTACAACGATTTTGAAACTAGCTCTACTGGTTGTTAATGCATCCAAAAGCCAATTTAATTGCTTTTGACCAAAGTAATCTTTTGCGGGATCTTTTAAATCATTTGGTGCCTTAAACCATCGGTCATCCATTAAGAAAAACTCAGTATCGGACCATTGAAACTGGCCTGTGATTGCCTCTTGAGGGAAAACATAATTTAAGTTACCCCAATAAAGTTTAAACAATTCTAAGGCTGTATTTTTCAACACAAATGAGCGATCCGCATCATTTGGACCATAATCATGATCATCCCAAATAGCATAATGATGCGTATTTGCCAAGAGAGCTTGGACTGATTTTTGTCCTCTAGTGTGATCATTTCGATGGATCATTCCTGTTTTTGTATTCCAATCGGGTTCTCGGTAATAAAAATTATCCCCTCCCCAAATCATGAAATCAGGCTTTTGTTTATAGATCGATTGGTAAATTTCATCTGCACCTCCATAAGGTCTTCCGGGCCGATCATGATTTTCATCGTTTATATAATTGCAAGATCCAAAGGCAAAAGTAAAATTAGGTGGATCCGTTCGATATTGCCATAATGCTTGAGTTTGAAATTCAAGTGGATAATCAAAATTCATTTTTTTACCATCTATCCAGACCTCATAGGAATATTTCTTCCCCATTTCCACTTGGTCAGTAATGATTTTGGTAATAAAATTATCTTGCTTTTGAGTTTGAACGGGATCGGTTGATTTAATTGGACTATTCGATTTGTTATCTTTTTGCCAATATTTTATTTCTATCTTGGATGCCTTTTCAGTTTGAATCCAAATTAAGGTCTCCTTCATTTCAGAATACCCCAGCATGGGACCGCTTTTAATTTGGCTAAAAACGCTTGAGCAAACCATGAAATAAAGAAATGTGTATAAGTATTTCATTTGATGATCATTTTAAGGCTATATTTGTCGCTAAATTTAATTTCAATGGCATATTATTCCATTCAAGGTATTCAGTTAAAGGACTTGGCCCAACAATTTGGAACGCCCTTGTATGTCTACGATGCAGACAAAATTAGGGAAAAAATTTCAGTTCTTCGTGGGTCATTGAAGGGTTTTCCTTTATCGATTAAATATGCGTGTAAAGCGAATACTAATATATCTATTTTGCGCATCATGCTGGAAAATGGAGTGGATTTAGATGTTGTTTCTCCCCAAGAATTAGAATTAGGTATCCTGGCTGGTTATGCTGGCAATCAAATAACTTTTACTCCAAGTGGAGTTGATTTTTCGGAGATTGAATTTGCCGTTGACAAAGGCGCCATTGTGAACTTAGACAACCTTTCAGTACTTGAAAAGTTTGGTCAAAAATATGGCTCAACTAAGCCCTGTTTAATTCGCATTAAGCCTCATGTTTTTGGTGGTGGAAATGAAAAAATCATGACGGCTCATCCTGAGTCTAAATTTGGCATTTCAATTCATCAAAAAGAGGAAATTTTAGCGATTGTCAACCAATATAAAATTCATGTGATTGGTTTGCACCAACATACGGGTTCGGATATCAAAGATGGCAAAACATTTCAGGAAGCTGCATCTGCACTTTTTGAATTTGCATTTGACTTTAAGGAATTGGAAATTATTGATTTAGGAGGTGGTTTTAAAGTTCCCTATTCACCCGAAGATCCGGGGGTTGATATGCAGGAAGTGGGCCAATTAATGAGCCAATCTTTTCTTGAATTTAGTCGTCATTATGGACGAGAATTAAAGCTTTGGGTCGAACCAGGTAAGTTTTTAGTGAGTGAGGCTGGAACCTTTTTGGCACAGGCGGCGGTGGTTAAAAAAGATCCGATCAAGACTTTTTTAGGAATTAATACTGGACTTAATCATTTGATTAGGCCCATGATGTATGGTTCTTATCATTATATTTTTAATGCTTCTAATGCAAATTCTGCAAGTCATAAAGCTTATCGAGTGGTCGGAAATATTTGCGAAACTGATACCTTTTCATTTGATTTTAATGGAAAGCAAGATGAAAGAAATTTGAATGAGGTAAATGAGGGTGACATTATTGCATTAGCAAATGCCGGTGCTTATGGCTTTACCATGGCATCTCACTATAATTCAAGGTTTTTGCCTGCTGAAGTGCTCATTGATCAAGGCAAGGCCATTATCATTCGGAAGAGAGAGACGTTGGATGATTTGACTAGAAATCAAGTTTTTTAGGTAAGAGGTATTAGGTAAGTGGTAATAGGTATTAGGTAATACATCAAACCAACCAACTAATACCTGATAAATAGTGCATCTTTACTCTCCTATTACCTCTTCCCTCTTACCTGATACCTATTCCCTCTTACCTCTTACCTAATACCTCTTACCTAATACCTCTTACCTCTTACCTATTTTATTACCTATTACTTAATAAAGCACCCAAGTATCCTTCGAACCTCCTCCTTGAGAGGAATTTACGACTAAAGATCCCTTTCGCAACGCCACACGAGTTAATCCCCCAGGCATTACATTTACGCCATCTCCATATAAAATATAGGGCCTTAAATCAACGTGCCTGCCTTCCGCATGGTCATCGATTAAGCATGGCACCCGAGATAATGAAATCGTAGGCTGAGCGATATAGTTTCTTGGATTAGCTAAAATGTACTTTTTGAAATTCTCTTGTTCTTCTTTGGTCGATTTTGGACCGATCAACATCCCATATCCACCTGCTTCGTTGGCCTCTTTGACTACCAAATCACCGATGTTTTCTAGCACAAATTTCAAATCATCCGGCTCACTGCAGATATATGTTTTTACGTTATCGATGATGGGTTCTTCTCCTAAATAATATTTGATTATTCGCGGCACATAGGCATAAATTACCTTATCGTCTGCAACGCCAGTCCCGGGAGCATTTGCCAGGGCTACTTTCCCTTTTTTATATACATCAAATATCCCTGGGATTCCAATTAACGAATCCGGATTAAAGGTTTTAGGGTCTAAGAATGTATCATCAATTCGCCTATAAATAACATCTACTATTTTGAAACCTTTGGTCGTTCTCATTTTCACATAGCCTTCGTGAACGACTAAATCACGCGCGTCAACTAACTCGACACCCATTTGTTGGGCCAAATAGGAATGCTCAAAGTAGGCTGAATTGTAAATTCCAGGAGTAAGCACCACCACGGTAGGTTCGGGTCTATCGCTAATAAATCGGAGCATTTGTAATAGCTTATGCGGATAATCAGCAATGGGTCTAATTTGTGTTTTTGCTACAACTTCAGGAAATGTTTGCTTCAACAACTCCCTGTTTTCCATCATGTAGGAAACACCGGAAGGGCATCTTAAATTATCTTCTAAAACCATATATTCACCATCATTTCCCCTAATTAAATCCGTTCCTGTGATGTGGATCCAAATGTTTTTAGGAGGTTTAATGCCCATGCAGGGCTCTAAAAAGTTTTTTGATGAGTAAATGACTTCCTTCGGAATGATGCCATCTTTGATGATTTTTTGATCTGAATATATGTCGGCCAAAAATAAATTTAAGGCCGTTATTCGCTGAATTAATCCCTTTTCCATTTTCTCCCATTCTTGTGCACTGACAATTCTTGGGATTATGTCTACGGGCATAATACGCTCTGTTCCTTCATTTTCTGAATATACATTGAACGTAATGCCCATAGCCATTAATGCTCTCTCGGCAGAAATTTGTCGCCGCATAAACTCTTCCTTAGTAAGCTGTTCTACGCGATCCTTAAAAAATGTATATCCTGATCTTGTTTGTCCGTCTTCGGTAAACATTTCGTCAAAAAAGCCCTCTGCGTTGTAGTTGTCAAATGTGAAATTCATAGGCTTGGAAATTTTAAATTGCTTGATTACCTCAATAATTTAAAATTTTATTTTTGATTTAATTTTCAAAAAGAAATAATTTTTTAATTCTTTCCCTAAATACAATTTAAATTATTGGAAATTTACCATTTTCATTTGATAATACGCTCATTTTTAGGTCAATGAGCTAGCTTTTGATTGATGTACGCGTGTGCGTCAACCTGATTAACTTAGGCCAACTGTATTATTTTGTCCTTTGAGGATGATATATTTGTGCATGGAAAATGATGAGTTAGTTGATTCGCTAGAGTTGTTGGTCAAGCTTTGGGATGTCCATGGCGTTAATGAGTTCAAAGCTAAAAATCTTTCTTTTGCGGTACGTGGATTGGATAAGTTTCCTGGATTAATCAACCAGCTGACTACCGATCAATTGTTGTTGATTCCAGGAGTGGGAAAAGTCATCGTCCAATTAATTTATGAACTTGCCCAATCAGGGACTTGTCGGGAATTGGAAGAGATTGTTGAAAAGACGCCTCCCGGTATTTTAGATCTTCTGAAAATTAAGGGTTTAGGGGCCAAAAAAGTTCGGGCCATCTGGCAGGAACTGAATGTGTCAAATTTCGAGGATTTAAATATCGCTTGTCAAAATGGCCAAATTGAAAAATTAAAAGGATTTGGTTCAGCGATCCAATCGTCCATCCAGTCTCAAATCATTTATATTCAAGAAAATAGAAAAAAACTTAGGTTAGATAAAGCGATATTTTTAAGTGATCGCATACTGGCCATGTTACAAGTGACATTTGACAAAATAGCGATTTCGGGGGAATTAAGGCGTAATTGCGAAGTCATTACCTCTTTAGTTTTTGTGATAGAAACCGATAATATTTTTGGAAGTCAAAGTGAAATTTCTGAGCTTATGGGTTTCTCTGAGGATCTCCAAGCCTCTTCGCCATTTACTTGGCGGGGTTTTTTTGAAGATCATTTAATTCCCATTGAAATTCATTTGGTTGACAAATCTGAATTTGTATCCGCCTTATTTCAACACAGCGCGCACGAAAATCATTTGGAATCTGTAGATTTTTACAATCAATTTCAAGGTAAAACTTTGTTGACGGAGGAGTCTATTTATCATGCATCAAACAAGCCATTTATTTTGCCTGAAATGCGTGAGGGATTGCAAGAGTTTGTGTGGGCAGGCCAACATGAAAATACAGATTTGATCGAAGAGCAGGATTTACAAGGCTGTTTGCATAATCATTCCGTTTATTCCGATGGAAAAAATACTCTGCTAGAAATGGCAGAGGCTTGTCGGGGTTTAGGCTTACATTACTTTGGGATTGCTGATCATTCACAATACGCAGCTTATGCCGGTGGTTTGAAGGAAGAAGATGTTTATCGGCAGCATGAAGAAATTGACCAACTTAATTCATTGTGGTCTGATTTTACCATCTTGAAAGGGATCGAAGCGGATATTCTACCGGATGGATCTTTGGATTACAATGAACATATTTTATCCCAATTTGATTATGTGGTGGCCTCTGTTCATGCCAACTTAACCATGGATTTGGATAAAGCGATGGATCGTTTAATTCGTGCCATTGAGAATCCTTATACGTCTATTTTAGGTCACCCAACGGGTAGGCTATTGCTTTCTAGACCTGGTTATCCTTTGAATACGCATAAAATTTTGGATGCTTGCCTCGCTAATGGAGTTAGTATCGAGTTAAATGCAAGCCCATACCGACTCGATTTAGATTGGCGACACATTTATGCAGCGATGGATAAAGGAGTTTTTGTATCCATCAATCCAGACGCTCATAAAATTGAGGGGTTAAAAGACATGCAATATGGGGTAAAAGTGGGCCGAAAAGGCGGGCTTTTAAAAGCACTCACCCTTAATGCTTTACCTTTAAATGATCTAAAAGCCTTTTTAAAAAAGAATTAGAAGTTGGGCTTCAAAAGATATTTAGCGTAAAAATCATCAATGACTCGTACCGCTTCTGTAGGCGTATCGACCAATGCAAACAATTCAAGATCATCTTCATTAATGTTTCCATTCGGAATCATCGTGGATTTTATCCAATCTAATAATCCTTTCCAATATTCGGTTCCTACTAAAACCACTGGAAACCTGCCGATTTTATGCGTTTGGATAAGAGTTAGAGACTCAAACATTTCGTCTAGCGTTCCAAATCCCCCAGGCATAATAATAAATCCTTGGGAGTACTTGACAAACATCACTTTCCGAACAAAAAAGAAATCAAAATTGATATTTTTATCTGAGTCAATATAGGGATTAGGGATCTGCTCAAAAGGTAATTCGATGTTTAAGCCGACGGATCTACCATTTTCTGATTTGGCACCTTTGTTGCCCGCTTCCATAATTCCGGGACCGCCTCCAGTAATTACCCCATAGCCATGTCGGACTAATTTAGCCGCAATTTTTTCTGCTATTTGGAAGTATTTATCCTCTGGTTTAGTTCGGGCTGACCCAAAAATTGATACACATGGGCCGATTTTTGATAATTTGTCTATGCCCTCGACAAATTCACTCATGATTTTAAATATTCTCCAAGATTCTTCTGATTTGATCTGAGACCACGTTTTATCATCAAACGCTTTTTTTATTTTCTCCTCTTCTTCTTGCCACTGATTATCTGTCATATTTTAATTGTTTTGTCTATAAATGTAAATAATATCCCTGTACATTTGCATAAATTATTAAATACGAAGATGGATTCTAATATAAGTTTTGCTGTAGGCGGTGATCATGCTGGCTTTGATTATAAAGATCAGTTGATTGATTTTTTGAAAAGTTTGAATATTAAGGTTCAGGATTTTGGTACTTATTCCGCTGATTCCGTTGACTATCCTGATTTTGCGCATCCAGTGGCTGAATCTGTTGAAAGTGGCGAACACAATTTTGGCTTATTATTGTGCGGAAGTGCTAACGGTGTTGCCATTACGGCCAACAAACATCAAGGAATTAGAGCGGGCTTAGCTTGGAATTCTGACGTGGCCCAATTAATTAGGCTTCATAATGATGCAAATATCCTTTGTTTGCCTGTTCGTTTTATTAGTTTAGAGGAAGCCAAAAAATGTCTTAAAACATTTATTGACACAGCCTTTGAAGGTGGGAGGCATCAAAACAGAGTAGATAAAATTAGTTGTTGATTTTTTTGTACGTGTGTGTATCAATCAATAAATATTGATTTGTCAATTCAGGCAGGTAGTATCCTAATTTTTTAAAATTATTTTCAGGGTCATAAATGTACGTAGGCATATCTTTGTCAAAATAATCGTACATCATAATGATTGTTTTGTATTGATTTAGATTGGTAAAAAGCGATTTCGAAAGTTCCCAATTGACAAATGGCCCAGTCATTTGATTATTTTGATATTCTTCTATTTGGGGACCTAAAACCATGATTTTTTCATTTCTAATCTTAAGTTTTTGCGCCACAATTCTTTGTTGGCCCTCTTCAGTCCACTCATTTGAAAGGCTATAAATCATCGCGAAGAATATGGTGAAGATCAACAGTTCTTTCTGCCAATAAGATTTAAATAAAAAAAATAGGTTTAAAGTAAAATAGATAAGGGAAGGCATTAAGAATACCAGGTTTATTCTCTCGACGGTGGGGATAATAAAGATGATCATCACACTGATTAATAGCCAAATTAAATTTGTTTGTTGGGCTTTTTGCGCATTTGAATTAATTTTTGTGCTATTTAAAACTTTTACAAATCCCCAAATTCCTAAAATTATGGCTGGAATATAAGCTAGTAGTATTTGTTTGATTTGTAAAGTTGTAGGAATATAAACGACGAAAGCAGAATTTTTATAAACGTCAATAAATGCTTGCAAATTATCTCGATAGGAAAACATTAAGCCAGTAAAAATGTAGAACAGAGAAAATCCGACGATTAATAAAATGATTTGTCTGATATTAATACTGGAGTAAAAAAGCAGGCTCAGTATGGCCCAAATTATGAATAAAGCATAGCTCAAGAAAAATACACTTGCTATTCCGATGTAGAGTCCAATTAAGAAAACTCGGTCATTAACTTTTAGGGTTCTTTGTTGGGCTAATATTTCATTCCATGCTAAAAGCAAAAAAAGTAATCCTAACATGGAACCGTTGGGGACCAAAAACTCCATTGAAAAATGAAAAAATAGGCTATAGATAAAAAATGGCAAGTTGCCTAAGTTGGGAAGTAATAAATAGCGGGAGATCGTTCGTTGAAATATAATGGCCTGCAAGACAATAATTCCTGTGGCTAAATAGGCATTCCAAGTGATTGGAATATTTAAAAAGTCGATTAATTGGTAAAAGTTGGCCGATAAAGGACCAATATTTTCCCTTATATCTTTATAAATTCTATATCCGTGGTTTAGGTTTTGGCCGATCAAGAAATTTTTAAATTCCCAAGTATATGGCTGTAAATTAAATTGACTTATGATAATTGACGTTATAAGCCATAGGATGATCAAAAAGATCATGATAAAAATAGAGCTTGAACGAAGAATCTGAAACATATTTAATTTTGAAAAGACTAAATTACGGTGATTCCAATTATTATTGTGAAATTTGTGAGAATTTTGAGAAGAAAAGAATAGGAGCAATTATGGAAAGTAAACGTCAGCAAAAGTTTGGTAGGCAAATTCAGAAGGATTTGAGTGAAATTTTTCAAAAAGAATTTAAGGAAGTTTTCGGAGGAGCAATGGTAACCATTACGGATGTTAAAATAAGTCCAGATTTGTCATTAGCTAGATGCTATCTTAGTTTTTTGTTGGTCGACAAGCCCAACGAAATCATGCAAGAATTGGAATTCAAGAACAAAGCAATTCGAAATGCTTTGGCAAATAGAATTCGAAAGCAGGTTAGGATTATTCCTAATTTGGCTTTTTTTCTTGACGATACGGCTGCTTATGCGGCTAAAATCGAAGCACTCTTTGATGGTTTGGTGATACCTCCTGCTTCCGATGAAATAGATTCAAATTATATCGATTTATAATAAAATAATTCATTGAATTTTCCACTATTTATCGCAAAACGCTATTTCGGTTCCTCTGTTAAGGCTCGTTTTATCACCTTAATTTCCAGAATTTCTATGGTAGGAGTGGGGGTAGAAGTGATGGCATTGATATTAATTTTATCGGTCTTTAATGGATTAGAGGATTTTCAAAAAGGTTTATTTCAAACTTTTGATCCGGACTTGAAAATCATTGCTAAAAATACGCCTCGTTTCTCAATCTCTGAGGATAAACTAAAGCAAATAAAGGCTTTATCGGGGATAACATTTATTAATCCGGTTTTAGAAGATCAAGCATTGCTTCGTTTTGGTAATAAACAAGTCGTTGCTAGTTTTAAAGGCGTCGATGATTCTTTTTTATCGGCTAATCGATTAAAAAAGCAAGTGGTAGAAGGTGATTATTTCCTTAAAAGTGAGGGTCATTCATTTGCTTTAGTGGGCATAGGTGTTTTTTTAAACATGGGAATGAGTTTTGAAAATGTAGTTGAGCCTATTGAAGCGTGGTATCCCAATCACCAATCTTTACGAAAATTTTCGATTAATGAGGAAGCCATCCGGAGTAATATCTTTTATCCTGCTGGGGTATTAGAAGTGGAGCAAACTTTTGATAATCAGACGGTCATCGTTCCGTTGGATTGGATGAATGATTTGGTTGGAGCAGAAAACAAATTATCTGGCTACGAAATTATGTTGGCCACTGGGGTGGACGAAAAATCAGTCCAGCAACAAATCCAACAAATTTTAGGGAATACTTTTTCTATTCAGACCCGCGATGAACAGCACGCGATGTTGTTAAAAGCCATTAAAATAGAAAAACTTTTTGTGTTTTTAATCATGGCATTCGTCATGGGAATTGCCTCTTTTACTCTTTTTTACTCCCTTTCTTTATTAGTTATTGAGAAAAGAAAAGATCTACGGACATTATTGGCGATTGGTATTTCTCGTTCTCAATTATTTAAAACCATTATGTGGGTTGGATTTTTGATTTGCTTCTCTGGGGCGATTTTAGGGATGGTATTTGGTTTTATTTTCGCTTGGGCCCAACAAACCTTTGGAATTATTGGATTAGGTATTCCTAATGCATTAATTGATGCATATCCGATCAAAATGGAATTAATGGATTTTGTTTGGACTTCCTTAGTCGTTTTGACTGTTACCACCTTAGCTTCCATCATTCCGGCGCGCAAGGCTGTTGAAATGACTTTTAAGCAGTAGCAGCTGGAGGATTAAATTCTCCTTCCCATTTGGAAACCACACACGTAGCAACTCCATTCCCTGCTACCGAAGTCACCGTTCTACCCATATCTAAAAATGGATCGACTCCTAACAGCAGAGCAATTCCCTCAGCAGGCAGATTGAACATCGTTAATGTTCCTGCGATAATGACTAGGGATGCCCTTGGAACTCCCGCAATTCCTTTGGAAGTAATCATTAAGGTTAACAGCATGGTAATTTGTTGCTCTAAACTTAAATGAACTCCGTAGGCTTGGGCGATAAACCCTGTGGCAAAGGTCATGTACAACATGGACCCATCTAGGTTAAAGCTATAACCTAAGGGTAATACAAACCCAACAATGCGCTTACTACACCCAAATTTTTCTAATGCTGCAATCGTTTGTGGGAAAGACGCTTCCGAACTTGCCGTTGAAAAAGAAATCAATAATGCTTCTTTTAACTCTCTTAATAGTCGCCAGTATGGAATACCGTTAAAAATACAAATTAGCCATAAAATGACAACTGTAAAGAAAATCAAGCCACCCAAGAAGCAAACCATTAAATACCCATAACTGATTAATATACTTAATCCTTTGTTGGCTACAACGGTGGTCATAGCTGCAAAAACGGCATATGGTGCAAGTTCCATGACATAATTAACCATTTTGAAAACGACCTCCGCAATATTATCAATCACATGAATCAGTTTTTTTCCCGTTTCCCCTATAGATCCCAAGGCTACACCAAAGAATAATGAGAAAATCACAATTTGGAGAATTTCATTTTCCGCTAAGGCTTTGAAAAAACTATCAGGGAATATATGAAGAATGAAATCTTCCATGGTTTTTGTCTTAGAAGCATCTATGCCCGTTTCAGTTCCGGCTGCGGGTTTAGGCCAACTTTGTAAGCTGCCTGGTTTGGTGATGTTGACAACGACAAGACCGGTAATCAGGGATAATATGGTGGCAAAGTAAAAGTAGCCTATCGTTTTAATGCCAATTCTGCCCACAGCTTTAAAATCACCTAATTTGGCTATCCCAACGACCAATGTACAAAAGACCAAAGGGCCTACGATCATTTTAATTAGTCTTAGAAATATCTTAGAGACCACTTGTACTTTGGATGCTAAATCATGGCTAGTTTCTGGCGAAAAGAAAAGGTAAAAGAATTCTCCTAATGCAAGGCCAAGAATAAATCCAATGATAATTTTGTGAGTAAGGGTTAATTTCATAGGTCTACATTCGTTAGATATTTTTTATAGAATGGTTTTCGATAAAAAATCATTCCCCACAAAAATGGAAATAAAATTAAATCTAAAAAAACATTTGATGTTTTATAAGTCACAAAATCCTGAACATAACATTGGGACTCATCTATTTTGATAATTGAATGCTCGTGTCTCCATATATTGATTCCAAAGGGCACCTTAATTCCCTCATCGATGAAAACAGATTGATTTGAGTCCTGGTGGGAATAGGTGATTTCCGATGACCAAATGACTCGAATGAAAACTAAGTTGATTTCAAGAATAACTAAATCCCCTTTACTACACCCATCAAATCGCTTGATATCTACTTGTGGAAAAGGGGGAGATATTTTTTTTAATAATGCCTCATTAAATTGGGACCAAACAAATGGCATAGAAGCTCCAATTTTTGTTTGGATGTTAAATGAGGGCATAAATCAATAATTTACGAGATGAATAAAGAGATTAATAGCGAAACTGTTTTTAGAAAAACCGTTTTTATGGCCATGGCAAAATACTCAGTCCAAGAAACAATGGTCTTTTTAGAAGATTCTTCTTTCTCCGGTTTTTGATCATTCAGTTGACCTTGACTTAAACTCTTAGATTCCACTAATTCATTTCTATTTTGATTTGATTTCGTTGAATCAGTAATGCTCAAATTGAATTTGGGACCTATAACACTATACTCCACGAACCCAAAACTGCTCAGGAATAGCATGCAGACTAAGGCTGCACTAAGGATGTTGATTTTTTTCATTTCACTTTTGATTTGGCGGATTGTACTTGTTTTATTTGCTGTTCTAAAGCTAATTCATTGGCTTTTTGGTCCAATTTGTTTTGCTCTTGATTCGCTAATATTTTTTCTTTTTCAATTCTAGTTTCTTCTAATTTTTTGGTCAAAAGTTCCGTTTGCCTCTTGTTTGAATCTAGTTCACGGACTAATCTCTCCGCATATCGTTGATTTTTAAATTGGGCACTTTTGAGTTCGGCCAATTTACTTTCCTCTTTGCGCAACGATTCCTGAAGATTAATAATTTGAGCAAATTCTTCTAACCACTGACTCGCTTCTTTAAACTTTTCGTGACCTGTTTGAATGTAATTATCTGGTCCCACACGCATGGAAACAAAAAGTTTTATTTTATTTTTTTCTTCGGTAATGATGGAAAGGAGATTGATTGGATTATCTGAAATGGATGATATTCTTGCTTGGTCTACGTGAATGGAGCCTGCTCTGCCGGCGTCAACAGTCCCTGTCTTCTTTAAATATTCTTTCCAGGCATTCGTGACATTTTTCTCTTCCGTATTTAAATACGTATAAAAGCCTTCTTTTTTTGCTTTATCTATTTCTGCCATACCCGAAAATACTTGGGCTGTCATTGGAACATATGCGATGAATATAAAAATACCTACTAATAGACTTTTCATATGAGTTTGAAATGTTGATGTATTAACAAGTTATAAAGTTAAATCTTTTAACTATAATAATTGACTAAATGGTACATTTTTGCGTTAACGCTAGCTCAACTTGATTTAGATGATTTCTATATCCAAATAAGGTTAAATCCCCGCCTTCTTTTAATTTTAGTTTTTTTCTCAAATCATCTGGCTTTCCTGGAAAATTTCGCGTGCTTATATTCACTTGTCTATTTGGTATATGCTTAACAAGCCAAGCAATATCCACAGGACCTGTTTCTATAACATTAAACGATTTCCCTGGAAATTTAGTATCCAAATCCGTTGAAGAATATAAATGGGTGTTTGAATTTAATTTAAAAACATTCTCTGTTTCCACAGATTTAAAAAATCCAGCCTTTAATAGGCCTGAATGAGGTTCATAGAGGTAATTTGAAATGTGCCCTACCTTTGTTTGTTTACTTTTTTCAGATCCCAGTGTTCCTGAGAAAAGGTACGATTCTTTTGAATTTAACTCGATTACTTCTATCACCGGGTCATGTATTGCACCTTTTGATTTGAGAAATAAAATTTCTTTGACTTCATTTTTAACGCTAACAACCCATATTTTATCCACTCCATCAAGCTCTAAAATGGCTCGTTCCAAATCCAGTAGCGGGCTTGTTTTAAGTAATAATTGGGTTTTATCGTTTAACATGGGTAAGAAATCCAGCACATTGGGTTCACAGTCTTTGAATAATAGTACCTTGTCTCCTTTGGCATTTCTTCGAGCCGGATCTAAGTAGATAAAATCAAATGTAGAAACTGATTGATTCAGATAGGCAAGGCCATCCCCATGGATATGTTGGATATTAGTGAAACCTAATTGCCCATGATTATAAGCCGTTATTTCTTTGAGGTCTTGTTGTCTTTCGACATACACGACTCGATTCGCTTTTCTAGCAAAGGCTGCCGAATCCACACCCATTCCACCGCTGGCATCGAGGACATTTCCATGGACAAAATTTGCCTTAAAATTAGCAGTCGCTTCCGAGGAAGCTTGTTCTAAGGAAATCGATGGTGGGAAGAAGAGGTTTTCATGACTCACCCAAGAAGGTAATTTAAAAGCTAATTTTTGTCGAGCCTGAATTTGATTTGCTAATTTGCTGAGATCAAAATTGGGATATTTTTTTCCCGATAAGGCGATTTGATGAGGATCTTGGTCCGCATGAACATGGATAAAATGCTGTTCCTCTTGGCTTAACATGCGACAAAAATAGCGATCTATATGGATTAACTATAATTTTTCTGTAAATTCAATTTCGTAAAAATTATCCATAGATGGCAGTTTATAACTTAAAAGTAATTACAAAGAAACATCGTGCCAATCATGATTTCTCTCCTTTATATTTAACTCAAATCGGATGATCGGATTAATATTAGCTGCGGGCCGCTCCTCAAGGTTAGGAGAGCCTAAGATTTTGTTTCAGTACCTAGGAAAGAGTTTGTTAGAGCGGACGTGCCAACAAGCGCTTTCCGTATGTTCCGAAATTTTAGTCCTAATCGGCGCTGAAACTGAAAAATCCAGTGAGATTTTGCTTAAACTTCAACGCAAAAACCCCAAAGTCCAATTTTCCATTAGCGAATATTGGTCGGAAGGAATGGGGTCGACCTTGGCGGAAGGCCTAAGGATGTTGGCTGATAAGCAGGACGATATCATGGTATTGCTTTGTGATTTACCTTTTATTGAGTCTTCACACTTGTCGGCACTGCAAAATGCCAAACAATTACATCCTAAGCTTTTTATTGTTTCTGATTTTGGTGGGCAAATGTCACCACCGGTGGTAATCCCTCAGCAGTTTCAATCCCAGTTTTTTGATTGGAAAGGGGAGAAGGGCCTTGGTGAAATTTGGCATAAACAGGCAAAAGACGTTTTATATTGTCATTTCAATGTACAATATAAGGATTTAGATACTCCAGACGACAAGGCTTATTGGCGCGTGGTCGAAACTCAAAATACTGTCGAGTAATTGTACATTTTGTCCCTTGATTTTGGGTCTCAACGTGGAAATTATTACCTTTATAGCTTGCTTAGTTAAGAGCAAATATTTTTTCAAATTAATCTTACATTGTGGAATCTATTGACAATTTACCTACCGTTGAAACTGCCAAAAAATTAGGTTTACTACCAGAAGAATATGATCGAATTCAAGAGATTTTAGGTAGGAAGCCTAACTTCACCGAGCTTTCCATATTTTCTGTGATGTGGTCTGAACATTGTTCATATAAAAATTCAATTGTTTGGTTAAAGACTTTGCCAAAGGATTCCCCAAGAATGCTTGCGAAAGCAGGAGAAGAAAATGCGGGTCTAGTTGACTTAGGAGACGGATTAGGATGTGCTTTTAAAATAGAATCTCACAATCACCCCTCGGCATTAGAGCCCTATCAAGGTGCGGCTACGGGTGTTGGCGGAATTAATCGCGATATTTTTACCATGGGTGCGCGCCCGATTGCCCAACTAAATTCCCTTCGATTTGGGAATATTGAGTTAGCCAAAACTAAGTGGTTAGTCAAAGGAGTTGTTAAAGGTATTGGCGATTATGGCAATGCTTTTGGTATTCCGACCGTTGGCGGTGAAGTGTTTTTTGACGATTGTTATTCCACTAATCCACTGGTTAATGCCTTTTCTGCCGGTATTTTGAAGGTTGGGACCCAGGCCTCAGCTATTTCTTATGGGGTAGGAAATGGTGTTTTTATCGTGGGTTCAGCTACTGGAAAAGATGGAATTGGGGGAGCTAGTTTTGCTTCTGAGGATATTACAGCTAAGTCTTCTGAAAAATTGCCTGCGGTCCAAGTGGGTGATCCCTTCCAAGAAAAGTTATTGTTGGAAGCTTCTTTGGAGATCATTGAAGCAGGTTGTGTGATTGGAATTCAAGATATGGGTGCGGCTGGAATTATCTGTTCTACTTCTGAAATGTCCGCCAAAGGCGAGCATGGAATGATCATTGATCTTTCAAAAGTACCTACACGTCAAGCCAATATGCAGCCATTTGAGATCTTATTATCCGAATCTCAAGAACGGATGTTGATCGTCGTGGAAAAGGGTCGGGAGCATGAGGCGAAGCGAATTTTCGACAAGTGGGATTTGAATTGTGAGCAAATTGGAGTCGTGACTGATACGAAAAGATTAGAGTTTTATCAGGATAGCCAATTAGTGGCTGACGTGCCGGCAGATGATTTGGTGTTGGGTGGCGGTGCGCCTGTTTACCATCGCGAATATAAAGAACCTGCTTACTTTCAAGAATTCAAGAAGTTCTCGATTGACTCTGTGGCGGATTTAACGGCTGAAGAGTTGCCAAAGGCTTTTGATTTTTTAATGAATCATCCCAATATCGCATCTAAAAAATGGGTGGCGGAACAATATGATTCATCGATCGGTCGGGCAAATCGAAATACGAATGCTCCTTCTGACGCAGCAGTCGTGAAGGTTCACGGTTCTCAAAAATCCATTGTCATAACGGTTGATTGTAATTCAAGGTATGTCAATGCGGATCCTGAAGAGGGATGTGCGATGGCCGTTGCCGAAGCAGCTCGAAATATTGTTTGTTCTGGTGGTGTGCCTGTGGCGATTACCAATTGCCTGAATTTTGGAAATCCTTACGTTCCAGAGGTGTATTGGCAATTTGTCGGAGCCATTAAAGGAATGAAAAAAGCGTGTTTGGCTTTTGAAACACCTGTGACAGGTGGTAATGTTAGTTTTTACAACCAGTCTTCAGATGAAGGTCCTGTTTTTCCTACGCCGACCATCGGCATGTTGGGAATTTTGGAAGATCCTTCCATGAAAATGACCTTAGATTTCAAGCAAGATGGAGACCTTATTTATTTAATCGGTCAAGCCGTAAATGACATTGCTTCTTCTGAATATGTGTATTCATATAAAAAAATCAAGGCTACCCCAGCGCCTCATTTTAATTTAGAAACGGAGCAAAAAGTTCAAAAATCTATTGCCGGTTTAATCGCCGCTAGGTTAATACAATCTGCTCATGATGTTTCTGATGGAGGTTTATTGATTACGTTGGCAGAATCTTCATTCCCTAGAAAATTAGGTTTCTCTGTTCAGGGGGATGTCCATATTCGCCGCGATGCTTTCTGGTTTGGAGAAGCTCAAAGTAGAGTAATAGTTTCTGTGGATGCTCAAAATAAAGCTACGTTTGAATCGTTTTTGAATCAAAATAATCAAGTGTTTTCCTTGATAGGAGAAGTTAAAGGTAAAGACATGAAGGTGGATGGCCAAGTGGTTTCCACGCTTCAAGGAGCTTTTGATTCCTACTATTCAGCGCTGGAAACTGCCTTAATGAAATAAGTACATGAGCCGTTATCTAATACAATTCTCGTATGATGGCGGCTCATTTCATGGCTACCAAATTCAACCAAACGCGCATTCAGTTCAAGCTGAATTAGAGGAAAAATTAAGCCTATTATTGGGTTTTAAAGTTGAGATTACGGGAAGCTCACGGACGGATACTGGCGTGCATGCCCGACAGCAATTTGCGCATGTCGACTTACCTGATGAAATTATTCCAGCTGCTGATTTTGTGTATCGGGTGAATCGAATGTTGCCAACTTCCTTAGCTCTACAATCTCTCTATGCTGTTTCCGACGAGTTTCATGCTAGATTTGATGCCTTATCTCGAACTTATGAGTATGTTATTTGCACGTCAAAAAGTCCATTGTTGAGAGAATATGCCTATTGGTTTGAAGCACCCTTGGATATAGATAAAATGAACTCAGCAGGTGAAATTTTGAAAAATAATACCAATTTTCAATGTTTTTCAAAAGTAAAAACGGAAGTAACTACGTTTGATTGTGATATAAAAAAAGCATTTTGGGAACGTCGAAACGACCAATTAATCTTCACCATTCAGGCTAATCGTTTTTTAAGAGGGATGGTTCGAAGTGTTGTGGGAACCATGATTGAAATTGGCCTAGGAAATTGGGAATTATCAGATTTGACGGATATATTGAATTCAAAAGACCGACAAAAAGCAGGTAGATCTGTGCCTGCCCATGGCTTGTACTTAATTCAAGTCGAATATCCGAAGGCTATTTTTGACGCCAAATGTTCATAATGACATCTAATAAGGTTGCTGCCGTTTGAATTTTAATGTCTTTAGGCTTATAATTCAAGCCCTTAAGGTTGTATTTTGAAATCCATATTTGCTTGAATCCTAACTTTTCTGCCTCGGCGATTCGTTGGTCTATGCGCGTCACTGACCTTAATTCTCCACCCAAACCCACCTCAGCGGCAAAACAAATGGAAGAATCGATGATTTTATCTTCATAAGAAGAGACCATCGATAGGCATGTGGCAAGGTCTAAAGCAGGGTCATCTACCCGAATTCCTCCTGTAATATTGACAAATACATCTTGGGTTCCTAACTTATACCCACCTCTTTTTTCTAAAACGGCAAGCAACATATTGAGGCGTTTGGAATCATAACCTGTTGCAGTGCGTTGAGCCATTCCATAGTTAGACGTTGTAACTAATGATTGAATTTCAACTAACAAGGGTCTGTTTCCCTCTAAAAGTGTACCAATGGCGATTCCGGAGGATGCCTCATCACGCTGAGATAGTAAAATTTCCGATGGATTGGTCACCGGTCTTAATCCAGAACCTAGCATCTCATAAATTCCTAATTCGGATGTACTCCCAAACCTGTTTTTGGTGGTTCTTAGTATGCGGTAAATTAAATGTCGGTCCCCCTCAAATTGCAAAACGGTGTCCACTAAATGTTCTAAAACTTTAGGGCCGGCGATGGAGCCTTCTTTGGTGATGTGGCCAACTAAAAATATAGGTGTGGCGCTTTCTTTTGCAAAGCGCATCAGCTCTAAGGCGCACTCTCTGATTTGGGATACACTGCCCGGACCTGATTCAATTTGGTCGGAATATAAAGTCTGTATGGAATCAATAATGATTAAATCAGGCTCTAATTCAATTAAATGCTTAAAAATTTGCTGCGTATTGGTCTCCGTTAAAATATATAGATTAGCAGGTTTAGTGCTTAATCGGTCCGCGCGTAATTTTATTTGTTGCTCCGACTCTTCCCCTGTGACATACAAAACTTTGGGACCCTGTAAGGATAGCGCAACCTGGAGTAATAACGTAGATTTACCAATCCCAGGTTCGCCGCCAATGAGCACTAAGCTACCCGGTACAATTCCACCACCTAATACTCGGTTAAATTCGGGATCTGAACAAATTAATTTGGGGGTGTTTTCAAATGTTACATCGGCTAACAGTTTAGGTTTTACCTGAGATTTAGTTCTAGACTTATCCTTCCAAACTTCAGCTGGATGCGTATTTGTTTCGATCAATTCCTCAACAAAAGTATTCCATTCTTCACATGATGGACATTTTCCAAGCCACTTAGGAGTTGAATGTCCACAAGATTGACAAAAGAAGGAAGTTTTAGCTTTAGCCACGTTTTATTTTTTATAATTCAAAATTACGCTTTGATTTGGTTTTTTCTTTTTTTTCGGTTGAAAAAGGATAATTTTACAAGCTAATTGACTTTTCTAATTTATTATATGCATTTTAATAGCCTTTGCACTCTTATATTCTCTGGGCTTCTGATTTTGACTACATCAGTAAAGGCTCAATTTCTTATGCCAGCCAAAATGGCTACGGGTAATTTTTTCCGAATTGGGATCAAAGGGGGTGTTAATCTAGCTAGACTTGAAACGGATGGATTGGTTACCTTGAATGGCGCTGTCATTAAAGATCAATTACAAGCTAGTTTGGATACCAAGCAAAGTTACGTCGGTGGTATTTATGCCCGATTAGGTAGAAAAATATTTATAGAGCCCGAGGTTTTAGTTTCAACCAAAGGTGGTTCAATTTATGTTCCGGGTTTAAGTCAAACGAAACAATTTACATTTACGAATATTGATGTTCCTGTTTTATTGGGTTTACGTTGGAAAATCTTTCATGTTATGGCGGGTCCAGTGGCATCATATACCCTAAAAACGGATACAGAATTAAATGATTTAATTAATCTTGTCACGACAAAGTTTACTGGATCGACGGCTGAGATAGCAGCTAAAACTTCATTCTCTTATCAAGTAGGGGGCGGTATCGACTTATTAGGTTTCACCTTAGATGTTCGTTATGAAGGTAATTTAAGCCAACTAACTAAAACCTTACCCATTCCTACAGGAATAACTTTTTCGCCTAAATTAAACCTGTATCAGGTTACTTTGGGGTATAAAATATTTTAGATTAACATTTTGACATTAACGATGCAAGAGGAAATAAAAAAGATTCAAGATGAAATTAATGCTTTCATTATTTCGAATGAATCGGAGTTGGATAATTTTAGGATTGAATTCGTAGGTAGAAAAGGTCGTTTAGCTTCTCTTTTTGACCAATTAAAAACGGTACCGGCTGAAACAAGGAGGGACGTTGGCCAATCGCTTAATGGCCTAAAAAATTTAGCAGAATCTAAATTTGCTGAGGCTCAAGAGAATTTCTCCAATACCCAAGCTGATGTAAAATCGCCCGATGATTTAACAATTTCAGATCCTATTTCACAGGGAAGTTTGCACCCTTTGACGATGGTTAGGGCTAGAATTTTAGAAATATTTAATCGAATGGGTTTTTCGGTTTCTGATGGACCTGAGATTGAAACCGACTTTTATAATTTTACGGCATTGAATTTTCCCGCCAATCACCCAGCAAGGGAAATGCAAGACACTTTCTTTATTGAAAAGGGTGCAGGTGAAATTCAAGACGATGTGTTATTAAGGACACATACATCCAATGTTCAAATTCGGTTAATGCAGCATCAAAAACCACCTATTCGTTCAGTAATGCCGGGTAGAGTGTTTAGAAATGAAGCTATTTCTGCTAGAGCTCATTGTTTGTTTCATCAAGTGGAAGGCTTGTATGTAGATGAAAATGTAAGTTTTAAAGACTTAAAAGATACATTATACCATTTTGCAAAAGAGATGTTTGGGAAAGATACAAAAGTTCGTTTTCGCCCGTCTTATTTTCCTTTTACTGAACCCAGCGCAGAAATGGACATTACTTGTTTGCTTTGTAAAGGCGAAGGATGTAATGTGTGCAAACAAGCTGGATGGGTAGAAATTGCCGGAGCCGGAATGGTCGACCCCAATGTCTTGGAAAATGTAGGCATTGATTCTACTAAATATAATGGTTTTGCGTTTGGAATGGGCATTGAACGAATTACCATGCTTAAATATCAAATTAAAGATTTACGCTTATTTACCGAAAATGATGTTCGGTTTTTAAAGCAATTTTCTTAGAAATGATATTAACCTTTTTTAACTTTTTTTGCCGGAAAACTAAAAGGCAAAATGTCTAATTTTGATTTAAATTTCGATTTATGCTGAATTTTCACCGAATTAATAACCTAACGGGTTGGCTTGTTTTTCTAATTGCCTTGGTCACGTATACACTGACTGTTGAACCTACAGCATCCTTTTGGGATTGCGGCGAGTTTATTGCTTGTGCCTATAAATTACAAGTTCCCCATCCTCCGGGTGCTCCACTTTTTTTATTAATTGGTCGCATGTTTTCCTTGTTGGCCCTAGGTGACGTAAGCCGAGTAGCTTTTTGGGTGAACATGATGTCTGTGGTGTCAAGTGCCCTGACGATTTTGTTTTTGCATTGGACCATTGTTCTTATCGGGCGTAAAGTTTTAAACAAAACCTTTGATTCATTAACTAAGCCCGAAAGCATAATACTCTTGTTATCCGGATTTATTGGCGCTTTAGTGTATACTTTTTCAGATAGTTTTTGGTTCTCTGCTGTGGAAGCTGAAGTTTATGCGATGTCCTCTTTTTTTACAGCCATCGTTGTTTGGGCTGCATTTAAGTGGGAACTCGTGGAAGATGAAGCAGAAGCCAATCGTTGGATTCTTTTCATCGCTTATTTGGTGGGTCTTTCGATCGGGGTTCACTTATTGAACTTAGTTACTTTACCTGCATTAGCCATTTTGTATTATTTCAAAAAAGAAGCGAAACCCACTTATAAAGGAGGTTTTATTGCCATGCTGATTGGCCTTTTAATTTTAGGCATTGTCAATTCAGGTGTAATACCAGGTCTACCTTCATTAGCTTTTTGGTTTGAATTGCAATTTGTTAATTCATTAGGATTCTCCTATGGAAGTGGCGCTTTGTTTTTCTTGGTTTTATTGATCCTGGCCATTGTTTTTGGAATACGTTACTCATATAAGAAACAAAATGTGGTGCTTAATGTTGCTTTGTTTTCGTTGGTGTTTCTTTTGATTGGATACTCAACGTATACGGTTGCCTTAGTACGTTCTGGGTATAATCCGCCGATTAATGAGAATGATCCAAGTAACATTTTGAACTTTTTGAAATATTTAAAAAGAGAGCAATACGGTTCACGTTCCTTATTATATGGTCCTATTTACACGGCTCAAATTGAAGAATTTAAACAGGGAGAGCCGGTTTATAAGATGAAGGATGGTAAATATGTGGTGTATACGAATAAGCCAGAATATGTATATCAGAAAGACCAACAAATGCTTTTGCCGCGTGTATGGAGTAATTCTGGTCAGCATGTTCAGTTATACCAAGATATGCTAGGAATTCCAGCGGGTCAAAAACCTAGTTTTGGGGATAACCTAAGGTTTATGTTTAGCCATCAAATGGGTCATATGTATATGCGTTATTTGCTTTGGAATTTTGTAGGTCGAGAAAGTGATGCACAAGACGCTTGGGCCATTAATGCGTTTCAGGATACGTCCAATTTACCTGATCTCATGAAAGAGAATAAGGCTCGAAATAATTATTATTACTTGCCCATCATTTTGGTTTTGTTAGGTTTTTACCTGTTGTATCGCAAGGATGAAAAAGACTTTTTAGTCACCATTATGATGTTTGTGTTGACCGGAATTGCCTTAGTCGTTTATTTAAATTCTCCACCGGTTGAGCCTCGAGAGCGAGATTACATTTACGTGGGTTCATTCTACTTTTTGGCTATTTGGGCAGGATTAGGTGTGATGCAGTTGGCCGAGTGGCTCACAAAAATCATCAAATCCCCTCAGCTTCGTTGGTCTTTATTAGCCATTCTTAGTTTGTCTGCGCCTATGATTATGGCCCAACAAAACTGGGATGATCATGATCGTAGTAGGCGATATCATCAAATAGATTTTGCTAAAAATCTATTGAACTCTTGTGCACCCAATGCTATTTTATTTACGGGCGGTGATAATGACACTTTCCCACTTTGGTATGTTCAAGAAGTAGAAGGCTTTAGGACGGATGTTCGCGTGTGTAATTTATCCTTGTTAGGCACGGATTGGTATGTAGACCAAATGAAACGGAAGACTTATGAGTCAGAAGCCCTACCGATTAAATTGACCAAAGATCAATTTTTAGAAGGAGTTAATGATCAAATTATGTACAATGAAAATCCTAATATTTCAGAGATGTCGCTTCCTGATTATTTGGAATTGTTACATAAAGATGATGCACGCATTCAGGCACAAACTCAAAGTGGAGAAACAATAAATACTTTCCCTTCCGATTCGTTGTCTGTGCCTGTTAATGTAGCTGAATTGGCTAAATCGAATTGGTTCCCTAAGGCTTTTCTTCCATTTGTATCAGACCGATTGGGTTGGAGATTGCCGGCAAAAAATATTTTTAAGGGCGAGTTGGTCCAATTGGAAATTATATCGAACAACGCGGTAGCTGGTTGGAAACGCCCTATTTATTTTGCGGCTACTTTGCCTAATGATCAGTATTTAGGATTAAAAGAGAGCATGCAATTGGAGGGTTATGCGTATCGATTAATGCCATTTAAAATATCAGGAGCCAAAGATGGTTTTGTTAACACCAAAATCATGGCGGACAATATGTTGAATAAGATGTATTGGAGAGGATTAAATGATCCAAGTATTTATTACCATGGAGACTTTTACATGGGAATACCGAGTGTGACGCTTCGTTTAGGCACATTCCGATTAGCAGACCAATTGATTCGCGAGGGCAATATTCCATTAGCGAAAAAAGTGTTGAATCATTTGAATTTTGTGATGCCAGACAAAGTGATCCCTTATGATCAATTTTCTGCTAGCATGGTAGGTTTATACTTGTCGATAGGAGAGGAGAACAAAGCTTTAGAAATAGCGAATACGATGGTCAAACGGAATGCAAAATCCTTAGATTATTATTTAGCGGCGGGTGTTCGTTCAAATGAGCGTAATATTCAAATTGCTGCTTATGAGATGAATATAATTGTATCTTCTTTAAAAGAATCAAAAATGTCTCCTGCCAAATACAAGGAATTAGAAGGTATATTTAATTTTCAAATGAGTAAGATGCAGTAATAGATCTTGTTCTTTGATATATTGTTTGATTATAAGAAGACCCAAAATTTATTAGATTTTGAGTCTTTTTATATGAAGCAATAAACTCCAATTTTAAGTAATACATTAATTTATTTCTTGGGTACCACTGGGCCTTTTCGAAGTGATTTGACTTGAATAGGCCAAGGAATCGGTTTGCCAGAACTTGAATTTGCTTTGTCTCTTGGCAAGGTTTCTGGGTCTTCGCAAGCCATGTATACCATGATGGCCGTTACAATGGCATTACTTCGCAAATCGTCAAAGATGATTTTATCATAGGTATCTCGATTCGTATGCCAGGTATAATTAGAATAAGACCAGCTTAAAGAGCTTAATGAAAAGCCTGGTGCGCCAACAGCCACAAAAGAGGCGAAGTCGCTGCCACCGCCACCCGGAGTGCCTGGAAAGTTTGTTTTGATGGAATCTTTGATAATGCTAGGGACAGCAGCCAACCAGCGAGAAATAAATTTACCTGCATGCTGATAACCTTGTCCTGAAATATTTGCTATTCTTCCTGTTCCATTATCCTGATTAAATAAGGCTTGCAGTTTACTGACAATTTCTGGGTGATCCTCCACAAACGCCCTGGAACCATTCAATCCTTGTTCTTCGCTTCCCCAATGCCCCACTAAAATGGTGCGTTTAGGATTTGGATAAACCAATTTCAAAATGCGCATGGCTTCCATCATAGTCAATGTTCCGGTCCCATTATCCGTGGCACCTTGGCCACCATCCCAAGAATCAAAATGGGCAGATAACATGACATATTCATCCGGTTTTTCTGAACCCTTTATTTCGGCAATTGTATTGAATGAAGGAACGATACCTAAATCTTTTGAACCTGTTTGAATACTAATGATGGGATTATCGCCAGATTCAACCAAGCGATACAAGGTTCCATAATCTTCCAATGCAATATCGACGGTAGGAATTTTTGACGTATAGGCACTGAAAATTTTATCAACGCCAAAACCACTCGACCAGTTATTCGTCAAAATACCTTTCGCTCCCGCTCTTTCTAAAATAATGGGAAGCATTCTGCTGGAATATCCTGTTTTACTGATTCGCCTACGCCAAGCATCTGTTTGTTCGTCGCGTTCTTTTTTTAATTTTTCAAAGGATGCTTTGGTTGCAAATTGTAGCCAATTATCATCCGGTCTTCCGGTAGGTTGGTTCATTGAAATCATCACAAACTTACCCTTTGCGTTGGGTAGCCAGTTGGCAAATGCCGTAGAATCCAGAACATCTGGAATGATAACGATTCCAGCTTTAATTGATTTCCCTTTCGTTGATGGGCTCCAAGCTAATTGAGTACCCTCTAAACTTTTAACTCTAGGAGAAAGCATATCGATATGTGTGATACCTCGTTCCCAACCCTTCCATTCGCCAAATTGCTCGTTACGGGCGGTGATGCCCCAACTAGTATATTTTTCCACCGCCCAGTCATTCGCTTTTTTCATTTGTGGAGTACCAATAAGCCTTGGACCTATTCCATCTAATAACTCGTGAGCCATTATTTGCAGTTGGGAGTTGTTGTTTTCCTCCTGAACTATTTTTTCTACAATCGTTTGTGCAGATAAAATATGAACGGAAAAAATACTGAGAATCATAAATAGTTTAGCTATACTTCTAGCAGAACTTACATGTTGGGTTATATTTTTTTTCATAGAATTAATTAAGGAAAACTTCATACAGAAACAATAAAGGACTCACGAGTAAAGCGAGTCCTTTATTTATAATGAAATTAAATGGATTGACTTCAGAATTATAAATCCTCTTTTTTAAATCAATAAACTAGGAAAACATATCCTTCACTTTGTGAAAGAATCCCTTGTCGGACTTACCTGGTTGGGGTGCAAAATTTGCCGAATTTCTGAGTTTTTCTAAGAGCTCTGATTCTTCACTTGTCAATTGCTTAGGTGTCCAAATATTGACATGAACCAATTGGTCTCCAATCGAATATCCATTCAATTCTTTTATTCCTTTTCCTTTTAAGCGTAATATTTTGCCACTTTGTGTTCCAGCTTCCAGCGTTATTTTTGCTTTTCCGGTGATCGTTGGAACTTCTATGGAGGTTCCTAAGGCAGCGTCAACGAAGCTCACATATAAATCAAAAATAACATTGTTGCCATCGCGATGCAGGAACTCATGTTCCTCTTCTTCAATGACAATTAATAAATCCCCTGCAATTCCTCCCCTAGGTGGTACATTTCCTTTGCTACTCATCGAAAGTTGCATATCATTGGAAACTCCTGATGGGATTTTTATAGGGATGATTTCTTCTTCTAAAACTCTACCTTCTCCAAAACAAGCCTCACATTTTGCTCCCACACTTTTACCTTCCCCACTACAAGTTGGGCAAGTGGATGAAGTAACCATCTGTCCTAACATCGTTTGTTGGACTCTTTTAACCTGACCTGATCCTTGACATGTTCCACAGGTCTTTAAATCCGTTCCATTTTTAGAGCCATTTCCTTGGCAAGATTTACAGGCTACATGCCTTTTTACCTTGATTTTTTTCTCAACACCGTTGGCGATTTCTTCCAGATTCAATTTTAATTTTATGCGTAAATCGCTTCCTTTTCTTTGTCTACGACCACCTCCACCACCTCTGCCTCCAGAGAAAAAACTGCCAAACGGGCTCTCATCACCAAAAATATCTCCAAAATTCGAGAAGATGTCTTCCATATTCATTCCACCTCCACCAAATCCTCCACCTGCAGCGCCACCCATTCCAGCGTGGCCAAAACGATCATATTGCGCTTTTTTCTGTGCGTTGCTTAATACCTCATAGGCCTCTGCAGCCTCTTTGAATTTTTCTTCTGACTCTTTGCTATCAGGATTTTTATCCGGATGGTATTTAATGGCCATCTTCCGATAGGCCTTCTTTATTTCTTCCTCTGATGCCGATTTCGATACCCCTAGAATTTCGTAGTAATCTCTTTTTTGAGCCATTTTTTAATTAGTTACCAACCACCACTTTAGCAAAGCGAATGACTTTTTCATTTAATGTATATCCTTTTTCAATTACCTCCACAACTTTGCCTTTTTCTGATTCTGTTGGCGCTGGAAACTGTGTAATGCAATCATGTAAATCTGCGTCAAAAACTTCACCTTTAGCAGGTAATTCCTTTAAACCTTTGGCTAATAAAATGGAATTTAATCGATTGAAAATCAGTTGTGTACCCTCTGATATTTCACCTTGGGGTGCATTGGCTAAAGCGCGTTCATAGTCGTCCATGACAGGCAATAACTCGACAATTAATTGAGCCGAAGCGCTTTGTATTAAATCAATTTTTTCCTTGGCTGTTCTCTTTCTAAAATTTTCGAAATCTGAATATAAACGAAGGTATTTTTCCTTCATTTCTGATAATTCATCTTTTACTTCAGTTGTTTCTTCCGTGTTTTCAGACTCAGATGAGGTGTTTTCGACGGTTTCCTGTGTATTAGCTTTTTCCTCTTCCGGATTTACTTCGGTATTTTTCTTTTTCATATGGCAAAATTAATAAGGTTTCCGTTAAACAAATCATACACCAAAAACTATTTTATGACAGTTTGGCATAATTTGAATAGCATTCGTAAATTTATGTCGCATGAGTAGGTCTCCCAAAAACATTTCTGATACAATTAAATCCTTGGCATCCCGACATGGTTTCGAGTTTTGTGGTTTGTCTAATGCTGATTTTTTGGAAAGTGAAGCGCCTAAATTAGAAAATTGGCTTTCCCAAAATATGCAGGGGAATATGTCCTATATGGAAAATCATTTTGATAAACGTTTAGATCCTCGGAAATTAGTGGAAGGTTGTAAAACGGTTATTTCACTTGTGTATAATTATTCCCCTTCCCCAGATTACCAACCATTACAAGATAGCTTTAAGGTATCAAAATATGCTTTAGGCATCGATTATCATGTAGTAATTAAAGATAAAATGAAGCTTTTATGGGATGATTTACAGGCTGAATTAGGTGATTTTACAGGTCGGATGTTTGTGGATTCAGCACCTATTTTAGAAAAAGCTTGGGCTCAAAAATCGGGTATTGGTTGGATCGGAAAAAATGCAAATTTGATTATTCCCAAACGAGGTAGTTTTTATTTTTTGGCGGAAATGTTGATTGATCTACCTTGTGAACCTGACGGACCCATCAAAGATTTTTGTGGTACTTGCACGCGTTGCATTGATGCTTGTCCCACGGATGCGATTACGCCTTATGTGGTTGATGGGTCAAAATGTATCAGTTATTTTACAATAGAATTAAAAGAGAACATGCCCATTGACTTGCAAAAGGATTTTCAGGATTGGATATTTGGTTGTGATATATGTCAAGATGTTTGCCCCTGGAATCGTTTTTCTAAGCCACATAAAGAACCACTTTTTGAAGCAAATAGTCAATTTTTAGGCCTTAATCGGCAGGATTGGGAAGGACTTTCAGAAGATTTATTTAATGAGTTGTTTCGCTATTCAGCGATTAACCGAACGAAATTGAGAGGAATAAAAAGAAATATAGCTCACATAAAAAAAATGGAACCATGAGGCCATGGTCCATTTTTGCAAATTAAACCCTAAAGTGAATTTCTTTGGATGAATTTTAGATCTAATTCTATGTTTTCTTTTGAATTTTCTTGAATCATTTCAGCAGCCATTCTACCCATTTGATTCGGTTGGCTTGAAATGACGGAAATTCCGCCCACCAACAATTCTTTAAAACAAGAATCATTATATCCGATTAACCCTATATCTTTTCCAACCTCAAACCCTTTTTTGTCCGCGTAATGGATGGCCTTGGCAAGGTTGACATCCGCTAGAGTGAAATAAATTTCACCTAAACGTATCTCGTCTTCGTCAAGACCATCTAAAACTTGGAAATTCATTGAAATAGATTCGCAGAATTTACTACATCCATTAATTAAATCTGCATCGAAATAATCTTCCTCAGTCAGAACTAAATTAAATGAATGGTACTTATTAAACAGGTTTAGTTGGGTATTAAAAACTTTTTTGATTTGACTGATTGGTTTGCTAACGATGCTGGCAAACGTTTGGCTTAGATTTGAAAATGAATGATCCAAGATGATCAATCGGTCAGAAGGTATTTTCTTTAGACACTTTAAATTTTCATCATCTTCTTCTATCAAATGAGGCATCACAACATAATAATGATAATTGCCTAATTGCTGGCTCATTATTTCTTGAAATTGCTGTGATTTGTATTGATAAGTGAAAATATCTACTGAAACATTTTTTCCTAAAGTTTGACAAAAGACATCAAAGATTGATTTAGTGGAATCCGTTATTTTACCTACTAGAAATAAAATCTTTGTCTTTGTTTTAAAAGTTGATTCCGAGATGAAGTATCCTTTTCTGAAAATAGAAGTGATAACGCCCATTTTATGTAACTCAGTATAGGCTCTCTCGACGGTATCTCTCGACAAATAACATTCTTCAGAGGCCTCATTAATACTAGGTAAACGTTCACCTGGTTTTAATTCACCCATTTCGATATCCTGCAAGAGCGAATTGATTAATTGCTGATACTTCGGCAATTTGCTATCTGACTTTTTGATCGTAAAGGTCCCAAAGGTGTTATTCATTGCAAATGGTTACTCTAACAAATAAAAAATATTTAATTTATTTCTGTTGACAAAAGTACACGACTAACGCTTTAGTTTATTGGACAAATCTTTCATTTATGTGGACTGAAGTTGCAAAAACATAGTTTAAGCTTTATTATGGTGTTATTTAAATGGTTTCGACACATATTATTCCAACAGTATTCTTTCTAGGTTCTTTTTTGCACAGGTAAAACCCAACTTAAATTCCTTTTAATTTTCTAATTTTAGACTTTCATTTTAAGTCCGTTTATAGTGTCCATTCGAATCGTATACATGTTTCTTGGCTTGCTTATTTTTGACCCCTTTTTTTTGTGGGCTCAAAAGTCGACACGCTATGAAAGGTTGACCACCGCTTCTGGTTTATCTCAAAGTACCATCAATAAAATCATTCAGGACAAAAAAGGCTTTTTGTGGTTTGCAACCGCTGATGGCTTGAATCGCTATGATGGGTATTCGTTTATGGTTTTCAGAAATGATCCAAGCAATAACAAGACTTTAAGTGGAAGTGATATCTCGACTGTTTGTGAAGACGATGAAGGTAATTTATGGGTAGGAACTCGAAATGCGGGATTAAATAAAATAAATTTAAAAACCGGTTCAGTGATTCGATTTCCGCGTGGGCCTTCAGGGGAAGATATTTCATCTGTTATTATTCCATCGATCGTTAATTTAGGAAATCATAAGATAGGTGTGGCCGCTTTAGGTATGGGTTTTATCACAATAGATTCTAAAAAGAATGTATTGATTAAAGAAGAGTCAGATTTTGAAACGCCACTCATTAAAGATGCGGTTCGGTTTTTCAGGCATTCAACGGGGTCGCTTTGGATTGGTACAAGAACTGGGTATTTGATTTCAGTTTTGGGCAATCGTTCTTATTTGCCATTTAATTTTGGTCAAAAGGGTCCGGCCAACGAATTTCGTATTCGGGCTTTATTTGAAGCAAAAAATGGAGATATATTAGTCGGTACAGAAGGCCGAGGATTATTTCGCTTTGATCATCAAAATCAAAAATTCACTTCCGTTTTTTATAATCGGTCTTCTCTTTCCTCTCGCCAAAATATCGTAACGAGCATAAGTAGGGATGGATCTAAAAACATTTGGATTGGAACGGATAACGGGATTTATATTTGTGAAGGCGAGAATTTTTCAAAATTTCGCCAAGTGGTGTCTAATCCAGACCCTGAATTTGGCATTAGCTCATATTCGGTGACTAGTTTATTTACCGATTCAAATTTAAATACTTGGATTGGGACTTGGGAAGCTGGTTTAAATATCGATTTTCACCAAAAATCTCGATTCTCTTTATTGAGATATAAACCCAATACGTTTTTAGGCTTATTGAGTAATAAAGTCACCGCACTTAGGGCAAATTCAAATCAAGGAGTGTGGATAGGCAGTAATGTAGGTTTATCCTATTTAAATTATAAATCTGGAATCGTTGAACATGTGGTCAACAATGCAGATATCAATCGCCTTAATTCACCTGATATTTTTGATGTTAACTTATTAGAAACAGACTCATTAGGTACTTTGTGGATTGGTGTTTGGGGGAAAGGCCTTTTCAATATGATGTCTAACCGAAAAATGATTTCATATCCAGTCCCAAAAGGAATTGTTTCAAATGTCGCGACCGTTAAATTTTCTAGTATCCTAAAGAAGGGGCTAAAGTTGTTGCTAGGGACTTCAGGAAATGGTTTAATGGCCTTTGATTTGATTTCTAAAAAATATGAAATTCCTTACATGGAATTAAATCGAAAATTGTTTGAAAATAAAACGATCTCCACGTTAATGATGGAGGGAAATAATCGTTTATGGATTGGAACTACGGCGAGTGGATTGTATGTCTATGATTTTAAGACAAAAAAAAATAATCATTGGGAAAAGGGAATTTCTACTTCTTCTTTGAGATATAACCATGTGACCTATATACACCAAGACCGAAAAAATCGAATCTGGGTCCTCACAAATGGAGGAGGATTGCACTTATATCAAGGCCCTGGTAATAAATTTAAGGTTTTCACGGTCGCCGATGGATTAGTCAGCAATACCTTGAGAGGAATGGTGGAAGATAAAAAAGGAAATTTATGGTTGACGACCAATGGTGGAATCTCAAAAATGGATCCAAAGAATTTCAAATGCATCAATTTTGATGATGTGGATGGACTACAAGGGAAAGAGTTTTTAATTAATGCTTTCGACAAAAACGATCAAGATTGGTTGTTTTTTGGAGGTATTAATGGATTGAATTATATCAAATCAGATAGTTTGCGTTCTCGAATGGATGTCCCAAACGTCTTTATAACCAATCTAAAAATCTTCAATAAACCTGTTCAAGTGGGAGCGGAGAACTCTCCTTTAGATCAAGATATTTTATTTACCAAGCATTTAATTCTTCAGCCAGAACAATCGGTATTTAGCTTTGACTTTGTTGCTTTAGAATATCAAAGACCTAAAAACAACCGTTATGCGTATTATTTAGAAGGTTTTGAAAAAGATTGGAATTATGTGGGTACCCAAAGATCCGCTTCATATACGAATTTGAGTCCGGGTGATTATACCTTTAAAGTAAAGGCTTCTAATTCGGACGGTATTTGGGCCGAAAATCCATTCGAGTTAAAAATCACTGTTTTACCCCCATGGTATCGCACCTGGTGGGCTTTTATCATCTATATTCTTTCTGCTGCAGGGATTGTTTATGGATTTATTCGTGAAATAAAGATCCGAGAATCATTCAAAACAGATATACGTTTGAAAGAAATTGAAAAGGAGCGTATTCAAGAGCTTGAGCAGGTTAAAACGCACTTTTTTACCAATATTTCTCATGAGCTTAGGACTCCATTAACCCTCATTATTAGCCCCATTGAACGTTATTTTCTTAAAAATAAGGGATTAAACGAGGAACAAAATACTCGGATGTCTTCCATATATCAAAATGCACAAAAGCTTTTGCGATTGATTAACCAGCTGTTAGACCTATCCAAAATTGAGTCAGGAAAACAGCAACCTTCTGTCGCAAAACATGATTTAATCCTTCAATTGTCCAGTATCATTTTGGGGTTTGAAAATTATGCGCAACAAAAGCAAATCAATTTGATGTGGAAACCCCCACAAAATGATCTATTTGTTTATTATGATTCTGATATCATTGAAAAATGTGTAACAAATCTTTTGTCTAACGCTTTTAAACATACGCCGGAAGAGGGGAAAATAGGCGTTTCCTTGACTCTTATTCATGATCTTCAAGCAGGGAAAAAGATAGTCAAATCCGTTCGAATCCAAGTGCTAGATACTGGAAAAGGAATCGCATCTGAACATTTGAATCATATTTTTGATCGTTTTTACCAAGTGCCTGAATCGATGAATCGAGCCGGAACGGGCGTCGGTTTGTCACTTTGTAAGGAATTGATTGAGTTGCATCTAGGTCAAATAGAGGTTAATAGCAAATTGGGTGAAGGAAGTGACTTTTCGATTAATTTTCCAGTTCAAGTTGACGCATTCGATCCTTCATGGATTCACCAACATGAAAATTTATTGGAAAAGATTGTTTCTAATAATCCCGTGATTCAAAAATTAGACTCAATAGAACATGAAAAACAAATTTTATTGATTGTTGATGATCATACGGAACTAAGAAAATTTGTTGCCGATATATTTTCGAATCGTTTTCAAATTGTGGAGTCGGAAAGGGGAGAGGAAGCGTTGGAACTAGCATTAAAGTTTTTACCAGATGTGGTTATTACCGATTGGATGATGCCTGGCATGAGCGGAATAAATCTTTGTCGGGCGCTTCGCAGTAATCCCAAAACAAATCATATTCCGATTATAATTTTAACTTCAAAAAGTTCTCAAGATAGTCAAATTGAAGGAATGCAATCCGGTGCGGATGATTATGTGAGTAAGCCATTTAACGCGGATTTACTTGAGATTAGGGTTAATAAGTTATTAGAAGCTAAGGAAAGAGCTAGAAAAAATTGGCAGAAACAATTAGTTCAGAAAGAATTAACGGAGGGTAAATTACCGGAATTTCAAGATGAGTTTTTACAAAAGGCAACCGCCTTAATTATCGAAAATATCGCTGATTCTAATTTTGATGTAGTCGATTTAGAAAATGGACTGGACATGAGTAAAATGCAGTTATATCGGAAGTTAAAAAATCTTACTTCTTTAGCAGGGAATGAATTCATACGTTCCATTAGGCTCCAACAAGCCTTAGTGTTTATGGAGACAAGCCAATTTAATGTTTCAGAAATTGCCTATAAAGTTGGATTTAATGATCCGGCCTATTTTACACGCGTCTTTAAAAAACAATTTGGTCAATCACCTTCTTATTACATCAATCATGCTAAAGAGAACATTAGTTAAATTATCAATTCTTGCCTGTATATCTATTTTGATTTCCTCTTGGGGATTTCTTTCTCATAAATCATTACAGCAAGTTTCGATTTATACGTTGCCAGCAGAATTGGGATTGTTTTTTTACGCGAACCAAGATTATTTGGTGACCCATTCCATCAGGCCAGATGTCCGTAGAAGAGACGATAAATCTGAGGATCCAAAACATTATTTAGACATGGATGCCGATGTTTTTGGTCCTAATTATCGGACAAGTATTCCTCATGATTTTTCCGCCGCCATCAAGAAATATTCCTTGGATACTTTGAAAAATGAAGGGCTTGTACCATGGGAGGTAAACCGTGTATATAAGCGGTTGGTTTATTCATTCCAACATAATTTAAAGGATTCCGTTTTGTTTTATTCAGCCGATTTAGGTCATTATGTGGCTGATTCGCATGTTCCATTACATACGACCAAAAATCACGATGGTCAATTTACCAACCAAAAAGGAATTCATGTTTTGTGGGAAAGTTTAGTGCCAGAAGAATTTTTAAGAAATTATCAATTTAATCAAGTACCTGCAGTTACCTATATAAAAAATCCACAAGATTTTATCTTTCAAATTTTATTGGAATCACATGATATGCTACCTGAAGTTTATAAAACTGAATTAGCTCTCCGGGCAGAGATGGGAGAAGCAAAAGCATTCATGGAAGTAGAGCGAGGGGGCCGTAAATTACAGTATTATACCAAAGACTTTATAAAAGCGTATGGCAATCGATTAGGTACTTCCATCGAAAAGAGAATGCTTTTAGCGTCTAACCGAGTGGCTAGTTTTTGGTATTCTGCTTATAAAGATGCCGGATCGCCTGCTTGGGTGATGGCTGCTCCTGAAATTTCAGAGGCAATGAAACAGAAATATGCCAATGAGAAGTCGGTATGGTCATCTAATAACCTAATCAAGGAAAATTTATTGATTTCGCTAAAAGCAAAATCTTCAGAATAAATGCAAAAGATTTTACTCCTTTCAGATACACATAGTTATTTAGATGCGCGTCTAGAGGAGCATATTGAGTTTTGCGATCAAATTTGGCATGGAGGGGATTGGGGTTCTGTGGCGATTGCAGATACATTAATGAGTTTTGGAAAACCCGTTTATGGCGTTTACGGGAACATAGATGATCGCACGATCCGTAACATGTTTCCTAAAATTACTCGGTTTATGTGCGAAGACGTAAAAGTTGCCATGACACATATTGCTGGTGCTCCCTCTTCTTACAAACCTGATGCTTTAGAAACTTTTGCCATGGGAATTCCTCATATTTTTGTGTGCGGACATTCCCATATACTTCAGGTCAAAAGAGATTTAAAACGAAATAACATGCTGTTTTTAAATCCAGGGGCGGCGGGCCAACATGGATTTCATGATGAGCAAACAGCATTAAGGTTTAAGATAGACGGATCCCGGATTTTTGATATGGAGGTGATTCAAATGCCTCGTTTGAAGATTCGGGTTAAATAAACGAATGGACATTTTCGAAAACGCTTCCTTTTTGAAACGATTTAAGAATCCAACCCCCGCCGACTACATCATCCCCCTCATAAAATACAGCTGCTTGGCCCGGTGCAATTCCACTGACATCTTCATGAAATTCTACTTTGATTTTTCCGTTTAATCCTTCAATAAAAGCCGCAGTTCCAGCATCTTTGTACCTGACTTTTGTTACTGTTTCTAAGCCTTCTGCTGGAATTGAGTCATATTTTTGAAGGTTCAATTGGCCCACATACATACCGGTTCTATTTAAATCTTCTAATTTCCCGATGACCACTTCGTTCGTTTCTTTTCGTATTTCTGTGACAAATGCCGGGTAGCCAAATGCCTTTCCTAATCCCTTTCTTTGCCCTACCGTATAAAATGGATATCCCTCGTGAATACCTATGATTTTGCCTTCTGTGTCAATAAAATTCCCACCTTTTACCTGCTCTTCCAATTCAGGAATTCTACGTTTTAAAAACCCCCGATAGTCATTGTCCGGTACAAAACAAATTTCATAGCTTTCTGATTTATTGACTAGGTCGACAAAGCCCCGCTCTGTGGCCATTTCACGTATTTTAGCTTTCGTTAAATGACCTAAAGGAAGAATGGTTCGCGCGAGTGAAGATTGAGAAACTCCCCAAAGCACATAACTTTGGTCTTTTAAGGCATCCACGCCTTTGGAAATAATAAATCGATTATTTTCTTCTCTAATTTGTGCATAATGTCCTGTCGCGATGAATTCGCAACCTAATTGGTCTGCGCGTTTTAGCAACGCATCCCATTTAATGTGGGTATTGCACATCACACATGGATTGGGTGTTCGACCTTCTACATATTCATTAGTGAAATAGTCGATGACGGAATCGCCAAATTCCTCGCGGATATCTAATATATAATGCGGGAATCCTAAGGATACAGCGATATGTCGGGCATCATTAATGGAATCAAGTGAACAGCAACCTGTTTCTTTTTTTGTCCCACCGGAGCTAGCATAGTCCCATGTTTTCATGGTCATGCCGATCACTTCATATCCTTGCTCATGTAATAAAACAGCTGCGACCGAGCTGTCAATACCGCCACTCATGGCGACTAATACGCGTCCTTTTGTTTCCATATTTGCTGCTCAGGTTCAAGGCCTGACGAAATTTTGTGCAATTTAAGATTAATTTGCCCAATTGGCGAACAATTTTGCTATTTAGCACCTTAAAGATTAGTTTTGTTTTTATTTTTGGATTGATTTATGCTAAAGACAAAGGTTAAGGTTTCTGCGATTGAGAATTTGTCGGATGCGCGGTATTGTGCAGGGATGGGCGTGGAGTGGTTGGGGTTTTCTATGACGGATGTTCCCGTGGATAAATTCAATGAAATTCGAAATTGGCTTTCAGGAATTCAGATCGTTGGCGAGGCTTTTAATTGCTCAGAAGATCAAATTATTGTGCTCTGCGAGGCTTATCAACCGGATGTTTTAGAGATTAGTTCATCGACTAACTTAGAGAAAATCAAGCAAATTGCATTACCCAAAATCTTAAGAGTTAATCTTGATTCAGATAATTTACCAGCATTATTTGCGGCAGCTCGACCTTATGTGGATTATTTTTTGTTGGTAGGTGACACAGAGGATTCCTTACTCGGTTTTGAAAACCAAGTTGAAATATGGTCCGCTCAATATCCCATTATCTTAGGATTAAGCATTCCTGATCAAGATTTAGAGGAATGGGTTGAGCAAAGTTCTATTCAAGGAATTGGATTAATAGCCGGCAAAGAGGAGCGGCCTGGCTACCGAGATTTTACGGATTTAATGACTATCTTGGAAAAACTAGAAACAGAATAAATATGTGTTTACGCATTTAAAAATATATGTTAGAATCGATTAAAGGCTTTTGGATTACGTGTAAAATCAAAATTTCGCAAGGAATTATTTGGTTGATAATGCTGTTGGATAAAGCACTTTTAAAGGTTTTAGGTGAGAAGAAATATACTTGGTTAATCGGTTATGGCAATCTGACTAAAGTTCTCATTGAAGCCTATTACCGTAGATTCAAAGCATTTTATGATGCGCATGTCGACAAACAATCTCCTTATTACAGGCCTATTGTTAAGGTTTGGAAATTTACTGCCAAAGCGGGTTTATTTCTTTTGATTTATTTGTTTGTCATCCAAACCAATATTTTTTGGTTAACCGGTGAAATGCCATCGGTAGACGATTTACAAAATCCCAAACTTTCACAAGCCTCTGAAATTTATTCTGCGGATGGGGTATTATTAGGCAAGTATTTTGCCGAAAATAGAACGCCAATTCGGGATTTTAATTTATTGTCTCCTCATCTCGTAAAAGCTTTGGTGGCTACCGAGGATTCTCGGTTTTATGAGCATACAGGTATTGATTTTCAAGCTTGGGCCGGTGTGTTAGTGGGCATGGCCAAAGGTGGCGATCGGGGAGGTGGGAGTACTATTTCACAGCAATTAGCCAAAAATCTCTTTAAAACTCGTACCAAAAAAGGCTTCTTCAAAACAGGTATTTTGGGATATATTCCAGGATTAAATAAGTTGATCTATAAATCCAAAGAATGGGTCACGGCCATTAATCTAGAACGTTTTTATACCAAGGATGAAATTATACTTTGGTATTTAAATACGGTCGATTATGGCAACAACGCCTATGGCATTAAAGTAGCCGCCAAGACGTATTTTAATACGAGTGCGGATAGTTTAAATGTACAAGAATCCGCGATATTAATTGGCTTGCAAAAGGCGACAACCACTTATAATCCAACTCGTTACGACGGAAAGCCTTTGGCTGAAAACAAGGCTTGGAAGCGTAGAAATGTGGTTTTGTCTCAAATGGTGAAGGCGGGTTATTTGAAAAAAGCTGAATATGATTCATTAGCTAAATTACCTATTGTTTTACATCCCAACGAAGAATCTCCTTATGATGGGACGGGTAATTATTTTAAGGTAGCTGTGGCTCGATACATTAATGATTGGGCTAAGGAAAATGAAATGGAAGTCGATTTGTATCGGGATGGATTGAAAATTATGACGACCATCGACTCGCGTCTCCAATTACATGCGGAGGAAGCTGTTGAGGGTGGTATGCGTAATATTCAAAAATCTTTTGACAATCATTGGACTGGTCAAAATCCTTGGGTCGATGAGCATGGAGTTGAGATTGTGGGTTTCATCGACACGGTTGCTAAGCGGACGGATTATTACAAAGCGTTGGCTAAAAGATTTCCTACAAGTCCAGATTCGGTTTGGCATTACATGAAAAATGTAAAACGTGACATGTGGGTTTATTCTAGAAATGCCTTGGGTGAGGAGAAAAGAAGTATGAGCTCGATTGATTCCATCAATTATTACAAGCGTTTTTTACAGTCGGGCATGATGACCTTAGATCCTTATACAGGCCATATTAAGGCTTGGGTGGGTGGTTTAGATTTTAAATATTTCAAATACGATCACGTTAAGCAGAGTAAACGTCAGCCTGGTTCTACGTTTAAACCTTTTGTTTATACAGCGGCCATAGACGGGCCTAAAGATTTATCGCCTTGTTACATGGTGAAAGATGAACCCTTTGAAATTGAAGTAGAGGAGAAGGGTGAAAAGAAAATTTGGCGTCCCTCGAATGCTGACGGGACTTTTTCTTACATGATGATGCCACTTCGTCGGGCATTAGCCAAAAGTATTAATTCAGTGGCAGCTAGATTAACGAATGAAGTGGGCGCGGATACGGTCATGTATTATGCGCAAAAAATGGGGATTAAAAGTCCTTTAAAACCTGTTGCGTCCATTGGTCTTGGTTCCTTTGATGTATCGCTTTATGAGATGATTGGGGCATATTCAGCGTTTGTGAATGAGGGAATTCATGTGGAGCCTATGATTATTCAAGAAATTAAGGATCAAAATGGGAAGGTATTACAGAATTTTGAGCCTATTTCTTTTCGGGTTATCAAAAAGGAATCGGCCCAATTAGTTCGATCCATGCTGGAGGGTGTTATTCATGAGGGGGGAACTGCGAGTTCGTTACTATGGTCTGATGGAGAGGTACTTTTGCCTACTGAAAATAGGTATGCGCATAATTTTGCGGGTAAAACGGGAACTACTTCCAATCATTCGGATGGTTGGTTTATCGGGATGACGTCCAATTTAATTTCAGGTGTTTGGGTGGGTGGTGACGATCGATCAATACATTTCCGAACGAGTGCATTGGGTGAGGGTGCTAAAACGGCATTACCCATTTATAAACGGTTTATGATTCGAGTTGTGAAGGATCCGGCATTAGCGATGTATAAACCCATTCCATTTGATAAATTAGATCGACGGGTTGTAAAAAAGGATTTTGATTGCCAAGGTTCTTACAGCACTTTGCCTGATTCACTTCAAGTTTCGGATGCAGAATTGGATTCATTGAATGCATTAATGGATGAACAGAATGTAGATGGGACGAAGCAAGATTCTATCCCCAAAGGACCACAATAGAATGGAAGCAATCGAAATTATCAATTATTTCAAATCTCTTCAAGATCAAATATGTGAAGGCATTGCAAAAGCAGATGGCCAAGGCACATTTAAGGAAGATGTGTGGACACGGAGTGAAGGGGGTGGTGGCCAGTCCAGAGTTATTCAACATGGAAAAATTCTAGAAAAGGCAGGTGTCAATTTTTCAGCTGTCCATGGACCTTTACATCCTAAAATGGTGACTAGCTTGGATATTAAAGAGGAAGTTGATTTTTTAGCCACAGGAGTTTCCATTGTCATGCATCCCTTTAATCCATGGGTTCCTATTATTCACATGAACGTTCGCTATTTTGAATTGAGTAATGGTCAAAATTGGTTTGGTGGGGGCATCGACTTAACTCCGCATATTATTATTCCTGAGCAGGCGAAATGGTTTCATCAACAATTGAAAACAGCTTGCGACGCATTTGATGCGAGTTATTACCCTACCTATAAAAATTGGGCGGATGATTATTTCTATAGTCCACACAGAGAAGAAACAAGAGGTGTAGGCGGAATATTTTTTGATTATTTGAAATCTAACTCAGCTGAAGAAAAAGAAAATACCTTTGATTTTGTCAAAAATATAGGCGAATCTTTTGTACCCATTTACAGCCATTTGATGCAATTGAATGCGGATAAACCTTTTGGCCAAAAAGAAAAAGACTTTCAATTATTGCGTAGAGGTCGTTATGTCGAATTTAATTTAGTCCATGACCGAGGAACTAAATTTGGCCTAGAAACAAATGGTCGGACTGAATCCATCCTTATGAGCATGCCTCCCATGGCTTCTTGGGAGTATATGTATGACCCGACTCAATTCCCTGAGGGGCAAAAAACGATGAATCTCTTGAAAAAGGGGATTGATTGGTTGGCCTAGAAATAAATTAGGCTTTTCAAACTTGCTTTCTAGCAACATTTATCATTTCTTTGAATGATAATGAAATAAAATTTTAAAAATATATTTTATCATTATTTAGGGGTTTCATATAAATATGGAACCTACTCTTTAAATACGGTAAATACGGTGTTTTATTCTTTTATAGATGGATTTTTTGCATATACCAGATGATGAATTATGTGATCTACTTTTTAAGGGCGATTCCAAAGCCTTTGAAGTAATCTATAAGAAGTATTTTAAATATTTATATCGATATGTCAATCACTCATTAGGTTCTAAAGAGGATTCAGAAGAAATATTACATGATTTATTTTTAAGCATTTGGCAAAATCGAAGCAATAAAAAGATTTTAGACCTTAGGGTTTATTTATATGTCTCAGCAAGGAATTTAATCAATAAACATTTAAGGAATAAAATCAATTTTTCTAAATATAGAGAGTTTGAATTGTTGCATAAGGTTTTTAGTAGCAATGAATCTGAATCCATTACAAATTCAAATGATTTTAATGAGCGATTGAATTTTATTCTGAATTCGATGTCTGAAAAAACTGCTACCGTATTTAGAATGAGTAAGATAGAAGAGATTTCTGTGAAAAAGATTTCGGAGCAACTTGATATTTCAGAAAAGGCGGTTGAATATCATATCACAAAATCTCAAAAAATATTAAAGGAAAAGTTTAAAGACTTTTATTCAGCAAATTAAATTTTATATAATGACAAATAAGGAATTTGACTCACTTAGTGAAAAATTCAATCAAGGTAAATGTTCGGAGGAAGAGTTAATGCTCTTGCAAAAATTAGCTAACGATAATCTTAATTTTCAAAATCATTCGAATTTAGAGTCCTCAATCGAGGCACAAAATAAAATTTGGGAGAAATTGAATTTGGATAATAATACAGGTAAGAACGTTAAATATTATTGGATTGCATCTGGAATAGCAGCTTCATTACTGTTATTCTTTAGTTTATTCTTTCAATGGGATTTTAAAAATAAGTTAGAGTTTGCTTCGATTCCTAGAAATGGGGTTGAAACTAAAAACAATGCTAATTCATTGCAAAAAATTACCTTGCCTGATGGAAGTCATGTATTATTAGGTAAAAATGCTCACATCTTAGTCGCTGAAAATTTCGGTGTTAAAACTAGAACTGTTTATTTGACTGGTGAGGCATTTTTTACGGTAGCTAAAAACGAAAAAATTCCCTTTTTCGTTCATGTGGATAATTTAATTACTGAAGTTATAGGTACTTCATTTAAAATAAGTAAACCGACTTCAGATAAAATGATTGAAGTATCCGTTAAAACGGGCAAAGTATCTGTTTATACACATGATCAAAAGTCAATAAATAAGTCTAATGGCGTTATTATTACTCCGAATCAAAAAGCTGTTTTTAATTTGATTAGTAGAACTATTAATGAAAGCGTTGTCGATGTTCCGCTGGTTATCTTACAAAATGTTAAAAAGTCTGATTTTGTATTTGATGATGTTAATGTGAATGGAATATTTAAGAAAATGCAGCAGATTTATGGCATTGAAATTATCCAAGTTAATTCCAATATCAATCGATGTGTATTTACAGGTGATTTAAATGGCCTAGATATGTTCAAACAATTGGAGTTTATCTGCACTTCCATTAATGCTAATTATGAAGTTCGAGGCTCATCCATTTTTATTAACGGTGAGGGTTGTAAATAATTTTTAAATTAAAAAGAATTTTAATTATGGAAAAATAAAAGAAATGAAAAAATAGTCGATAATGCGTCAACATTACCGACTAAAATGTACTCATTCAATGGTATTGAATGTTTTCGTTAGACGAAAGTACATGAGTTATTGATCTTGAAAAAAACCTTTAACAATGTAAAATTATGAACATAAAATACAAATCTCCAAGATTACTTATAAGAGTTATGAAAATTTCTATACAACAACTTTTTCTTAGTTTGATTTTCTGCACGTTTGCAAACGCTCATGTGGCATTAAGTCAGAATGAATTAATTGAAACTGTTACGATTCAGGCTGAAAATGCGCAGATTAAACGTGTACTTTCATTGATTGAAAAACAAGTTGATTATCGGTTTATTTATAGTTCTAATACAATTAATATAAATAAAAAGGTCAGTTTGAATGTAACAAACAAAAAATTAGAAGAAGTTCTCAATGACCTTTTTAAATTATTAGACATACAATATTCAGTTCGCGATAAAAGAATTTTATTGCGAAATAATGTTGTTTCTAGTGCGACTGTTAGTTTAAACAATAATATTATTTTAGAAAAACCTGTAAGGGGAAACGTAAAAGATGAAAATGGTCAAGCTCTCCCAGGCGTTACTGTACAAATTCAAGGTACTAATCAAGGTACACAGACTGATGTAAGTGGTAATTTTTCATTTTCATCGTTAGATGATAAAGAGGTGTTGGTTATTTCTTTTGTAGGTTACGTTTCTCAAAAAATTCTAGTCGGCACTAAATCACTAATAGAAGTTTCTTTAATTCCGGACAATAAGGCCTTGGATGAGGTGGTTGTTGTAGGTTATGGAACGCAAAAGAAAAGTGATTTAACTGGTGCCGTTGGAACCATAAAAACGGATGCCATTCAAGAGCGTAGATCAGCTTCATTAAATCAGGCTATTGCCGGAAGAGTGACAGGAGTAAACGTTTCTGTTAACTCAGGTCGTCCAGGTGGACGTGCAAATATTCGTATCAGGGGTAATACTTCTGTAAGTGTGGCAAATAACCCGTTATACGTAATCGATGGAGTTATTTTAAATGCATCTGATTTAGCCAATGGTAGTACACCTATTGATTATTTGAATGCTAACGATATTTCGAATATAGAGATTTTAAAAGATGCATCCGCTACGGCAATTTATGGGGCAAGGGGAGCGAATGGTGTTATATTAGTCACTACAAAAAGAGGAAGTCAGGATGGTGGTAAAATAAGTTATGATACTGATTTTAGTGTGGGAGTTCTACCTAAAAAAATACCTTTATTGAATTCAACTGAATTTTTATATGTTGAGGATCAAGCTTATTTAAATGCGAAAAAATATGATCCAGTAGGTTTTGCCGGTGGAAAATATGTGAATCCTGCCACTAAGAGAACTAACCCTTTATTATTTGATTCTAGCGGTAAGCCTATATATAATACGGATTGGCAAGATGAATCATTTAGGAAAGCTTTGACTCAGAATCATCAATTGGCATTCACAGGAGGTAATTCAAAAGATAATTATGGATTGTACTTAGGGTATCGAAATGAAGATGGACTTGTAAATGCTTCATGGTTAAAAAGATATTCAGCGCGTTTTGTGATGGATAGCCAAATCAAATCTTGGATTAAAATTGGTGGAAGTTTAAGTTATAATGATCAAAGCGAAAGCCAAGTAGATCCTTTAGGTGGTGGTGGTATTATTACTATGCGTCAAGTATTAGAGGCGCTTCCAATTGTCCCCGTTAAATATCCTAATGGAAGATGGGGTAGCAATGAAGATTATGCAGGTATGGAAGGTGGTGGTAGCCCTATTCAAGTTTCGGAGGAAAGATTATACTATTTAAAGACTCAATCTTTATTAGGTAATGTATACTCAAATATTAATTTGGCTAAAGGCCTAGAGTTAAGAACTACTGTGGGTGTGAACATTATTAATCAGGAAACTGATTATTATGGAGGAAGAACCTTAAACTATATTTCTAGAAACCAAGGTGGAGATGCATCTTTAACAGCTGATCGACATAATTCATGGCAAATAGAAAACTATTTGACTTACAATAAGAAAATATCTTCGGATCATTCAATTGTAGCTATGTTGGGACAAGCGCTACAGCATGTAGATCGTATGAATTTTACTGCAAGAGCTCAAAGATTCCAAGATGATTATTTTCAATTTAACAATTTAGGAACGGGTGCTGTTACTCCGGCGTCTTCTTCTAGTGTAAGCGGTTACGGTTTAGATTCCTATTTTGGACGTTTTAATTATAATTTGAAGGATAAATATCTCTTGACTTTTACAGGTCGTGTGGATGGTTCTTCGAAATTTGGAGCGGCTAATCGATATGCAGTATTTCCATCAGCTGCTTTGGCTTGGAAAGTAATCGAAGAAGATTTTATGCAAGATATTCCATTTGTTTCCAATCTTAAAGTTCGAACAAGTTATGGTATAACAGGAAACTCTGAAATCACGGCGTATCAATCTTTAGCGGGATTAGGTAATTATGCGGTTATATTTAATAATGCACGCCAAGTAGGTATTGGTATAAACCGATTAGCAAATCCAGATTTACGTTGGGAAAAAACAGAGCAAATTGACGCTGGATTAGAATTAGGCTTATTAAATAATAAAATCAACATTGAAGTTGATCTTTATCGTAAGTTGACTACTGATATGCTATTAAGTGCCCCAGTACCTTCAAGTAGTGGTTTTACTACGGTAAGTCAAAATGTGGGAAGCATGGAAAATAGGGGAGTAGAATTTGCCATTAATTCTGTGAATATTGCGCGTCCGAACTTTACATGGAATACTAGTTTTAATATCTCATTTAATCAAAACAAGGTAATTGCTTTGACTGGTGGCGCTGATATTTTCTTAGGCAGGACAGTTGTTCGACAAGGTGAGCCTGTTGGTTCATTTTTTGGTTTTGTTCATCAAGGGACATGGAGTACAGCAGAAGAATCTGTGGCTGCTAAGTATTTGAAAAAACCAGGTGATATCAAATATCAAGATACCAACAATGATGGTAAGATCAATGATAACGATCGTGTCATCATTGGAAAAGGAATTCCAGATAGTTTTGGTTCATTTATCAATACCATTACGGTTAAAAACTTTGAATTTATGGTTGATCTTCAATTTATGAATGGTAATGATGTTCTTTTTGGTAGCAAGCACTCTGCTGAAGATAGGGTTAGTATTGCCAACAGCTTTAAAACGGTTTTAAACGGTTGGACACCTACTAATCAAAGCTCAAGACTTGCAGAGTTAAGACCTGTTTCTGCTGGATATACTACGAATAATGATACAGATAGAATTCAGGATGGATCTTTTTTAAGGGGTAGAAATGCTATGTTATCCTATAAGTTTCCTTCCGAGATTACTAGGAAAATGAAGATGAGTCGATTAAGAGCATTCGTTTCTGTTCAGAATTTCTTTTTGTCTACTAAGTTTCAAGGATATGATCCTGAAGTTTCTACCTCTGGAGCTGCTTTTGATCAAGGTTTAGATCTATATGCATATCCAAAGGCAAGAACATTCATGGTCGGCTTAAATATAGGTTTATAAAAAATATCAATTTAAAAATATAATACGATGAAATACACGATAAAAAAATACTTGATATTAGCCATCGGCTCTTTAATCATTTTTAGCGGATGCTCTGAGTTTTTAGAAGAACCTGATAAGTCAAATTTTACTAGGGAGAACTATTTTACTAAGCCTGAACATGCCGAAAGTATTATAAATTCGATTTATGAAAACATGCGAAATGTATTGGGTGGTGGTTTTAATGGGGCACCATGGATGATGCTTGAATTTGCCACTGGATTAGCAAATACAGAACTTGGGCAAGCTCAGAATAGCATCTTTGTTCGAAACCTTGTAAATAATTCAGATAATGCATATGGCCAAACATATTGGACTAGTCATTATAGGGGAATTGGTAATGCTAATTTAGCGATTGCTAAAATTCCAGGCATAAAGATGGATGAAATAGCTAAGAAAAAATTCTTAGGCGAAGCTAGATTTTTGAGAGCTTTATACTACTATGATTTGGTTCGTATCTTTGGTTCTGTGCCATTAATTTCTGAGCCAATTGACTTAAGTTCAAAAGATTTATATCCTGAGCCTGCAAGTGTAGAAAATATCTATAAATTGATTGAATCTGATTTACTTGAAGCTGAAAAGTCGGGTCTCCCATTTAGAGATGCATCTGGAAGGGTTTCTATTGGAGCGATCAAATCACTTTTGTCTAGTGTTTATTTAACTATGGCAGGGTTTCCGCTTAATAAAACTGAGAATTTTGCTAAGGCAGCTGAAAAAGCATTGGATGTAATCAATTCGAATCAGTTTACCTTATTTGCTACTTATGATGATCTTCATTTGGCTTCAAGAAAAAATAGTGTTGAGAATATCTTCCAAGTTCAATATTTAGAAAATATTTTGCCTTCCAATTGGCAAACGTCAATTATTCCATACAATCAAGGTATTTCTAATTATACGGATGAAACAGGTGCTATTTTTGCCAACAAAGAATTTGTAGAATCCTATGAAAAAGGAGACAAAAGAGCCGCTGAGAAGCAATTCTATTATTCAAGTTATTCCTTGCGTGGAAATAGAACTCAGACGAGAAATCTAGGAGGTTATTACTTGTTTAAGCATTTTGACGTTATAGCTCAAACATCCACAACAAGTAGTGGATTAAATTGGACCTTATTAAGGTATCCAGAGGTACTTTTAACCTATGCAGAAGCTGCAAATGAAACAGGTGGACCTAGCGCTGTTGTTTTAAATGCAATTAACTTAGTACGCAAAAGAGCTGAGCTACCTGCATTAGAAGGACTTTCAAAGGACGAATTGCGTGAGGCAATTTGGAGAGAAAGATTTTATGAACTTAGTTTTGAAAATAAAACTTGGTATGATATGGTTAGACTTAGAAAAGCTTTCAATGTAAGTACTAAGAAATTTGAAGCTTATGTTGGACATAAATTCTCTTATGGACCCACTCTTTCTGAAAAAGAATTATTATTTCCTATCCCGACAGCCGAGATTAGAAACAATAATAAGTTGAAACAAAACAAAGGGTATTAATAATCTTTAACATAAAAAAAGCACTTCAATGAAAATTGAAGTGCTTTTTTTTATTTAATTATTTCTTTAAGCCTCCCAAACAATACTAATGCCTTTCGGGGTCATCAATAAAATACGGGTAGGTGAGGGCAATAAAACCAAACGAGTCGCAGCAACAGGATCCTCAATCCATTCCACTTCTACTCCTTCTTTTTTCCCAATCTCAATTTCACCGTCGGCTGTTTCCACAAACTTCTTGGCTAAATAGGCCGTTGGCAACAATACATCCGATTCAGGACAATGTTTGATATGAACCTTTTCTAAAATTTCTTCTAATTGATCCCCATATTTTTCGTTGAAATCATCTTCCAAATCATGTAAAACTTCTTCTACATCATCATAAGTGTAATCCGAATAGCTTAATTTGCTTAATTCTAATCGCTTTTGTAAAATGGCAATCATCGCCTCGTCAATAGTATTCATTCCTTTTAATTAATTTTTTTACAAAGATAAGTTTTGAAATGGATTTTCCCTTGGGAATTTCGAGTCAAAATAAATATTTCCATGCTGAGTATTCAAACCGCTGGCTAAGTTGTTGGCATACAGCAATCCAGTTCCTAACCCTTGCGGGATCAAGTCGGAAAATTGTCCAGTAAACTGAGCAATGGCCTGTAAACCTACATTGGATTCTAACGCTGAAGTGATCCACCAACCTATCTTCATTTCATTAGCCAGATTAATCCATTGCATAGTTGACTCAAACCCACCTAAAAAACTAGGTTTTAAAATAATAAAAGCTGGCCTAATCTTATCTAATAACTCTGCTGAGTCTTTTATTCCAATCAATTCCTCATCTAAGGCAATTGGGATTTCCGACTTCCTACATAAATCAGCCATTTCATTCCATTGCCCCGCTTTAATCGGTTGTTCTATGGAATGGATTCCAAATTTCGATAATTTTTCTAGCTTATATGCCGCTTCAGGTACGTTAAACGCTCCATTCGCATCTAATCGGATTGTCAGCTCTTTCTCTGAATGAATCTCTCTGATCGAGCGTATTAAGTCTAATTCCGACTCAAAATCAATGGCACCTATTTTCAATTTTAAACAAGTTAAGTCCTCGGCCAATTTTGACTCAATTTGTTTTTGCATGTATTCCTTCGAACCCATCCAAATCAAGCCATTAATGGGTATAGGGTGCTTAGACGCTGAAAAATTATTTTGGAAATAAATGCCATTTTGTTGATTTAAATAATCGAACATGGCCATTTCTGCGGCCAATCGAAAGGAGGGTTGGTTAAATGGAATAGCAGAAATCCATTGAGCCACTTCTGTTTTATCCTTAGGTAAATCCTTGGATAAACGGTTGATGGCCATTTGGAAATCATCCAAGACATCTTCTTTGTATTCTGGGCTAAGTCCAAACAAGGGCCCAGCTTCCCCCAATCCCACAAACCCGGTATTATCTGGATTTGATATCTGCAAAAAATAACTATTTTTTTGGGTTAATATTCCTCGCGACGTTCCAGCTTCTACATGAAAATGTAAGGTTCTTCGTTTTACTTGAAATATAGATTTGGACATGGATGCAATTTATTATTTTCTTCTGAGTTTTGCTGCCTGATCATTTATTTTTAGCTTTAACTTGTCATGATGAGAACAATTTTAACTTTTATTCCGGCTTTGCTTTTTAAGGCGATAAGTTCTGTAAGGAATTTATTGTTTGATCGCCAAGTGCTTAGCTCTCAAAAATTTTCTTCTCCCTTTATCTTAGTGATTGGTAACTTGTCCGTCGGCGGCACAGGCAAAAGCCCTTTAGTTACCTACATAGTCCAACATTGGCCTTGGAAATCTGAAGTGGGTGTGTTGAGTAGAGGTTATGGCCGTAAAACTAAAGGTTTTCTATGGGTTCAGAATGTGTCAACGGCCAAGCAAGTTGGGGATGAACCATTAGCCTATAAAAAATTATTTCCTCGTGTGCCTGTAGCTGTTTGTGAAAAAAGACCTCAAGGCGTTCAAAAAATGGTGGAAGATTTTCCTTTTCTGGATACGGTCATTTTAGATGACGCATTTCAACATCGTCGGATAACTGGGAATTTAAATATCGTTTGCACCACTTATAGCAAACCCTTTTTTGAAGACCAAATGATGCCACTGGGGCGATTGAGAGAATCTATTTCGGGTATTCAACGAGCAGACGCCTTGTTTGTCAACCGTTGTCCTCGGGACTTTAATGCATCTGAATTCACTCGGAAAGCGAGAAAATATGTCCCAGATTTAATGCCCATTTTTTTCACGCAAGTAAAATATGGAGAGATCGTTGGTCCCCATCCTAAAAAAAATAAATGGCATTTGCTAGTAGGCATTGCCGATCCGGCGCCTTTCTCTGAGTATGTATCGAGTCAATTTCAAGTTATATCAGAGCGTATTTTTCCAGATCATCATTCTTTTACGGAGGATGAATTAAGTGAGTTGAATGTAATGGCGAAGCAATTGCCCCCCGATGAAGGAATTATCACCACATATAAAGATTACATGCGTATAATGGATTCATTTTCTGATTGTCCAGACCTAAAATCTAATTTGTATTATTTGCCGATCGAAATGTCATTTGTGAATCAAGAGAAAGAGTTTTGGGCTTGGTTGGGCAATAAAATGAAAAGGTAATTCCCATAAAAATATTTACCTTTGATCCGTGAAAATAAGGAGTATACTTATATTTTTTATGTTGGTTTTGCCCATTGCTTTTGCTTTAGGGCAAACTCCCATGAGCCCACAATCATCCGGACAGGGTTCAATGGATCCTTCCCAACCTAATCCTAACGGTGGATTTCCTGACCCTAAGCTGACTAAAACTCCCACTCAATCTTCCAAAAGTGGCCGGGCAGCTTTGGATGATTCGACTAGACAGATTTATGGTCCTAACTCCACTCATTACTTTTTAGAAAGTGACATACTAAATGCTAAACTTGTTAATCGAAATATTGACACTTCTTTACATTTATTCCATCGATACCTATTTCAAGAAAAAGCCTATTTTTTAACAGCTAATCTTGGTAATGAGGGAACTGCAGTTCGAAACATCTTTGTTAAATCTCCAAATGCGTTAGGAACTCATTTAGGCTATAAAGCCTATATACCCTATGCTTTTGACACCGACGAAGTCAAATATTACAACACAAAATCCCCGTTTTCTGATATCGATTATAGCTTAGGTGGAGGTGGTCAAACTCGCCTGAATTTCTCTTTTGCAAGAAACATCGATTCACTTTGGAACATGGGCTTAGAATTACAAAGAGTAGTTGCAGATAAAGTGTTAACCGATGCAGCTTTCAAAAAAGGCGATCAATTTTTATTAGGCCAATGGGCTGTTTTATTGCATTCCAATTTTCGCTCTCGGAATAATAAATACCGCATTTTAGGTCATTTTAATTACTTCGACCAAGGAACAAATGATCAAGGGGGAGTAAAATTGACAACCGGGCAGACGCCAACGGCCGCCTTGAATTACCTCGATAACACAGCGATTTTATCAAATTCAACTAGCCAGTCTAATGACCAATTTTTAAAATTGCATGTATATCATGAATTTATTGGGTTCAAAGGCTTGCAATTTTTCCAACGATTTGATTTAGAAACGCGTAAAGTGAAGTATAGAGATATGGATTTTGATATGTCCTTAGCAGATCGATTCTATCCCAAAACCTATATACAATACATTAAAGCACCTTCTGTGCCTGATTCCATGTACAATGAAAATCAATGGAATTCCTATAGTCATCAAACTGGGATTAAAGGTGTATTTAGGAAATTCATTTACAGAGCTCATTTGAAGCAACGTTATTGGTCCGTTTACAATCCCATGAACGATGCCAAACTAGATCGTTTTGAAAATTACCTAGGTCTTTGGTTACATCAGTCCTTCTCGGATAACATAGATTTTACAACGGAAGGGGAATATCTATTAGGATCAGATTATAAGTTGGCAGCTCAATTTACCTCGCCATGGTTTTATGCGAAGGTCCAACGAACTTCTTCAAGCCCTAGCATCGCACAAAATTGGGTCCATAATATATCGTATCGTTGGAAAAATGATTTTAACAATATCCAATTTGATGTGTTGGAAGGAGGATTAGAATACAAATCAAAACAGTTTTATGTCAAACCCTATGTCACTATTCAACGCATTGGGAATTGGGTATATTTTGATTCATTATCCAACGTAAAACAAACGAAAGAAGCGATTGGAGTATTTAGAACTAGTGTAGATCTAGGTGGAAATTTAGGGAAGTTTGAATGGGGAACACGGCTTCATGCTAACACCAGTTCCGGTCCCGATATCATCAGAATGCCTAGTTTTGTGGCGAATGCCAATTTAGCCCTGAATGTTCAATATAAGAAATTACTTTATTTACAGTTTGGATTAGATCTACAACACCAAACCGCTTATTATGCAGATGCGTATATGCCTGCATTTCAGCAATATCACCTTCAAGATAAATTTCAACTTCCTGCATTTGTGCAGGCTGATGCCTATGTAAATCTTCGAATTAATCGGGTTCGATTGTTTTTCAAAATATCCAATGTCACGCAGGGATTATTAACGTCCAACTATTATACGGCTTATTTACATCCCGCAATGGGTCGCGTTTTTGGATATGGAGTCAAATGGCTTTTGTTTGATTAAATAATACCTGTGCAGTATACAGAAACAGGGAATATTTAATAAGTTTGTGCTTTACAAAAACCTGTTAAATTATGTCTCAAATTACACGTCGAGAGTGGGTAAAAGGAATGGCTTTGGCTACCCTTGGAACCGTTGCATTTTATGATGCAAAATCTATTTCTCCTACTCATTTTAATTTTACCCTAGCCGAAGATCAAACCTTAGAATTAATCATGGGAGCCATTATTCCAGAGTCTTCCATTCCAGGGGCCATCAGTTTAGGAGTACCTGTATTTGTGAAAACAATGATGAAAGATTGTTATGAGGCAAAAGCCCAACAAAGTTTTAAAAATGTTATGGGCGATATTCCAAAACTGTTTCTAACCGAAAATAAAAAGGAAATTTCCGCAGCCACAGAGTCCGAAAAGGAACAATTTATTTTTCAGATGGAAAAAGGAAAACATGGGGTGGAAGCACAAAAAACATTAGCCACCTTAAAAGGCCTAACGATTCAGGGATATATGTCGACAGAATACATTATGGTCAATCATTTAAATTATCAAATGGCTCCCGGATTTTTCAACGGTTGCGCCCCAATAAAGAAATAAGTCATGTATATTTTAAATAACGCGGAAAAACGCACATACGGAGCTATAGTAATCGGTTCAGGAATAGCAGGTGGTTGGGCCGCGAAAGAATTTTGTGATAAAGGTGTCAAGACTTTGGTCTTAGAGCGAGGGAGAAAAGTGACTCACAATGAGGATTATCCTACTACTTTAATGAGTCCATGGGAATTTCCACATCGAGGACGGTTAACCAAAGAGGAGATCGACGAAAACCCTATTGCCAGTAAATGTTACCAGTTTAAAGAAGATTCGAAACACTTTATTGTCAAAGACAAAGAGCATCCCTATGAGCAGGATAAACCCTTTGATTGGATTCGTGGGTACCAGGTAGGTGGTAAATCTTTGCTTTGGGCTAGGCAAACACAGCGCTGGTCGCAGTTCGATTTTGATGGTCCGGCTCGTGATGGATATGCTACGCCTTGGCCCATCAATTACAAGGATATTGAACCATGGTATTCGCATGTGGAATATTTTGCGGGTATTTCCGGAAATAAAGATGGATTAGATTCCTTGCCGGATGGCGATTTCTTGCCTGGCTACGAATTGACCTGTGTGGAAAAACACTTTCAAACTGAATTAAAAAAGTATTATAAAGACCGACATGTTATTTCCGCTCGTTGCGCTCATATTTCTGAGCCACGAGAAATACATCTCCAACAGGGTAGAGGGCGGTGTTTGAGTCGTAATTTATGCCAAAGAGGTTGCCCTTATGGAGGTTATTTTAGTTCAAATGCATCAACTTTACCCTGGGCAGCCAAAACGGGTAATTTGACATTGCGTCCAGATTCTATCGTGGAATCTGTGATTTATGATGATAAAAAGAAGAAGGCGGTAGGTATTCGCGTGATTGATGCGCACACGAATGAAATGGTGGAATATTACGCGAAAGTAATTTTTGTTACAGCGGCCGCATTAAACACCAATGCGATATTGTTAAACTCAAAATCTGATCGCTTCCCTAATGGTTTAGGCAATGATAGCGGGGTCCTAGGGAAATATGTGGCTTTTCATAATTATCGAGCTACCATATCAGCTGAATATGACGGATACTTTGACTTTAAAACGGAAGGCAGTAGGCCTACTTCAGGTTATGTTCCTCGTTTCCGCAATTTATACAAACAAGAAACGAATTTCTTACGTGGATATGCCGCTGGAATGAGCGCAAGACGTGTAAATACAACAGATCGAGATTCCGTAGGCGAAAGCTTAAAGAACTCGCTTTTAAATCCCAAATGGACCAATTGGTCCGCAGGTTCGCATATGATGGGCGAAACAATTCCCAAGGAGACGAATAAAATTACGTTGGACCCTATCAAAAAAGATGCGCATGGTTTACCAATCATGCACATGGATGTTTCTTATGATGACAATGATGATAAAATGGTCAAAGATTTTATCGAGCAATTTACGGAGATGTATACCAAAGCAGGCTTTAAGAATATTCGTTCTCGAGATTCAAAACAAGCGCCCGGTTTAGATATTCATGAAATGGGTGGTTGTCGTATGGGAAATGATCCTAAGACTTCGATGCTTAATAAATGGAATCAAATGCATGCAGTTAAAAATGTATTTGTGAGTGATGGAGCCAGTATGACTTCCACGTCTACACAAAATCCATCATTAACCTATATGGCATTAACTGCCCGAGCCGTAGATTATGCAGTAAAAGAAATGAAAAAGGGCAATTTATAATGCAAACATTTTTAGGTAAAACAGCAGCACATATTTTTGGGGAGCATCCCATTGAAGAATTAAAAGATATTGCTATTGTGATGCCCTCACAGCGTGGGGTCCTTTACTTAAAAAAAGAGTTAGCTATTTTAGGAGATAGACCTTTTCTATCTCCTTCTTTTTTCACCATTGAGGAGTTTGCGCTCCAAATGACGGATTCTGCTTTAATTGACCCCATTCAGTTGTTGCTAGAGGCTTTTGCGTGTTTTAAGCAGGTAGATGAACAAATCAATTTTGATCGTTTTATTTCTTGGGGCCAATTAATGCTTAAGGATTTTGAAACGTTAGATATGTATTTGGTTGATCCATACCAAATATTTTCCTTTTTGTCTGAAGTAAAATCCATTGAGCGATGGGGAAAAGAATATGGAGAAGATCATCCAGAGAAATTCATTACCCCACATACGACCTCCTATTTTAAATTATTTGATCACTTACTTGAAGTTTATATACGTTTGCATGCAAGTCTAAACGCTAAAGGTTTCGTGTATCGGGGCATGGCTTACCGAAAATTAGCCGACCATTTGTCCGATGGAAAAGCATTACCCAAAGCGTATAAAAAAATATATTTTGTAGGTTTCAATGCACTTTCGAAGGGAGAGGAAGAGATCATTCGTTTGTTGATTAAAAATGGAATAGCTCAGACACTTTGGGATGCAGATGCTTATTATGTGGATAATACGTACCACCGAGCAGGTAATTGGTTGAAAAAATATTCGGATAGCTCCTCAAATGAATTTTTATCTAGAGGGCCATTCCAGTGGAAAACTTCGGATTTATTAGATAAGCCTAAGCGGTTAGAAATTTTAGGATTAGCAAATCCAAGTGCTCAGGTGTTTGTTGCGATGGATATCATCCGCAAATGGCAACAAGAACACGGAACAGAGGAACAAGTGGCGCTTGTGTTAGCGGATGAATCCTTATTAGACCAAGTGATGTTATACGTAGGGGAGTTTAAAGATAGGCTTAACATCACCATGGGTTATTCATTGAAGAAGACGCAAGTATTTTCCTTGGTTAATTTGTGGTGGGATCTGCAAAAACAATCGATTCAAGGGAAATTTTCTGTTTCTACCTTCAAATCAGTTTGCTCTCATGGGTTAATCGATTTATACATCCAGCAGAAAAGCAAGGTTCAAAAGCGTGACTTCAAAAAGGATTTAAACAAATTGTACTCAAAGACCGATTTGTATGTTGGTTCCGATAAGATTTCAGCATTAGCTTCAGAACTACCTATTTTGAAATATTTGTTTGCCCCTAACTTTAGTGCTTTTGTAGGGATTCTGAAATGCCAAGAAAATTTATTGGAATTAATTTTAAAGAGTATTCCAGACCAAGAATGGGATGAGGAAGCGGAAGCCATAAAACAAGCTTTGGCAGTTATTGAGTCATTATTGAAATCTTTTGAATCAGATGATTTTGTGTCGATTGCTAGTGGAAAAGTATTATTGACCCAATTGCTCTCGCAACAGAAATTGACTTTTGTGGGAGCTGAAAATCGTAGTCTGCATGTGATGGGTTTGCTGGAGACGAGGACCTTGGATTTTGACCGAGTGATTATTTTATCTATGAATGAAGGAAGTTTGCCCGGAACGAGAAAGCGTGAAAGTTTGATCCCTTTAGACATAGCCAATATGGCTCATTTTTCGTTGCCAACATTCACTCAGGCAGATGCAGTGGCATCATACCATTTCTATCGGCTTTTGCAAAGACCTCGAGAGGTGGTTTTATGTTATGTTCAGTCATCCGACAAATCGGGCGTAAAGGAGATGAGTCGATTTATTAAGCAAATCAAGCACGATTGGAAACGGAAAAACCCATTGATCGAGATTCATGAACCTTGGATCGAGTTTTCGGCCAATGAAGCTGATTTTGAGCGAAATGATGGATCTGTTGAAAAGTCACCAGCCATCCTTGATAAAATTAAAGGGAAATTGGCCAACTCAGGGCTTTCTACTTCCGCGATGACTATGTTTTCCACCTGTAGTCTTAAATATTTTTATGCTCAAATATTGGGCATGCGCAAGGAGAAGCAATTAGAAGATGAGTTAGGTGCAGATGTATTTGGTACTTGGGTGCATAAAGTTTTGGAAATAGTCGACAAGGAGGTTTTAGAAAATTACGAAGGGGTCTATGATCGGGTCAATTTAGAGGAGGTTATTTCGGGTCTAGATGGATATCTGGAAAAAGCAATGAAGTCCATTCAAGAAAAAGAAGGTGTCTTTGAACTAGAGAAGGGATTTAATTTTGTGCTCAAAGAAGTCGCTAAAACGTTGTTGGAGTCCTATTATTTCAAATCTAATTTTTCAAAAAATACTAAAATAATTAATTTAGAATCCACGTTGACCACAAACCTAAAGGTTCATTGGGGCCAAGAACTCCTAGATGTTAAAGTGACTGGTCGAATCGATCGGTTGGATATATTGGACAACCGTGAAATTCGTATCATTGATTATAAAACTGGCAAAGTAGAAAGGTCGGAATTGAAATCTGGAGAATTAGGTTTGCGGAATTCAATTTTGTCGGGCGAATTAAAGCCTAAAATACTCCAACTCTGGTTATATAAATTTTTGTTGGCTTCCGAACTAGTACATGTTTCTCCAAAAAACGAACAGGTTTTGGCAGGTTTAAGCCTTCAGTCACATTCGATCAAGCCAGGAATTATTTCCTTTAGAAATTTAAAAGAAGGAGTTTTAAGCGATGAAGAGCATGATTTATGGTTTGAATCCGGGCCTAACTGGGATCAATTTTTACAGGATTCTCAGGAGGTAATCGAAAGCTGGGTTCATCAGATTTTAGACGTAAATACGAAGTTTGAAAAAACGAAAGAAGTTTCAGATTGTCAGTATTGCGATTTTAAGGTGATATGCCAACGGGAATTGTAGGATTGTCCCTATATAAAACGCATAAAAAGAATTAATTTTGCCTCACAATAAATTTTATCAAAATGACATTTCAAGAAATCAACGACAAAATTGTTTCATTAGCAGCTCAAAAAGGAGGCCAAGGGGTTTCTTTTAAATTTGCATTTCCTTCAGGTATCATCGTTGTAACCGGTGAAGGCCAAGTAACCAATGAAAATCTAGATACTGATTGTACCATAGCTACTTCAGAAGAGACTTTTACAGCTATTTTAAATGGAGAATTAAATTCCATGATGGCGGTGATGACTGGAAAAGTAAAGATTTCGGGCGACATGACCGTTGCAATGAAATTGACGAATTTGATCTAATCGATGGACTTTAAAGACACCATCGTTGCATTAGCGACACCGGCTGGCGTAGGTGCTATTGGGGTCATACGGCTTTCAGGAGATCGAGCGATCGAAATTGTGAATGACGTATTTCAACCCAAGGACCTATCCATTCAGACTTCTCATACCCTTCATTATGGACGGATTGAGTCAGCAGGTCGCGTGTATGACGAGGTAGTCGTTAGTTTATATGTTGCTCCAAAATCATATACAAAGGAACATGTCGTGGAGATTTCATGCCACGGTTCTCCCTTTATTCAAGAAAGTTTAATCCGCTTATTCACCGAAAAAGGCGCTCGTTTTGCGCGCCCTGGCGAGTTTACCCAACGCGCATTTTTGAATGGAGCGTTTGATCTTGCTCAGGCGGAGGCAGTTGCTGATGTCATTGCGGCAGATTCAGCGGCTGCACAATCTGCGGCATTGCACCAATTAAGAGGAGGATTTTCAAAAGAATTAGCGGCATTACGCGAGGAGTTAATTCATTTTGCTTCTTTAATCGAACTGGAACTTGATTTTGGTGAAGAGGATGTGGAGTTTGCTGATCGCAAGGATTTGGAGGCCTTAGTTATCCAATTGCTAGATCATGTTCGCCCTTTGGTGGAAAGTTTTCGGACGGGAAATGCGATCAAGAATGGCGTGGCGACTGTTATTGTCGGTAAACCTAACGCTGGTAAGTCGACCTTATTAAATGCATTATTAAACGAAGATCGTGCCATTGTCTCAGAAATCGCTGGAACTACGCGTGATAGTTTAGAGGACGAATGGACTTTAGGGGGCATTAAATTCCGATTAGTGGACACAGCAGGTTTGCGCGAAACAGTCGATGTGATCGAGGCTTTAGGAGTTGAAAGAACACAAGCTTGGGTTAAAAAGGCCCAAGTGGTGATTTATATGGCTGATGCGATGACTGAATCTGTTGAAGGATTAAAGGCTGGGATTATGGCTTTGGGTACGTTAGAAATTCCGGTCATTCAAGTGTTAAATAAGGTAGACCAAGTTTCTAACGCAGTTTTAGTGGCTTTTCAAGAGGCTTTACCAGATGTGATATTGATGTCGGCAAAAAACCAGGTTGGCCTTCCCGAATTAGAAAAGGCGCTTTTGAACATTATGGGACTTGATCAAGCAAATGCCAGTGGTACTTTGGTGACGAATATCCGGCATTATCAGCAGTTAGTACAAACGCAGGAAACGCTTATTGGTGTTCTAAATGCTTTAAAAATCGGTTTGACAGGTGATTTAATTGCTCAGGACCTTCGACATGCATTACATCATTTGGGTGAAATAACAGGCCAAATATCGAACGATGACTTTTTGAAAAATATCTTTGGCAAGTTCTGTATCGGAAAATAATCCATTTATAATCTAAAGATCAAAGCTTGGGATTTTCATAAACTCTCCATTTTTAAGTGCCGAAGCATGGGCAATAATTCCGGGAGCTGTATAAGCTAAGGCTTCAAATACATTGATTTTCGATTCACGCTTTTGTACGATGGATTCAATGAATTCATGAGTAATGAATGAATGCGACCCATCATGCCCACTATCATGTCTTAATGGTTCAGGTAATAGTGGGGACTGCCACCATTTTTCTTGGGCATATTTTTCAATTCTGTTTTCTTTTATTTGAAAACCTGCATCATCTTTCCCCATCGTATCTACATTACGAATAATTGTGTGTTCATTGGACTCAGATGCTGATGAAATAAAACTCATTTTTTCACCACGCCACTCTGCACGTTCCGCATTCCTTAATGCACCTTTCCAATTAACTTCCACTCGGAATGCATGATTTTTATTGGTTTGAAAAAAGGCCGTTTCATTCCAAAATGGGTTGTTATAAGGATTGTTTTTTAATAGTGGACTTTGATCTCCATAACCCAATGCACTCACACTGGTTAACCTCTCTCCTGTGACTGAAATTAAAAACGAGGTGCAGTGGGTGGGATAGAGCATTGGGGGTAATCCATGACGCCAAGTAGGTTTTTTGTTCTCAAACCATAAGGTTTCAAGACCGGGATGGTTGTATTCAGCCGCCGCACTAAAGATTTCGCCAAAGCTATTTTCTTGATATAATTTCCTAACCGAAATTGTGTTTTGTCTGAAAAAACTAGTTTCAGCCATCATATAAATTAAACCCGATTTAACTACCGCTTCTTTCAATTGATAACATGCTTCCAAATTTAAAGCGGCTGGTACGGCACATAAAACATGTTTTCCTGCATGCAAAGCGGCTAATACATGTTTTACATGATCAGGAGCTGGAGTGGCTATGAATACGGCGTCTATTTTAGGGTCTTTGATTAACTCTTCTAAGGAAGGATAACTTTTGGAACATTTATAGACTTTCATCAGGTTTTCGCGCCTATCTAAACGTAAATCACTAACAGCTTCCACGGTGCAATTTGGATGCTCATGAAATTGAAAGCTAGCACCAAATCTACCTCCGATAATGCCTATGCGTACTTTATTTTCGGCTTGTGACGAGTTTAAGAAATTGAATTTTGGGATGAATGCCATAGATGCTAATCCGATTCCTGCTTTTTCAACAAATTTACGTCGCGAATGAGTTTCCCTATGGATATATTTCATGGTTTTCAATGTATAGTAAAATGGAAAATAGTATGGATGTTTACTTCGTAAATAAACACAAATTATATCAAAAAAAAGCCTCTAAATGAGGCTTAATTTTTTACAAAATATCTAATAAATCTTTAAACTGGAACCCATCAGTGAGTCGATCTTTACCTAATTTATGGTGTTCGGCTAATGCCCATAGCACAAACTCTTTTAGAAAATAGCGATCAGTTGCCGGGATATTGGGTTGGTATTTTTTAATCAAATCCTCCAATGGTTTGATTGAATCTAGCGAGCTACGGTAATCAGCTTCTGTACTCTCATCGTAAATAACGATTCCTCCCTCGGCAAAAATGGCTTCCATTAATGGGGAATAAGGTGTGTCTTCTATCTTTTTGGTCAACTTCTCAATCTTGGGAAATAAGCCAGGTAAAAATGTTTTGATTGCGGAGCCGATCAACTGCTCAGCTACGAACGCAGCGCCTTCTTGTTCGCCTTCATAGACTAACTCAACTTTTCCTGTAATGGCAGGGATAATGCCCATGAAATCTGATAGTCGAACGCTTGTGGATGTTTCTTTAGCTAATAGCGCTCTTCGTTCTGCCGTACTAATTAAACTTTCTAACATGGAAATACTCATCCGAGCACTGACTCCACTTTTATTATCCACATATTCACTCTCTCTAGCCTCAAAACAAATTAGCTCTAATAAATCATAAGCTAATTCAGGCACATGCACTGTACTAATTTGATTTGAATTTATCCTAGCCTCTTGTGAGGAAATTTTACGAGCTATCGCAATACTTTCTGGGTAATGAGTCAAAATTTGAGAGCCAATTCGATCTTTTAAAGGGGTCACAATACTTCCTCTATTGGTATAATCCTCAGGATTTGCCGTGAAAATAAATTGCATGTCTAAGGGCAAACGCAATTTGAAACCACGAATTTGAATATCACCTTCTTGAAGAATATTAAATAAGGCTACTTGAATTCTCGCTTGAAGGTCTGGAATTTCATTGATAACGAAGATGCACCGATTGGCCCTCGGGATCATCCCAAAATGGATCACTCGATCATCTGCATAGGATAGTTTTAAATTAGCGGCTTTGATGGGATCCACATCGCCTATTAAATCAGCCACAGTAACATCAGGAGTTGCTAATTTTTCTGCAAACCTATCAGACCTATGCAAAAATGCGATGGGTGTTTTGTCTCCCATTTCAGCGATCAAATCACGAGAGAAACGCGAAATAGGGGACAATGGATCATCATTTATTTCAGAGCCTTCAACAAAGGGAATGTATTCATCTAATAAATTGACCATCAACCTGGCTAAACGTGTTTTTGCTTGACCTCGCAAACCCAATAAATTTATATTGTGGCGTGATAAAATTGCTCGCTCTAATTCAGGAATAACGGAATTTTCAAAACCGTGAACGCCCTCAAAAACAGTCGTTCCCGCCTTCATATGCTTGATTAAATTATCTCTTAATTCGTCTTTAATTGATTTGCTGGCGTAACCAGAAGCTTTTAATTCACCTAAATTTTTGATCATTTTATTTTAGTCTTTTCTTTCTATTTGTTTCGTAATCTTGAAAAATCATTTCTCCCAAACCTTTTAAACCCGTATAGAATGCTTTTCCTTGGTTTGTTTCGGTGAATTTGTCTACAAATTGTTGCAGGTAGGAATCTCTGGCAATCATAAATGTGGTAATCGGAATATGCAATTTCCGGGCTTGCGCTGCTTGAGTGTAACATTTTTCTGTTACATAAGGATCTAAGCCATTGCTATTCATGTAATAGGTCCCGTCTCTTTCCTTAACACAGCTGGGTTTACCATCCGTAATCATAAAGATTTGTTTGTTGGTATTCCTTTTTCTGCGCAAAATATCCATGGCTAATTGTAATCCAGCGACGGTATTTGTGTGATAAGGTCCAACTTTCAAATAAGGAATATCTTTAATGGAGATGCTCCAGGCATCATTTCCAAAAACCAAGATGTCAATCGTGTCTTTTGGATAGCGAGTTGTGATGAGTTCCGCTAAAGCCATGGCCACTTTTTTAGCCGGTGTAATGCGATCTTCCCCATAAAGGATCATGGAATGACTGATGTCGATCATTAAAACCGTACTCATTTGGGATTTATAAGTTGAGTCCTCCACCACTAAATCTTCTTCTGTTAATTCGAAAGACCCAATTCCATGATTTATTTGCGCATTTTTCAAACTCTCGGTTAGGGATATTTTTTCTAATCCATCTCCAAAATGATAGCTTCTGAATTCACCTGTGAGTTCATCTCCTAGTCCAGCAGCTTTGGTTTTATGGTTTCCAGCACCGCTTTTATTCAAATTCCCAAAGATATTTTCTAAAGCTTGTTGGCGTATCGCCCTTTCCGTCTTTGCCGTAATACCTAAACCAGATCCGCCTTCGGCGTCTATTTCTTCTCGGATGTAGCCTTTGGTTTTTAAATCTTCAATAAAATCTTCGATGGTGTAATTCTCATCGGTCAATTCGTATTCCTTGTCCAGTTCGCGCAGCCAATCAATCGCTTCATCAAAATCTCCCGATGTATGTGTGATTAATTCTTTAAATATGCCAAAAAGTTTATCAAAAGGGGATGTTCCTTTTTCTTCATATTGTTTAAAATAAAAACCTTTTTTACCAGAATTGTTCATGTTGTTTTAAACCTTATTGTCGATATATTTGTTCAAAATTAGGCTAATTTAGATGTAAATGAGTGAAAAAATAATTTCAATTCGATTTTTAAGTTTCAAGGGGTTTTCAAATAAGCGTTTTGCATTTGCTAAAATGGGGATTTCATTAGTTAATCCTTGGAATCATGCAGGTTTGTTATTTTCAAAACATTTGGGTGTGGGTGCGGGAAATGGTTTTTCTGTTTGGCCTGATTTTTCTAAATATGCCTTTATGGGTGTATTTGAGTCTCAAAAAGCTTCGGATGATTTTTTTGAAACGAACGCGCGTTGGTCTGCTTTAAAAAACCAAACTAGCGAAATGAACGGCTGGGATACCGTGGCCATCAAGGGTCATGGATCTTGGAATGGAAACAATCCTTTTGAAATCGGTGCAGATCCTGGCATTGGACCTGTTTTGGTATTAACGCGTGCGAGTATCGTTTGGTATAAATCCCTATTATTTTGGTTCAATGTCTCTCATGCCAGCAAATATTTATCTTCGAAAAATGGATTATTATTTGCCAAAGGGGTAGGGGAATTTCCCTTGTTGGAACAAGCCACCTTAAGTCTTTGGGAGTCGGAAGAAATCTTGGATAGTTTCGCTTATAAAAGTAAAGAGCACGCGCCCATGATTAAAAAGACTCGTGCTCTAAAATGGTATTCTGAGGAGATGTTTATCCGCATGCGCGTCATAAAAACGATAAAAAAATAGTTCGAATACCTATCACATCTTACCTATCACATCTTACCTAATACTTCTTACCTAATTTACCTAATCGCCTCAATCCCCCTCGTTCTCGTCCTAATCCTAATCGCATCTTGGACATCATAAACAAAGATTTTTCCATCCCCCGTGTTGCCTTCAGAAGCATTATCTAAGATGACACTTAAGCATTTTTCTAGGTTTTCGTCGCTGACCACACAAATGATCATGATTTTCGGCAATAAGATTAATGATTTTTCGGTACCCCGATAAATCTCTGAATAGCCTTGTTGTAAACCGGCTCCACGAACGGGAACCACGGTCATACAAGGGATATTGGCATCGATCAAGCCCTTTTGAATAGCTTTTAATTTCGATGGTTTTACAATGGCTTCTACCTTTTTCATATCTAATTTATTTAGCTATTATTCAAATGTTGTATAAGATTCTACTCCAAATTCAACCGCATCAATACCCGCAGATTCTGCTTTGTGACTTAGCCTAATTCCCATCGTCGCTTTTAACACTTTGAAAATGGTAAAAGTAAGAACAAATGAGAATACACTGATGACGGCGACCCCTATAAATTGAATGATTAATTGGCCCGTTTCTCCCGTAATAAATAAGCCATTTTTTTCTGAAAATAAACCTACAGCAATCGTTCCAAAGAAACCATTTATTCCATGAACTGCGATGGCTCCTACTGGATCATCTATTTTAAAGTTGTCAATGATGACCACGGCCATGTCTACTAAGGTGCCAGCGACTAATCCGATGATTAATGCACTGTTGGGGCTAACTACGTTACATCCTGCAGTTATGGCCACTAATCCGGCCAAGACGCCATTAATAACCATGGTGATATCTACCTTTTTGTACCGTAAAAAAGTATAACAGATCGTTGAAATTCCTCCTGCGGCTGAAGCTAAAAATGTATTTGTAGCGACTGAACCTATTAATTCCCATTTTCCAACTGCCCCCAAGGTGGATCCGGGATTGAATCCGAACCAACCAAACCACAACATAAAAGCTCCAACGGCCGATAAAGTTAGATTATGTCCCGGTATCGCGTTGATACTACCATCTTCATTGTATTTTCCTAATCGGGGTCCTAAAACGATTGCGCCTGCTAAGGCTGCAAATCCACCCATCGCATGAACGGCAGCAGAACCTGCAAAATCATTAAAGCCTTGCACAGCTAACCAGCCGTTTGGATTCCAAACCCAATTAGCTGCCAACGGATACATTAAAGCACAAAATATTGTAACAAAAACGGCATAGGACCACATTTTCATTCGCTCAGCTACTCCACCAGAAACAATGGAAATAGCAGCCACCGCAAAGCCCATTTGGATAAACCAAAATAGACTATTCGAAATGGTCAATCCTAATCCTAAATCTTCTTTTGAAATACCAAAATCGAAGGCCCAATAGCCATTCGATTTTCCATAAGCAATTCCAAAGCCGACTAAATAAAAGGCGACACCACCAAAAAGGATGTCAATCATTACTTTGGCGATAATGCTGACCGCATTTTTAGATCGGACAAATCCCGCTTCTAAAAGAGCAAATCCACCTTCCATCTGGAAGATTAAAGCCGCACAAATGGCGACCCAAACTGTGTCAATAGCGTGTGTAAGTTCTACTTGCTGAGCAGCAAGCGTGGCAGTTTCATTCATGATTTTGTTTCGTATATAATGCTTATTGCTACAAAAATAAAAAAGGATTTGGATTTACATACATTTTGCGTCAACTTTAAGGATACTAAACCAAAAAATTATGAAAGCAAGTCGTCGTGATTTCATTCAATCTTTGGGCCTTGGCTCGGCAAGTTTAAGCCTAGGGCATTATAATGGTTATTCAAAGGATTCTAAATCTATTTCTTCAGATGGTCAACAATTATTTGTTGGCGATAATATTGCAGTAGCTAACACACAATACGGAAAAGTTCGTGGCTTCATCCTTCGTGGAATTCATACTTTTTTAGGCATACCATATGGCGCGGATACTTCTGGTAGCAATCGGTTTATGCCTCCCCAAAAACCCAATCCTTGGACTGAAACTCGTCCTGCCGTTTGGTGGGGAAATACAGCTCCTCAAATCATGGACAATCGGTATGCAAATCAATATACTTCTTTTGTGGATCATTGGAATTATGATGATGTTTCTGAAGACTGTTTGCGCATCAATGTGTGGACTCCTACATTAGATCAGAAAAAAAGGCCTGTTATTTTATGGTTGCACGGGGGTGGATATACGAATGGGAATGCCATAGAGCAGGATGGATATCATGGGGAAAATCTTTCGAGGTTTGGTGATGTTGTTTTTTGTTCAATTAATCATCGTTTAGGGGCTTTAGGTTATAGTCAGCTTTCTGCGGCTGGTGGTCATCCAGCCTCAGGAAATGTAGGTAATTTAGATATGGTCGCTTCATTGGAATGGATCCGAGATAATATTTCAAATTTTGGTGGCGATCCAGGTAATGTGACCATAATAGGTCAATCTGGCGGAGGTTCTAAAGTGACAACTTTAATGAATATGCCATCTGCCAAAGGATTGTTTCATAAAGCAGTTGCTTTGAGTGGTAGCTCATTGAGTGGGACCAACAAAGAATTTGCTGAGAAAGTTGGACTTAAAATTATGGAAGAAGCTGGTTTGAAACCGGGTGATATCAAAGGTTTGCAGAAACTTTCTTGGCGTGAATACATTGACGTGGCAAACAAAGCAGCCGCTAAAATGGGGGATGAAGCTAAGCGTATGAATATTGCCCGAGCTGGTTTTTCACCTGTAGGCGATGGTCAATACCTTGCTGCTGGGGAATTTTTTCAAGATTCCTCTCATTTTTCAGCCGATATCCCATTATTGATTAATACGACTTTTCATGAGCAATCTCCATCTAGAACAGATGCTCTTTTGGAAACAATCACTTTGTCAGGAGTCAAAGAGAAACTAAAAACAAGGTTTGCTGATCAAACTAGTAATATAGTGGATGCTTATGCTAAAAATTTCCCTGAGGCTAAGCCGATTGAAATTTGGGCTTTAATTAATTCAAATCGTAAAAATGCTATAGCAACAGCTAATGTGAAGTCGGGGCAGAAAAAAGCTCCCGTGTATGTTTCTTGGTTCGGTTGGCAACCACCACTTTTTGATGGCAGAATGCGCGCTTTTCATTGCGATGATATTTGTTTTTGGTTTTATAATACGGACTTAATGCTAACTCATACCGGAGGTGGTAAACGTCCTAGAGCTTTGTCAGAAAAAATGGCTAAAAGCTTTTTGAATTTTGTTAGAACAGGAAACCCAAATGGAGGTGGTTTGCCTAACTGGAAGCCTTATACGTCAGAAAAAGGGGAGACCATGATATTAAATGATCAATCAATGCTTGCTTTAGATCCCGATCGTGAGGCAAGAAAATCTTTAAGTTAATTTATTTATGAAATATATATTTTTAGTTCTCATGTGCTTGACATCCTTTGTATTTAGGGGTCAAATACCTTCCATTATCCCCATTCCATTAAAGGCTGAATACCCAAAGGGTTCTTATTCTCTGCCTTCATCTTTGACTTTGTCGGGACCTAATGATCCTAGCCTAAAAGTGGCTTTCAGCTTATTTTCTGAAAAACTCAAAAAAGCCACTGGCTATAAATTAACTAGGGTTTATGGGGATCAGGCGAAAGCTAATATTCGATTTGTTTTAAATAAATCGTTTGATTCATCGCTTGGAAAAGAAGGTTATCGCCTTCAAGTGAATCAGAGTGGAGTGCAGATTTTGGCTAATAATCCCGTTGGTTTATTTTATGGAATTCAAACGTTAGGCCAATTATTACCCAAAGAAATAGAGTCAAAAACGGTTGTGAAAGGTGTTTCTTGGAAAATCCCCTTTGCTAATATTCAGGACACGCCAAGATTCGCTTGGCGAGGAATGATGTTTGACGTAGCGAGGCATTTCTTTACTAAGGATCAGGTAAAGCAATTTATTGACGAAATGGTCGCTTATAAATACAATTTATTGCATCTGCATTTGACCGATGATGAAGGCTGGCGTATTGAAATTAAATCATTTCCTAATTTGACAAAAAAGGGCGCTTTTAATGTGAAGAAAATAGGTCGATTTACGGAGTTTTCTAAACCTGAGCCGAATGAACCTCGTGATTTTGGTGGATTTTTTACACAAGATGACATACGAGAATTAGTCAAATATGCCAAAGATCGATTTGTCGATATTATGCCTGAAATCGATGTACCTGGGCATTCAATGGCCGCTGTAGCTTCTTATCCAGAACTTTCATGTACCCCTGAGGCAGTAAATTACCAAGTAATTTCCGGGGAGCCTTTTATTGATTGGTCTACCGATCATGCGATTGCTTTGCAGGATAATACATTATGTCCTGCCAATGAAAAGGTGTACACCTTTTTAGATAAGGTTTTTGGTGAAGTGTCTGAATTATTCCCCTTTGAATATATTCACATGGGTGGAGATGAATGTCCCAAAAATTATTGGGATAAAAATCCTCAAATACAAGCCTTGAGAATCAAGGAAGGGTTAAAAAATTCTCAGGAAGTTCAAGCCTATTTTACGCGCCGATTGGAAAAAATCATTACTTCAAAAGGGAAAAAAATGATGGGCTGGGATGAGATATTAGAAGGCGGTGGACTACCAAAAAATACGGCTGTTATGTCTTGGAGGGGGATTAAAGGGGGTATTCAGGCAGCAAATGATGGACACCAAGTGGTCATGACGCCTAATTCAAATGTATATCTGGATTTAATGCAGGGCGATGGAATTATTGAGCCTCCAGTGTATGAAACTGTTCGACTTAAAAATTCTTATGATTTCAATCCGGTACCTGAAGGCGTCAATGCTGAATTAATTAAAGGTGGCCAAGCAAATTTATGGTCTGAGCAATTATTTAATTACCGACATCTTCAATATATGTTATATCCCCGCGCTTGGGCTGTGGCTGAAGATTTATGGTCCAGCCATGAGAATAAAAATTGGAATAATTTTATTGGCCGAGTAGAAAATCATTTTGAAAGATCTGATGTTGCGGAGATTAAATACGCTCGGAGCATGTATGATCCTATCTTTAAATTTTCAAAAACGTCTAAGGGAGAAATACAGGTGAATATGACGGCTGAGGTGGAAAACATTTCATTTCACTATAGTTTCGATCACTCGTTGCCCGACAATTATTACCCTGCTGCATCTGGACTTATCACTGTGCCCAAGGATGCAGTTGAAATGCGCGTGATTAGTTATCGGGGTAAAAAACCCATGGGTCAGGCAATTCGATTTCCTATTGCTGACATGTTAAAACGGATAAAGTAATGGTTATTTACGGAGTTTCGTTTTTAGGGGCCTGTTATATTTTGGGCCAATTGGTAGGCGAATTTTTAGCCAAATGGATTGGTGTTAAAGCCAATGTTGGGGGTGTTGGATTTGCCATGTTATTTTTGATTTTAGCACATGACTATTTTAACAAACGGAATTTATTTTCTGCTGAAGCGGAAAAAGGGATTTTGTTTTGGAGCCAAATGTACATTCCGGTTATCGTAGCTATGTCAGCTACGCAAAACGTGGTGGTGGCACTCGATTCGGGACTATTAGCAATTCTCGCGGGTGTCATTCCTGTTTTTATGTGTTTCGCGTGCATTCCATTATTGGTTAAATTAACTAAATCACCTTTAAACAACTAGGATGGAAATTATTTTAAACTTTTTGGAAAAGAATGGCTTGATTGTTGCATTTGTGGCAGTAGGTATCATGAGCTATTTGGGGTTTTTAATTTCCAAGCATGTCTTGAAAAACAAGATACCTGGAGCCGCTGTTTCCATTTTATTAGGTTTAATCGTCGCCTATTTCTCGGGATTGCATACGGGAGGATCTAAGGGAATTGCGGACATTTCTATTTTCTCAGGAATGTCTTTATTAGGAGGTTCTATGTTTAGGGATTTCGCCATTGTATCTACTGCAATGGGTGCCAGTTTTTTGTTGATTCGCCAAACAGGTTTAGCTGGAGCCATTTCTTTAGTTTTAGGAACAACGGTTTCATTTGTTGGCGGCGCCATTATTGCGATGTTTTTTGGCTATCATGATGCAAAAAGTATGGCCACTATAGGTGCTGGCGCATGCACTTTTATCGTAGGTCCCGTGACTGGAGCCGCTTTACAAGCTAGTTCTGAGGTAATTGCATTAAGCATTGCTACTGGGGTTGTTAAATCTATTTTTGTCACAATTTCTACTCCTTTTATTGCTCCTTATATTGGTTTAAATAATGCGCATAGCGCGATGATTTATGGGGGAATGATGAGTACCACATCAGGTGTTTCAGCTGGTCTAGCGGCTACAGATACCAAATTAGTTCCCTATGGCGCATTAACAGCTACTTTTGCAACCGGGATGGGGTGCCTTTTATGTCCATCCGTATTTTATTTAATTTTAGAAAAAATCCTATGAAAAAATTACTCTTTGCTTTCGCGCTTCTTTTTTCAAGTCTTCAAATTTTTGCTCAAGGTGTTTTTGAAAAGAAATCCTATGTGAATGAGTCAGGTCAGAGTTTGTCTTATCAGGTTTTATACCCGGCCAATTATAACCCTTCTACGAAATATCCAGTGGTTTTGGTGTTACATGGTGCGGGTGAGCGAGGAGATGATAACGTGGCACAAATGAAATATGGAACTCAAGTTTTTTTGAATCCTGAAAATCAAGCCAAATTTCCAGCGATTGTGATTTTCCCCCAATGTCCCAAAGATTCCTATTGGTCCTCTGTTAAAATTGATCGAACACAAAAGCCTACTTCTTTCGTTTTCGACTATTCCCAAAACATAAATTGGCCTTTGCAATCCGCTATAGATTTGGTCAAAAGTTTGGTTAAATCGAAAGTTGCCGATAAAAAACGTTTATACATCATGGGCTTATCGATGGGTGGCATGGGGACCATGGAAGCAGTTTCAAGAAATCCAAAAATGTTTGCTGCTGCGATTCCAATTTGTGGAGGGGCGGATTTGACCTATGTGAAAAAATATGCAAAAAAATTACCTTTATGGGTGAATCATGGGGATGCCGATGCGGTTGTTCCAGTGAGACATTCAAGGGAATTAGTAGCTGCCTTACAAGAGGCTAAAGCTAATGTGACATATACGGAATATCCAGGGGTAAATCACAATTCATGGGATAATACCTTTGCTCAGCCTACTTTATTATCTTGGTTATTTTCGTTTAAAAGATGATTTTAAATCTTATTATTTCATTTTTTCTACAAGTTTTGCCTGTAGGAATTGTGAATATTTCAGGGGCAAATACTGCTTCTAGTTCCAATTATTTATCTGTAAAATCGAGTTACGTCATGTCCTATGATGGTGTTTTGGGTCGGGCCAATTGGGTTGCTTGGACGCTCGTAGACACTGATGTAGGTTCAGTTCCACGCTCTAATAAATTTATTCAAGACGATAGCTTTCCTAGATCATTTTATGTGATTGACGAGTCTGATTACAAGTATACGGGATACGATCGAGGACATTTATGTAATTCTGAAGATCGTACGTCTAGTTTATTTTTAAACAGAGAAACATTTTTAATGTCAAATATGTTGCCCCAAACTCCAGAGTTGAATCGGGGACCCTGGGAACGTTTAGAAGCATATTGCCGTAAATTGGCTAAGAGAGGACAAAAACTAGTTATTTATGCTGGGGCCATTGGGGCCAAAGACGCTCTAGGATCAACCAAAATGCCCATCCCAAAATATTGTTGGAAAGTCGTTTACACCCCAGATAAAGTTTGGTGTGTTTTATTTCCGAATGAAAAGACCTTGAATCCCAATTGGCAAAGCTATTCAATTCCTTTGGCCCAACTAAAAAAAATGACGGGATATAAGTTTCCTTAGAAATTGATAATTTGTAAAGCAGAGCTTCAGCAACCAGCTTTAAAAATTTTCAAATTTAGCAAAGCTAAAGGGGCATTTGATTTAAGCAATTAAAAAACTGATAATCTTATTTTAATAAATATTTGATCAGTTTTTGGGCAGCTTTGAAGTTTTCAAATTCCAAAGGAGTTCTTCGATTATTCAAATATTCATTGTAAATCCAAGGATCTCCTAGGGCGACTACTTTACCTTTGCCCACTCGTGCTTCAGCCATTACGACGGCATCTTTGATATTCAATATTGATTTTGCCGTTTTACTGAGTTTCAGCTGAGTTATTTCCTTTACATAAATCTTTTTCAATGGTGCAAATATGGGATTACCCTCAGGAATGTACACCGCTCCTTGTTCCCACTGAGTCCCTTGTACAAAATTTAAATTAGGTCCTACAAACTCAATTCCAAATCTTTTGGCTAATTCATTGAATTTCGGGATTTCACAATTTGTTGTGTCATTAGCCAACAAAATTAAATTACCTCCTTGCTTCACCCAATTCTCAATCGCGTCGATATCCTTTGCTTGAACGTAATTTGGGGCGGGAGACTCCTTTAAATTATCAGGATCCACAATGATGTAGATATTGGCATTTTTTAAATTTTCCGGAGTTGGAGCTACTGATAATGAATCCGTTTTAAGTCCCATTTGCTCTAATTGACTCGCAAATAAACTGTACCCGCGATCTTTTCGCTCTTCCCACGTATAAAACTTATTAAATTCCTTTTTACCTGATTTTGAAACCTTGTATTCATGGTTGAAAAAATAATCGAGGACGACTTTTTTGCCTTGTCCAATCGCCAATTCTTTCGCAATTTCCATTTCCAATGAAGCCATAATAAATGGCCCTGCACCTTTTAAATCATCTGTTTTTAATGGCTCACTTAAATAATATTCATAAGAACCATCGCGGTAGGGCTGGCCACCTAAGCCTCCCACACTAACCGTTTTTTCAATGTGAATATATCCTTGCGCATCTTTCGTGATGAAATTTTTCAAAATGCTATCATAGGCTTTTGAAACTTTACCTGCATAATTTTGTGGTAAATAACCTTTTCGTATTCCTTTAGCTATCGCGTATACAAACATGTTTGCACACGATGCTTCGAAGTAATTTCCTTTTCTTCCAGGAAAATTAGGTACCTGATACCAAAGACCTGTTTTTGCATCTTGAATTTTCAAAATGGCAGCAGATAATCTACCTAATTGATTCACTAAAATAGACCTTTTGGGATGATTTGTGGGCATATAATCTAGCACATCCACTAATGCCATCATGTACCAACCCATAGACCTGCCCCAGAAATTTGGTGACTGTCCTGTTGACTTATTTGCCCATGGTTGTTTCCTTTCATGGTCATATGCATGATACAATAAACCCGTTTTAGCGTCTAATGCCCCTTTTTCCATTAATTCAAACTGCATGATTATATCTGCCCAATTGTCTTGACCGGTGATTTTTCCGTATTCTGCATAAAATGGTTCAAGCATATAAAGTCCATCAAGCCACATTTGGTCTGGATATCGATCTTTATGCCAAAAGCCACCTTGCTTCGTTCTTGGCTGCGTTGAAATTTGCTTCATCAGTAAGTCGGCCGCCTTTTTGTATTTTTCTGTATTGAGTTCTTGGTATAAAAATAACAAAGCTCTCCCCGTCGTGATATTATCCGAATTGAATTCCGATGCTTTATAGGTTCTGATGTCCCCCGATGGACTAACAAAGCTGTTGATATTTTTCTGAATATAGGTAAAGTATTTAGCGTCTCCAGTGCGCTGATAAACCCATTCCAAAGCCTTTAAGTATAATCCCTGTTCATAATCCCAGGTTGCTGGTTTCCCCAATTTTACTTGAATAGAATCTTGATGTGTATGCATCAATGACTCAGCCATTTGGACTGAATAAGGTGTATTTTGGCTTAGGCCTGCAAATGACACCAACAAAAACGAACAAATTATTCCTATTTTTTTCATTACCGTAATTCTTTAATTGGAGAAAAATCCATGTCTGTATAATCTTTGTTTTCGCCTGCCATTCCCCAAATGAATGAATAGTTTTTCGTTCCTGAACCACTATGAATCGACCAAGGTGGCGAAATGATGGCTTGATGGTTGTGCACCCACATGTGTTTTGTTTCTGTTGGTTCACCTAATAAATGCAAAACGGCATGGTCAGGGTCCACATCAAAATATAAATAAGCTTCCATTCTGCGATCATGCACATGTGATGGCATAGTATTCCACACAGATCCGGGTTCTAAAATGGTTAATCCCATGACCAACTGGCAAGATTGGATACCTTCTTGGTGTATGTATTTATAAATTGTTCGATGATTGGAAGTTTCCAAAGCACCCATATTGACTGTAACGACATTTTCCTTTTCCAATTTTACATTCGGATAAGTCGCGTGGGCTGGACATGACAAAATATAAAATAAAGCGGGATCATTAGCCGATTTCGAGCTAAATGAGACATTTTGCGTCCCCTTTCCTAAATACACCGCACTCAGTTTCCCTATTTCAAATTCCACTCCGTCTGCCGAAACTGTACCTTCTCCTCCCACATTAATAATTCCCATCTCTCTGCGTTCTAAAAAGTAATTAGCTTTTAGTTTATCAGGATTTCCCAAAGTAAGGGTTTTGTTTATTGGCATTGCTCCTCCTATGATCATTCGATCATAAATGGAATAGGTTAGTTCAATTTGATCTTCTGAAAAAATATTTTCGATCAAAAAATTATCTCTAATTTGTTGGGTTGTGAACGTTGATACCTCATTTCTACTTGACTCAAATCTAAATTGCATAATGTATATTTAAAATTTACAAAGCGTTTATTAACCACTTTCTACTCAATTTCACTGTATCTTTGAACCAATATTTGAATTGAATGATTCCCAATAAATCAAATTTTTATCTTGAATTGGATGTTCATATTGCCCCATTAGGGTTTGTGAAAGAAACAGATGTGCAAGATAGTTTTCCAATTTGGAAATCGAAAGAAAATTCAATCATCATTCAGGGGATTTGTTTATATGAATTCAAAAGGTTGGATTCAGATAAATTAGCTGGGTTCCAACAAGAAATTATAAACCTTAGAAAGGACGGTTATTCTGCTTTTCGGATTTGGGAAGATATTTGGAATCAAAAAAAGAATTGGATTTTGAATTTTCTGACATTTCGAATCAAAAAACCCATTTCTGTTTTTGCGCGTGATACGAAAGTCGTGATGTTAGAGGAAAATGACGCTCGGGAATTTGCGAATAAAAATCATTTATTAGGTTTTTTAAAAGGTAAAACCTATTTGGCTTGTATTGTTCCGCCGCACCGTCAATTTCGTAATATTCAATCTGAATTTGACGTAGATGGAAATCCCTTGATTGCGATAGCCGTTTTTGGTAAGGATCGAGTTTTTAAAACGGAGAATGGCAATGCTCAAATTTCAGCCGAACTGATTCAAATATGTACGGATTCATCCGTTAGGCTTGTAGGCGGTTTGACAAAATTGATTTCTCATTATGTGTCTATGCATCACATAGACAATGTTATGACCTATTCGGATTTGGAATGGAGTAGTGGAATGGCTTTTCAGAAAATTGGTTTTATAAACGAACTCGTTACCGTTCCTTTGTATTTCAATATAGCAGAAAATGGGAAACGAGTTCTTGCAAAAGATGTTAAAACAGCTGATGCCTGTAATTCAGGAAACATTAAATCTAGGCTCTTGATTCATGGAAAAAAATAAGCCCATCATTGTTATTTTAGGACCCACGGCTTCTGGTAAAACGGAGCTGGCAGTTTCCTTGGCCCGATTTATTCAAGGGGAAATAGTTTCAGCAGATTCTAGGCAAATTTATCGTGGCCTTACTATTGGTACTGGAAAAGATTTGGATGTATATCAAAATGGGGGAGTACCTGTCAAATATCATTTGATTGATATTCTAAATGTAGGTGAACCTTATTCTGTGGCTCATTTCCAATTTGACGCTTTAAATGCGATTGTAAAAGTTGAGCAAAGAAGGAAGCAGGTAATTATTTGCGGCGGTACGGGGCTTTATTTAGACGCGCTATTGCGAGATTATGAATTTTCCCGGGTGACCGATTTTTCAAACGAGACTCTTAAATTGAATCGTGAATTTGTCGTTTTTGGCCTAAATCCTAACGCTGAAATTCGAAGAATGCGATGTGCTAATCGATTAACGAATCGTTTAAATAATGGATTGGTCGAAGAAGTAGAACAATTGATTTCTGATGGAGTTAATCCAAATGATTTAATTAGGTTAGGTTTAGAATATAAATGGCTGGTAAATTTAGTTCAAGGAGAAATTAACCTAACTGAATTTGAACAAGGTTTAACTGTTGCTATTCAACAATTTTCTAAACGCCAAATGACATTTTTTCGGAAAATGGAACGCTCTGGCATTCCTATTCATTGGATCCCTGATGAACTTTCATTGGAAGGTAAGTTGGCCTTCATCCAATCAAGAATTTAATTTCAACAATTTTAAGGCTTTAGGGTTGCATAAAAAGTATTTTTTGATTTAATTTGCATCCTGATTAGGAAACAGAGAGTTGTCAGAGTGGTCGATCGAGGCAGTCTTGAAAACTGTTGGCTGTTACAGGCCCGGGGGTTCGAATCCCTCACTCTCTACGCTTAGGGCTTGCATTTATGCAGGCCCTTTTTTGTTTATATCCTTTATTCCTATGCTTGTAATTTCTGTTACCGCTTTTAAAAAGCTTTTAATGTCGATGAAATAATTTCAATCATTTTTGGTTAAATTTCGAATATGAAATTATACTTGATTCCCACTCCCATAGGCAACTTAGAAGATATGACTTTACGGTCTATCCGAGTTTTAAAAGAGGTGGATGTTATTTTTGCAGAGGATACGCGGACATCGGGCCAACTCCTTAAACATTTAGATATTTCCAAACCTCTTTTCGCGCACCATGCGCACAACGAACATGTGGGTGTAGCTGGAGTCATTAAGTTGTTAAAAGAAGGTAAGGTAGTGGGTTTAATTTCAGATGCCGGCACTCCAGGAATTTCAGATCCTGGTTTTTTATTAGTCAAAACATGTATAGAGCAGGGTATTGATGTAGAAACGTTACCCGGTGCCACGGCGCTTATTCCCGCATTGGTAAATTCAGGATTTCCTTTAGATCGTTTTGTTTTTGAAGGTTTTTTGCCTCATAAAAAAGGCAGACAAACCCGTTGGAAAGCCATAGCAGAAGAAGAAAGAACGACAGTTTTATATGAATCTCCCCATCGTTTGCATAAAGCTTTAGAGCAGATTATTGAGTTTGTTGGGCCCGATAGGCCAATAATGGTGGCACGCGAATTAAGTAAAATGCATGAACAAATGGTGCGAGGGAGTGCTAAAGAAGTTTTAACCTATTTTGATCAAAATCCTGATAAAATTAGAGGGGAAATAGTTATTGTCATTGCCGGAAAATAATGAAGAAATTTTATTTATACCTTTTTCTGTATTTACCGTTCATTGGAACAGCCGTTATTCCCACACTAAGCCCTCGCGCGCAGGTCTCTTTAGTTACTTTTGCCCCTGGAAAAGAGCTTCATGCGGCTTTTGGTCATGCTGTTATTTGGGTGAATGATCCAGATCAAGGGATTGATCGGGCATACAGTTATGGAACTTTTGATTTTAATACGGATAATTTTTACTTCAAATTTTTAAAAGGAACGCTACCATATTCGATTTCATACAATTCCATGAATGATTTAGTGTACTATTATTCTGAAATTGAAAAAAGAGGCATTCAGATTCAAAATTTGAAATTGACCGACCCGCAGAAAATGCAGATTTTCACAGCCTTAGAAATCAATTTATTACCTGAAAATAAAAACTATCAGTACAAATTCTTTTATGACAATTGTTCCACAAGGCTCAGAGATATGATTGAAAAGGCTGCTCCTGGCGCATTTAATTGGAAGAATTATAAGAGTCTAGAAGGTAAATCATATCGTGATTGGATGAACGACTATTTGAAAACGAATTCATGGGTTACGTTTGGGATGAATTTAGCTTTAGGGGTGCCCGCTAATCACCTTGCCAATGCGTCTGAATCATGTTATTTACCCGATAATTTAAATCTTTCGGTCCAACAAGCTGAGGTGAATGGTCAAAAATTAGCAGATGCCCCTTTCGATGTATTTGTGTCAAAACCAACAGAGCCAGAAAATTATGAATGGTTTGGTCCCATTCCTTTATTGGTGTTGATTAATTTGTTGATTGCTTTCATCTCATTCAAAAAACGAAAAGTTGAAATCTTCATTTTTGATGTCATTTTATTTTCGCTTTTGGGAATTTTAGCTTGGTTTATATTCTTTTTGGCTGTTGGCACAGATCACGAAGTAATGGCATATAATCCTAGTTCCTTGTTGTTATTTCCAATGAATTTCCCAGCGGTTATTTGGTTTGCGCGTACAAACAGGGCTGACTGGTGGACCTTATATTGCCGAATTGCCTTTGTATTAACTATGATTGGAATTATTTGGACGCTATTTTACTTTCCATGGATTGCTTTGGTAGGATTGATCCCCATGACTCGATTATTTTTCTTATCTCATTTTATTAAAAATTCCCATGATTGAACTTAGGAGTGATACGTTTACCTTACCTACTGCAGGAATGCGCGATGCGATGTTTTCGGCACCTTTGGGTGATGATGTTTTTGGGGAGGATCCTACGGTTAATAATTTGCAAGTTAAAGTAGCTGAATTGTTTGGAATGGAAAATGCATTATTCTGTCCCTCCGGTACCATGACTAATCAAATAGCAATTTCTGCACATGTGGCTAAAGGCCAAGAGGTTATCTGTGATGAGCTGTCGCATATCTATTTATATGAAGGGGGAGGGATTATGGCTAATGCTGGCGCCTCGGTTAAATTATTAAAGGGGGATTTGGGCCGATTGTCTAAAGATCAAATTGCAAATGCCATTTCACCTGATGACATTCATGCCTGTGAGAGTAAATTAGTCAGTTTAGAAAATACAGTGAATAAGGGAGGAGGAAGTATTTATACCTCAGAATCGATTCAGGAAATAGCTGATTTTTGTCAAAATGCTTCGATTCCTTTGCACTTGGACGGTGCTCGTATTTTTAATGCTATGGCTGCGAGTGGACAAAGCCCTATGCAATTTGGCCAATGGTTTGATTCTATATCTGTCTGTCTTTCCAAAGGTTTGGGCGCTCCTGTCGGTTCTGTCTTGTTGGGCTCCAACGATTTTATCAAAAAAGCGCGAAGAATTAGAAAGAGATTGGGAGGCGGTTGGCGCCAAGCAGGATTGCTGGCCGCTGCGGGAATATATGCATTAGATTATCAGGTTGAAAGATTAAAGGAAGATCATGCACGTGCAAAGCAAATAGGATTAGCTTGTGAAAATTTATCTTGGGTGTCAGAAGTAATGCCTGTGACCACGAACATTGTTATAATTAAATTAAAGAATGATATAAAGGCTTCCAATAAAGTTGCTGAATTAGATTCCTTGGGCATTAAATGTGCGCCGTTTGGTCCTCAATATATTCGATTTGTCACCCATTTGAATTTTGATGATGAGGCATTGTCTAAATTCATAAAAATTATAAAGCAATAATATATATATATGGAACGTAAAGCATTTAAAATGTTTTTATTGCCTGGTTTTGAGGCAGAATATAAAAAACGCCATGATGAAATTTGGCCAGAATTGAGCGAGCTTTTGAAGGAAGTTGGTATTCAAAACTATTCCATTTTTTTGGATGAAGAGACGCTGACCTTGTTTGCCTATCTAGAAGCTGAAGATCTACGTTTATTGGATGGATTACCTTCAAGGTCAATCATGCAAAAATGGTGGGCATTTATGGGGGATATTATGAAAGCCAATCCAGATAATTCCCCAGTGTCTTTCAATTTGCCTTCTGTTTTTTATCTGGCTTAACATGAAAAAACTTATCCTCTTAATTGTATTAGCAATAAGTTTTCATGGAGTTTCTAAGCCAAAAACCACAGAAGTTTTGGCGAAATTACATGTAGCAAAAGCTTATTTCCAACAAAAATGGCCTGATGTTTCAGCTCCTATTCCTCGGCCAGACCGCATTCGGCCATCTAATATTTGGACCCGCGCTGTATATTATGAGGGGCTGATGGAATTATACAAGATTGATCCCAAAGCTGCTGACATGAAATATATGTTGGACTGGGCGAATTTTCATCAATGGAATCTACGTGATGGGATTAAAACACGTAATGCAGATAATCAAGCTTGCGGACAGATTTACCTGGACTTATTTGATTTTCAAGGAGACTCTTTGCGAATCTTGCCTTTAAAGGCCAATGTGGATTTAATGGTTAATTCAGCCAAAGCGGATGATTGGTCCTGGGTAGATTGTTTGCAAATGAGTATGCCAGTTTTTACGCGCTTGGGTGTACGATTTTCTGACAATCGCTATTTTGAAAAAATGTATGATTTATATGCATTTACGAAATACAAACATGGTGGTTCGGGATTGTATGATAGAAATGCAGGCTTATGGTGGCGCGACAAGGATTTTGTTCCTCCCTATAAAGAACCGAATGGAGAGAATTGTTATTGGTCACGTGGAAATGGATGGGTTTTTGCGGCTTTAGTAAGAACGTTGGAATTAATGCCCAAAAACGCTCCTCATCGGGCTGAGTATGAACAAGATTTTATTTCATTAGCTAATGCACTTTTGCCTTTACAACGGAAAGATGGCTTTTGGAATGTAAGCTTAAAGGATCCAACGCACTTTGGTGGTCCTGAAGCAACTGGGACTTCCTTGTTTGTGTATGGGATGTCTTGGGGAGTTCGAAATAAATTATTGCCCAAAAAGAAATTTAATCAAGCTATTTTATCAGGTTGGGACGCTTTGTCAACCTGCGTCCATCCCAATGGTTTTTTAGGAAATGTACAAGGAACTGGAAAGGAGCCTAAAGAATCTCAGCCTGTGTCATTTACCCGTGTGCCCGACTTTGAAGATTTCGGGACAGGTTGTTTTTTATTAGCCGGGGTGGAATTTATTAAATATTTAAAATAAAAATCTAAAGTTTTATGAAGTTTTTATCTTGTATTAAAGTAATTCTTTTGGTTTGTATTTCGTTTTTTACATTTGGCCAGAAACCCAATGTAATCGTAATTTATGTGGACGATTTAGGTTTTGGTGATTTAAGTTGCTATGGATCTAAGACGATTAAAACGCCCAATATAGATCAATTAGCTCGAAAAGGGCTATTGTTTACACAGGCACATACAACATCTGCAACTTGCACCCCCTCTCGTTATTCATTGCTAAAGGGGGAATATGCTTTTCGCAGAAAAGATACGGGAGTGGCGACTGGAGATGCCTCGGCGTTAATTCCCGCGGGCCAACAAACCGTTGCGACTATTTTTTCAAAAGCGGGTTATAATACAGTGGTTATTGGTAAATGGCATTTGGGTTTGGGGCCATTGGGTGGACCCAATTGGAATGGAAAAATCGAACATGGCCCCTTAGATATCGGTTTTAAGGAGGCGTTTATTTTGCCTGCTACGGGTGACCGAGTTCCCTGTGTTTATATTGAAAATGACCATGTTCGCAACTTGGATACAAAAGATCCCATTGAGGTGAATTACCTTAAAAAAATTGGTAGTATGCCGACAGGCAAGGAAAATCCGGAGCTTTTAAAGATGAAACATTCCCATGGACATGATAATACGATTGTCAATGGAGTAGGCAGAATTGGCTTTATGGTGGGCGGAAAGCAGGCTTTATGGGATGATGAAGACATGGCCCAAACATTGGCTAATAAAGCGAAGTCCTTCATGATTCGTAATCAAAAAAGTCCTTTCTTTTTATACTTTGCTACACATGATATTCATGTACCCAGAATTCCACATTCAAGGTTTTTGGGAAAAAGTGGTTTTGGCAATAGGGGAGATGCTTTATTGCAATTGGACGACTCGGTGGGTCAATTGATGAAAACGCTTGATTCTTTACGTTTAACATCCAATACATTAGTTATTTTGACAAGCGATAATGGTCCCGTAGTGGATGATGGATATATCGACGGTTCCAAGGAGAATTTAGGATTGCACCAACCTACTGGAATTTTAAGGGGAGGAAAATATAGTTCTTTTGAAGCTGGCACAAGAGTACCATTCATTGTTAAATGGCCTAAGAATGTTCCTGCGGGTAAGTCAAATGCTTTGATTTCTCAGATTGATTTTTTAGCTACGATGAATCAATTGCTGGGTACTGAATATAACGAGAATTCTGCCAAAGACTCCAAAGCTAATTTGAATGCATGGTTGGGAAAAGATAAGATCGGGCGCGAATATATCATTGAACAAGCGGGAACCTTAGCGATTAAAATAGGGGATTGGAAATTCATAAAAAGTGGGAAAGGAGCTAGATTAAATCCACAGGTTAATATTGAACTGGGAAATGATTCGGTAGACCAACTATATAATCTGAAAACTGATCCGGATGAAAAAAATAATTTAGCACCTCTTCAAAAAGAAAAGTTAAATGAGTTAAAAGCGTTATTGGAATCAGAAATGAATAAATAAAAAATGGCCTCGTGAAAGGCCATTTTTTATAGGTATAGTAATTATTTAATTTTGAATAACTCTTTTCTGTTTAGCCATCTTCTCGATATCGGCCACTTTTCTAGGTGAACCAGCAGATAAGTTCTCTGGGCCTTTTTCTGTAATTAAAATATCGTCCTCAATTCGAATACCAATGTTCCACCATTTTTTATCACATTTACTGCCTGCAGGAATATAAATTCCTGGCTCAACGGTGATGACAACACCTGGTAGAAGTGTGCTCGGTCCTAAATCATGAACATCTAATCCTAAATGATGGGAAGTTCCATGGGGAAAATAAGTTCTAGCTTCCATATTATTTTTGGCGATGCCTAATTTAATTAATTCGGCATAAACAACTGCGCGTGAGGCAGCATCTACATTGGCCATAGGAGCACCTGCTTGGCATGCGGCGATTCCCGCATCTTGGGCAGCTAATACAATCTCATATAGTGTTTTTTGAGCCTCAGTGAATTTTCCATTAGCCGGAATAGTTCTTGTTACATCTGCTGTATACCCGTGGTATTCAGCAGCACAGTCACTTAAAAGTAAATCACCATTTTTGATTGTTTTCAAATTTGTTACATAATGGAGCACACATGCGTTTTCGGCTGATCCATTAATACTGCCATAGCCTGGAAATTCAGAACCATTATTTTTAAAATGATATTCCATAATGGCTTGTGCTTGGAATTCCTTCATACCAGGTTTTATAGAACGCATGACATCATTATGTCCCAATGCACTGATTGAAGCTGCTTTTTTGATTAATGTGATTTCCTCAGCTGTTTTGATTCCTCTTAAGTTTCGCATAATGTTTAAGGTAGAACGCGTTGCTACAGGTTTTTTAGAGGTTGCGATTAGGCTGTCAACGGTTCCTGCCATACGTGAAAGTGCATCTTCCTTTGCTTTGTATTTATTGAAAATTCCTTCCGTGCGAAATAGGCTAAATACCGAGTCAATGCTAGCCATAGGGAGTGTGCTAGCTTTGAATTCCTCATTGATGAATATGTTTTCCATATTACTTTTCGCCCTAAATCCATCAACACCCAAGATTTTTCCAGTCCACAATTCTTTGAAAGGATCTCGGTTTTGGACAAATATAAATTCAGTTCCTGTTTTACCTAAGAGGCTTACAGGTTGTTTGAATAAAAATAAAACAGCATTTGGCTCATCTAGTCCAGTTAAATAATAGAAATTTTTGTTTTGTGCATATGGAAAATCGGTATCATTGCTCCGCTGACGCGTTTGTCCAGCAAAAAAGATGCCTACTCCCTTGTCCGATAATTGCTTTTTTACAGCGGCTCGTCGATCTGCATGAAAAGATGCGCTTAAATAATCTGTTGGATAATCTTGTGCGATGCTGCAAAAGCTTAATAAAATTCCAAAAAGAAATAATGAGGTTGGTTTGAATGTCATGGTTTAATATTTAGGCCCCAATTTATAAAATAAATATGAATTTGGGTTTAAAACATGAATTCAAAAAAGGTTTTTTATTATAAATAATACCAATTAGTTAGGGCCTTATTTTTATTTATAAAAGCGTATTATATATTTGTTTATATTATTTTAAATATTAAAAAAACTTACCATGAAAAATTCAATTATACATTCATTGATTGTATCTGTTTTACTTTTAGCTAACTCAGCTTTTGCATCAAATCTCAATAATCCTGATGATATAGTGGGGGTTTGGAAAACGGGTGAGGGTACTGCTATGGTTCGTATCTATAAGAATGGAGATAAATACCAAGGCAAGGTTGTTTGGTTAAAGGAACCAATTGATCCTGAGACAGGCAAACCCAAGGTAGACAAAAATCATCCCGATGAGGCATCTAGAAAGAGAGCAGTTCTCGGACTTATTAACATTTGGGGATTTTTGTATAAGGATAATAATACCTGGGATGATGGAAATATTTACGATCCCAAAAATGGGAATACCTATTCATGTACAATTAAACTAACATCTCCCAACTCCCTAGAGGTTCGAGGGTACATCGGAGTTTCTTTAATTGGTAGAACGGACAACTGGACTCGTCAACAAGCCAAGTAGCGCTTAAGGTGAGACAAAGTTTAAAGTGACATTAAAGAAAAACGGATTTCCTAAATTACTTGAAAAATAATTTTGGTTGTCATCTTTGGCATTGTAGGTCTTTGCTAAATCAAATCGGTAATTGTAACGCAATCCCGCTTGTAGGTTAAGCCATAAAAATCCGCTAATCTTTTTGTCCCACATGATACGAGGTTTAATTTCCCCTCGCTGTATATAGGCGTTTTCTACTCCAGGAATATTCGCCCAATACTGATTACCTTCTAACTCAAATCCCGCTTGAAATATATTTGAAGTCGAAATATTATACCTCAGGTAAGCGCGCGCAGGTAATAATAATTCCATTCCCCATTTTTCATTGAACGTTTTGTTCCAAAATATAACGGGCACATGGATGAGTTGACCCGCTCGATAGGTTCTTGCAATTCCGGTACCAATCATATTTTTTTCAGATGTTTTCCATCCGTAGATGAGTGTAGCACTCGTGGTAATGGCATTGGATTGAATATCCTTGGCTCCCGCAAATAATCCGTTTAAATCAGAACTTGCCTGGAAAATAATAAAATTCTTTTCGTTTAATGGTTTGAAAACCGTTGTATTTATGCCTGCGGTTATTAAGGAGTTTGTTGACAAAGAGTTTGCAAATGCATTGATATTTGGATTTTCAACGGTGAAGTTACTTCCCCAATAATTGAGTCCCATTTGCCAGATAATTTTATTTGTTGAAATTACTGGGATATTTAACTGTGCTCTTATGGCATTTACATGATCAATGTGAATCGTTTTTGGTAAATCTTTGTCATTAAATCGTACACTTGGCATGGCAAAGTGACCGTTGTTTTCAAATCCAAAACTGATAATTCGTTGGGGAGTCTGATTTAATACCTTGACTGTACAAAACCTTTTTACTCCATCGGCATCTCCAAAATTACTATAATCAAATGTCTCTGTTGTATCACTTTGCGAATAAGTAATCAATGTAATTAGGCAAAAAATAAGCGTATGGAGGATTTTCATGTAATTATTTTATTTTTTGTTGACAAATATAATGGTTTATCGAATTTGTCGAACAACTATTATCTCCCTTTTTAAACGAATAATTGAAAAAAAAGTTTTGCCCTATTTGCTTAAGAAATTTATGATTTAATAGAATAGCTAAATTTTTGCCTTATAAAAAATATAAGGCTACCTTTAGATAAATCATTGTACTTTATATATTTGCATGTTTGGGATGTTTTGTTTAAGCGAAGCCCGGATTTTCACCGGGCCGAGCGCCTAAATCTTTTAGGATTGTTACAACTTGTGGAG
>SXGQ01262940.1_pt1 | contig 105926 bp, 90 predicted proteins | sample 3178371 | NCBI WGS metagenome assembly SXGQ01 (sample SAMN11356859, study PRJNA531348) | freshwater metagenome | isolation source: freshwater sample F1-20 | place: China: Fuxian Lake, Yuxi | collected 2017-12-25 | reverse complement strand
TTATATACTCGTAGTAAGAAAAGGGGTGACATCAATTATGTTCTTAAAAAATTTGTAAGCTATGGCGCTGATAAAAATATTTTATATGAAGCCCATCCACATATAGGTACAAATAAATTGCCTCAGATTATTTCATCCATGCGAAATGCCATAATTGAAGCAGGAGGGGAGTTTCATTTTGAACATCGAGTAACTGATTTACTTATCCGAAACAAATCAATCATTGGTTGTCAAACAAATTTTAAAGATGAATTTTTAGGTGAGGCTACATTATTAGCTACTGGTCATTCTGCAAGGGATATATTTATGCTCTTACAATCCAAGAATATATTTATAGAAGCAAAATCATTCGCTCTTGGGGTCAGAATTGAGCATTTACAAAGTTTTATAGATAAAAGTCAATATAAATTTAACGACCGGCCTGCCTATTTACCACCCGCCTCGTTTAGTTTAGTCGCAAAAACGAAATTTAAAGGCGCTGAAAGAGGTGTTTTTTCATTTTGTATGTGTCCTGGGGGATTTATAGTTCCCTCAGCAACCAGTCAAAATCAAGTGGTAGTAAACGGTATGTCTCCTTCAAGGCGAGATTCTAAATTTGCGAATTCAGGTATTGTCGTTAGTATTTTACCTACAGATCTTTCATCATATTCAGAGCACGGACCATTAGCAGGCATGCAATTCCAAGAAGCATTGGAGAATAAAGCGAATTTTTTGTCCGGTGGAACTCAAAAGGCGGTTTCCCAAAAAACATGGGATTTTTTAACAGGTACAGCTAGTAAAGAGGTATTAGATACCTCATATATTCCTGGTTTAATTTCGGGAGATATTCGTGAATTTTTGCCTGACTTTATTTCGGAACCATTAGCTATGGGTCTAAAAGAGTTTAATCGAAAAATACCTGGATTTTCTAGCCAAATAGGCCAATTGATTGGTTTGGAAAGTAGAACTTCTTCTCCTGTTAAAATCCCAAGAGATTCGGAAACTTTAGAACATATTGAAATAAATAATCTATATCCTTGTGGTGAAGGAGGTGGTTTTGCTGGAGGTATCATGTCTGCAGCACTTGATGGGATTAATTGTGCCATTGCAATAGCTCAAAAATTAAAGTAAAACATGCATCAAGAATTAGATTCTTTGTGGTTCTTGAATGATAAAATTTCACAGGACTCAACAATTAAAAAAAACGCTACAAAAGCGGCTGTTTTAGCCATTATTTATAAAAGCGATACTGAAGAAAGTGTTATTTATTTGATTGAACGCAATACTTATAATGGTCATCATAGCGGCCAAATCGCTTTTCCTGGTGGAAAAATGGACCAAGGGGATGAGAATCTCAAGGATACAGCTTTAAGGGAAGTGAATGAAGAAATTGGTGTTAAATTAGAATCTTATCTATTATTTCCATTACCACCTCAATGGATTTATGTTTCTAACCATTGGGTTCAACCATTTTATACAATTGTTTACGAAAAGCCAATTTTTACTTTAAATAAAAGAGAAATAAATTGTATTTTTGAAATACCAATTTCATCGTTTAAAGATTCTAATTTTTTAACTTTTCATGAGTTGAAAATTTTAGGAAATAAAGTAATTTCTCCTGTTTTTTTAAATGATGGTAAAGAAATTTGGGGAGCAACTGCCATAATTTTATATCAGTTGTTTCTAAGAAGTAATACTAAAATAAATTTAGGTTAATATATGAATGATTCATTAGAAGGTGCTTTGCAGGATCAAATAGCGGTTGCGGGGATGTATGAAAATTGGTTCTTGGAATATGCTTCTTATGTTATTTTAGAAAGGGCAGTACCTGCCATAGAAGATGGATTAAAACCAGTTCAAAGACGTATTTTACATGCGTTAAATGAAATGGATGATGGTCGATTTAATAAAGTCGCCAATGTTATTGGACAAACTATGCAATATCATCCTCATGGGGATGCATCCATTAATGATGCTATTGTTAATTTGGGCCAAAAAGAATTGCTGTTTGATTGTCAAGGTAACTGGGGAGATGTTCGAACAGGTGATAGTGCTGCAGCAGCTCGATATATCGAAGTCCGGTTATCAAAATTTGCTAATGATGTAGTTTTTAATAATCAGACAACACATTGGCAGTTGTCGTATGATGGACGTAAAAAAGAGCCCATCACATTGCCGATTAAGTTTCCGTTATTATTGGCGCAAGGTGTGGAAGGAATTGCAGTTGGGCTTGCCACAAAAATAATGCCTCATAATTTCTGTGAGTTATTACAAGCTTCTATTGATTTGCTATCGAATAAAAAAGTAAACTTATTTCCTGATTTTTTAACAGGGGGTATGATGGATGCAAGTTCATATAATGATGGTTTACGCGGAGGAAAAATTAGAATAAGGGCGCGAATAGAGGAATTTGATAAAAAAACGTTAATAATTAAAGAAATTCCTTTTAGTACGACAACCACTTCATTAATTGATTCAATCATAAAAGCAAATGATTCTGGCAAAATAAAGATTAAAAAGGTAATTGATAATACCGCAAAGGATGTTGAAATTCAAGTTCAATTAGCTCCGGGTATTTCACCAGATGTTACCATTGACGCTTTATATGCATTCACAGATTGTGAAATATCCGTTTCACCAAATGCTTGCGTCATTATTCAAGATAAACCGCATTTCGTAGGTATTGCGGAAATATTAAGAGTAAGTACAAACCAAACCGTTGAATTATTAAGGGAAGAGTTAGAGATTAGAAAGAGTGAACTAATGGAAAAACTTCTATTTAGTTCACTTGAAAAAATCTTTATTGAAAACCGTATTTACCGTAAAATTGAAGAGTGTGAGACATTTGAGTTGGTTATTTCAACGGTAGATGAAGGTTTAAATCCTTTTAAAAAGGATTTTTATAGAGAAATAACGGAAGAAGATATTTTAAGATTATTAGAAATACGAATTAAAAGGATTTCGAAATTTGATAGTTTCAAGGCGGATGAATCAATGCGACGATTAGAAGAAGAGCTAAAAGAGGTAGAGGAAAATCTTGCTAATTTAATTAGGTATGCGATTGATTATTTTAAAAATTTATTACAGAAATACGGTAAGGGTAAAGAGCGTAAAACTGAAATAACTAATTTCAACACGATATCGGCTACTGTGGTGGCAGCTGCTAATCAAAAATTATATGTTAATAAAGTAGATGGTTTTATCGGATATGGTCTTAAAAAAGATGAATATGTGATGGACTGTTCGGATATAGATGATATAATTGTTATTCGATTAGATGGGACATGTATCGTCACGAAAGTTCAAGAAAAAGTGTTTGTTGGTAAGGATATCCTTTATTGCTGTGTATTTAAGAAAAATGATGATCGTAAAGTTTTCAATATTTGCTATGCAGATGGTAAAACAGGAATAACCTATGTCAAGCGGTTTAAAGTAACATCGATTACGCGTGACCGCGAATATAAATTAGTTGGAAATCATTCTAAGTCAAAGATTACTTATTTTTCAGCGAATGAAAATGGGGAAGCGGAGATTATACAAATTAGTTTAACGGCTAATTGTACAGCAAAAATTAAACAATTTGATTATGATTTTGCCAAATTATCTATCAAAGGAAGGGAGTCATTGGGTAATATGTTAACTAAATATCCTGCTAGAAAAATTATTCAAAAATCGGCAGGCATTTCAACATTAGGAGGTGTAGATATCTGGTATGATCCGACGATAGGTAGATTAAATAGAGATCAGCATGGGAATCATATAGGTAATTTTGAACCTAATGATTTAATTTTAGCCATTTATGCCAATGGAAATTATGAGCTAACCAATTTTGAATTAACGAATCGATATCCAGCGGAAGAAATTTTATATTTAAAACGTTATGATAGTAAAAGTATTATTTCATCTGTCTATTTTGATGGAATTAATAAATCTAATTACATCAAAAGATTCAAATTAGAAACGACCACAATAGATAAAAAGTTTTTATTTATTACGGATTCGAAAAATTCTAAATTATTAAATGTTACTGATAATTATTCGCCGAATGTTCAAATTAAGCATAAGCCGGATGGTAAAGTAAGTGAAACAAGTATAATACCTATTGTCAGTATGGTAGAAGTAAGAGGGTGGAAGGCCATTGGAAGTAAATTGAATTATAATAAGATTGCTGATATTCAATTTTTGGAAACTGAAGAAATAAATTCTAATGAAATCACAGAATCTGAGACATCAATTAATTCTAATATTGCGGATGATGTTAATGTGTCCAATTCAGATGATAATATAAGTCTATCTAATTCAAGTATTTATTCGAATGCTGAAAAAGTAGAAGATGAAACTAATAAGGAAATAATTGAAGATAAAGAACACGAAATAGCTGAAATTCCGTTAGAAATAATTAACACGGAATCTATTGATAGTGGGGATTTAGATAAAAGTAAAACCTTGGCTTTTAAGGAAGAGAAAATTGAATCCTTAACTAATATTGTTAATACAGATGATATACCGTTTGTTATTAATACAAGTAATAGTGAAACGGATGTTCCTTTGACGATTAAATCAAAGCCTGAAGAAAATTCAAATAGTGATTTAAATAAAGGGGCTCAGTTGGGTCTGTTTTAATGGAAAAATTACAAAGTAATAAAAAAATTCAAAATGCTTGGGCTTTTTATGATTGGGCAAATTCTGTACATTCATTAACGATCACTTCGGCTATTTTTCCAATTTATTTTCCAATTGCGGCTGTAGTATTGGGATCAATTACTCCTAATTTACTTCCTATTTTTGGTAATATTTTATTGCCCAATACGGTAGTTTATTCCTACACTATTTCTTTTGCATTTTTAATATTAGCATTATTAGTGCCTATGGTTTCAGGAATTGCTGACTATTTAGGTAATAAAAAGGCCTTTATGCGGTTTTTTTGCTATTTAGGTTCATTCAGTTGCATAGGTTTGTTTTTCTTCACTAAAGGAAATTATTGGATTGGTACATTAGGTTTTTTATTCTCAATTATCGGTTGGGGTGGGAGCATCGTATTTTACAATAGTTTTTTGCCTGAAATAGCTACTAAAGACGAATATGACAAATTGAGTGCCAAAGGTTTCTCCTTGGGTTATATTGGGAGTGTCATTTTATTATTACAAAACTTATCCATGTTACTAATGCCTCGATTTTATGGCAATATTTCAAGTGAATTAGCCAGTAGAATTTCATTCTTGTCCGTTGGCATTTGGTGGTTATTATTTGCCCAAATACCTCTTCACTATTTACCTGATAATCATAAATCCTTAAAATTAAATAATAGCTATTTGACTGGTGGATTTTCGGAATTAAGAAATGTATTTATAAAAGTACGTGGTATCATCTCCATAAAATTGTTCTTAATATCATTTTTTATGTTCAATCTTGGTGCTCAAACAGTTATGTACTTAGGAGCTTTATTTGGAAGTCAAGAATTACATTTGCCGACGGACGCTCTCATCATTACGATTCTCTTGATTCAGTTAGTAGCAATACCAGGCGCTTTTATTTGTTCCTATATTTCTCGAAAATTGGGTAATATTTTAGCGCTTATTATAATTGTATCAATCTGGATATTAATATGCTGTTTTGCTTATTTTGTCTACGGTCAAATCCAGTTTTATATTTTAGCTATGTTCATTGGATTTGTCATGGGTGGAATACAAAGTAATAGTAGAGCCAGTTATGCTAAATTATGTCCTAATGATGAAAAAGATTTAGCTTCTTTCTTTAGTTTTTACGACGTATGCGACCGATTAAGTACGGTATTGGGTACTTTTTTGTTTGGCATTATTATTCAAATAACAGGTAATATGAGGGTGGGTATGTTAGTCTTAACTTTATTCTTTATGTCTAGTTTATTATTTCTATTTCGTTTGTTAAAAATAAATAAATCAAATATTTAAAGGTATAATATATTTGTTCTTAGCGTTTATCCATTCTTTAGGAATTACCGATATAATCTCCTCTTTTAAGGCATCAATTACACCTTTCCTATTGTAGTTTTCTGAAAAAATTAATGCGATTTCCCGAACAGGTGTGTTAAAAGGTATTTTAAAAATCTTCCTTTTAACTGAATCGCTGACATAATCGACCAACATATGCGGTATAATGGTTTGACCCATCCCATTTTCTGCTAATCTTAGCATCGTTTCTAAACTACCTGTATTATATACTATTTGACTTTCTGAATTCGATTTGCTTCTCAAATTACAAATAGATTCAATTTGGTTGCTTAAACAATGTCCCTCTTCTAAAATCCATAATTTTTCAGGGATTATGTTTTGGTCTAATTCTCCGTTTTCTAATATAACATTTGAGAATAAAAATAATTCTTCAAAAAATAATGGTATGCGTGCCATTTCTTGATTAGTTATTGGGACTAAAATTCCAATATCTAATTTCCCTTCATTGATGGCATTATAGATATTTTCAGTGGTTGTTTCATAAATATTAAGTTTAAGGCCAGGGAACTTTGTTTGAAAAGAAGAAAGAAATTTTGGAATTAAATAGGGAGCTATTGTTGGAATTATTCCTATCGATACCTCCCCAATTACATCTTTATGATAGCCTTTAGCAAAAATTTGAATTGATTTTTTCTCTTGAATAATTTTTCTGGCCGCATTTATAATTTGTAAACCTTCGGTAGTTGGTTTTATCGGTTTAATTTTTCGATCAAATATGGTCAAATTAAGTTCATCTTCTAATTTTTGAATTTGCATACTTAAACTTGGCTGTGTAACACAACAAACCTTAGCGGCTTTTGAAAAACTTTTATACTCATTTAATGCAACAATGTATTCTAATTGGGTGATAGTCATTATTATAGTTATTCATTATACTAATATAATAAATATAGATTTGATTTATATTAAATTTGTCTTGATATTTGAATCTTATTGTTAAAAAACTTTTTGATTTATTAAACAATCAATAAATATGGATAATACTAATAGTGGCGAAGAAGCCAAGTGTCCTTTTACAGGAGCTACGACAATGGGTAAACAACCTAGTGCAGGAAGTGGAACAAGAAATACAGATTGGTGGCCACATCAATTGCGATTAAATGTTTTGAGACAACATTCTCGTTTATCTAATCCAATGGATGAATCTTTTAATTATGCGAAAGAATTTGCATCACTTGATTTGAAAACAGTTAAAGAAGACATCATCAAATCATTGACTACTTCACAAGATTGGTGGCCAGCGGATTATGGCCATTATGGTCCATTTATGATACGTATGGCTTGGCATAGTGCGGGTACTTATCGAACCACTGATGGTCGAGGTGGGGGTGGAGCGGGAATGCAAAGATTTGCTCCGTTAAATAGTTGGCCTGATAATACCAATTTAGATAAAGCACGTTTATTGTTGTGGCCTATTAAGAAGAAATATGGTCGTAAATTATCTTGGGCTGATTTAATGATCCTTACTGGTAATTGTGCGTTAGAGTCCATGGGTTTTAAAACATTTGGTTTTTCAGGTGGTAGAGAAGATGTTTGGGAGCCACAAGAAGACATTTATTGGGGAAACGAACGTATTTGGTTAGATGATCAAAGATATAGTGGTGATCGTGATTTAGAAAATCCTTTGGCTGCAGTCCAAATGGGTTTAATCTATGTTAACCCCGAGGGGCCCAATGGCAATCCCGATCCTATTGCTTCTGCAAGAGACATTCGTGAAACATTTGCAAGAATGGCTATGAATGATGAGGAAACAGTGGCATTGATAGCCGGTGGACATACTTTTGGTAAAACTCATGGAGCTGCGGATCCAGGTAAGTACGTTGGCAAAGAACCTGCAGGAGCCAGCATTGAAGAACAAGGTTTAGGATGGAAAAATACTTTTGGTTCGGGAAACGGAGTTAATACTATTACTTCAGGATTAGAGGGAGCATGGACAACCACACCTACGCAATGGAGCAATAATTATTTTGAAAATTTATTTGGTTTTGATTGGGAGTTGACAAAAAGTCCAGCTGGAGCCAATCAATGGAAACCTAAAGGTGGTGCTGGTTCAGGTACAGTACCTGATGCGCATGATCCTTCTTTAAGTCATGCACCAACTATGTTGACTTCAGACATAGCGTTAAAAGTAGATCCGGCTTATGCAAAGGTTTCAAAAAGATTTTATGAAAACCCTGATTTATTTGCAGATGCGTTTGCTAGAGCTTGGTTTAAATTAACTCACCGAGATATGGGGCCACGTTCTAGATATGTAGGCGCTGAAGTTCCTGCAGAAGTTTTGATATGGCAAGATCCAATTCCAACAGTAAATTATAAATTAATAGATTCTGCTGATTTAAAATTATTGAAGAATAAGATTCTTTCATCAGGTCTATCTGTAAGTGAATTAGTTTCTACAGCTTGGGCATCAGCATCTACATTTCGTGGTTCAGATAAACGTGGAGGAGCAAATGGAGGACGTGTACGTTTAGCACCACAGAAGTATTGGGCAGTCAATAATCCTGCTCAATTATCTAAAGTATTAGATATATTAGAAAATATTCAGAAAGAATTTAATGCTTCGAATACAGGTAAATCAGTTTCATTAGCTGATTTAGTTGTTTTGGGTGGTTCTGCAGCCATCGAAATGGCTGCAAAAGATGGCGGAATAGAAATTACTGTTCCATTTGTTGCTGGTCGTACTGATGCTTCTCAAGACGAAACCGATGTGGAATCATTTGGAGTATTGGAACCAATAGCTGATGGTTTTAGGAATTATGTTAAGCCTCGTACTTTAGTATCTGCTGAAGAAATGTTAATTGACAAAGCTCAGTTATTAACGTTAACTGCGCCTGAATTAACTGTTTTGGTTGGTGGATTACGCGTTTTAAATACAAATTTTGATGGTTCAAATCATGGAGTTTTTACAAATACTCCAGGTGTTTTAACAAATGATTTCTTCATTAATCTAATTGATCTAAGTACATCGTGGAAAGCCATTGATGCGCATCAGTATTTATTTGAAGGTACTGATCGTACTTCTGGCCAAGTTAAATATTCAGGTACACGTGTAGATTTAATTTTTGGATCTAATTCAGAATTACGTGCAATAGCAGAAGTTTATGCTTGTGAAGATTCGAAAAATAAATTCGTTGCTGATTTTGTTAACGCTTGGACAAAAGTCATGAATCTTGATCGATTCGATTTAGTCTAGATTTAAAATTTATTTTAAGGCTCTATTTAGTTTATATACTGAATAGAGCCTTTTTTTTATTTTAGTATTCGGGTGATATATTGATTTAGATTTACCCTAAATAATATTAATTCTTTCAAACTTTGCCAACAAACCTTCAATAATTTCATGTGCCTTATCGAAACTTCGCCCGTTTCTCTTTCCTTGTGAATAACTGGAATATTAAACAGGTTTTGATTCGTTTTTTTAGCTAATACTGACATAAATATGTTCGGTGCAAATGGGATTGGATCTGGCAGAACAGATAATAACTTTTTCAAAAATAATGTTTTATATAGCCTAAATGGAATGTTTGCGTCATTTATATAGGTTCCATATATTGTCAATAAAGAGAATTTTAATATTTTAGTAATAAGTATGCGAAAAGGGTCATCATGACGAATTTGCCTAAATCCTAGTATGAAATCTGATTGATCTTTTAAATTCCAAAAATGTTTAAAATCTTCAGGTATAAACTGGTCATCAGAATCAGTCTGGAAAATAAAATCAGGATTCATTTCAACTGCAAATTTATAGCCATTGACAACAGCATTACCATGACCTCCATTCAATTGATGCTTAGCTATTAAATATTTATTCGTTGAGGCTATTTTATCCAATATAACCCCTGTATTATCTTTTGAACCATCGTTAATGACCAATATTTTAAAATTTTCATTTTTTAAAACATTGGATATTCCTTGAGTCCATAAATTAATGACATTTTCAATACAACCTTCCTCATTATAGGCAGGAATTACTATCACTAAGTCCAATTTATTGAGCATTATAATCTATTTTTAAATCTATTTATTGGTTTCTCAATGTAGAACCATGAAAAGCTTGCTATACCAATGAGTAATAAAAAATTTATTACAAATTTTAATAGGATTGATTCAGCATTAAGTGAGTTCAAATAAGTGAAATTATTTGACAAATAGCCCCAAATTGTATTTCCATTAAGGTGATAATAATTGTACACCAAATTATGGTATAAATAAACGCCATACGAAATAGAGCCCAAGTATACCACTACTTTATTCTCTAATAACCTACCCAAATTATTATTTCTTTCCATTAAGGCAATCATGATTAAAAAATAAGAAAATATGGCTGAAATTGATCTTTCGATAATACTAAACCATATGTTGTCATACGTATATTTTGAATAATTAGATAAAAATAATGAGATAAATACGGCAGTTAGAGAAATTTCCAACAAATATTTTTTCTCAGCTATTTTTAAAAAAAAATTATAATCATAATGATAAAAATAAGCTAATAATCCACCCATACCAAAACAGTCAATCGCGCTAATAGGATTTACATAAGAAAACATCCAATCTCTCTCTATCATTTCGTGTGGAGCAATTAAAAAAAATATCAATCTAGATAAAATACCAAGGCAAATCATAAAGATGAATAAACGAACGTATTTTTTCTTAGTTAAAAATAAAATGAAGTAAGGAAAAATTAAATAGTACTGCTCTTCCACAGCTAAAGACCACAAATGATCCCAAGTGCCTAACCATTGACTCTTAACCATGATATAGATATTTGGGGTATAGCTGATCAACCAAGGCCATAATTCCTTGAAATTAGATATATTAAAAGATAGTCCAATAAATAATAAAATAAAGTAAATTGGAAATATTCGTAAAGATCTTCTATAAATAAAACGAAAAATTTTTGGCCATGCACTAGACTTAGTTTGCTGAATTTCATCGACATTTAAAAATAAAATTCTAGTTATTAAAAAGCCACTTAACACAAAAAATATGACAACACCAAGATGACCTAAGGGGATAGGCAGAATCGGAACGAGCCAATGATCCAATAGGACCAAAAAAACGGCAATAAACCGAATGCCATTTAGCTGTTTAAAATATATATCATTGGATGATTTTGTCATTATTGGGCAAACAATGTGAATTCTACTCTTCTATTTAATTTACGTCTACTTTCGATCATATTATTGATTAAAGGTTTTATTCCCCCCCAACCTTTAATTTGAATTCTGTCTTTACTTATTCCATTTAATACCAAGTAATCTCTTACACTTTCCACCCGGTTTAAAGACAATTTTAAATTTTCATTCCAATCCCCTTGATTATCTGTATGACCTTCTAGTAAAATACCATAATCGACATTTTCCTTTAAAATATTAGCGATATTATTTAACTCATCATAGGTCTCAGGTAAAATATCAAATTTTCCCTGCTCAAAATTGATATTTGGCAGATTATATTTTTTATCCAATCGCAAAGGTAATAGATTAAAATTTTTATTAACGGTTTTGTAAAAGGCTTCCTTAGTATAGTTGAATCGATCTACTTTAGAAATAAACCCTTTCGATTTAACTTCCATGGTAAATGGAAATTTTGCTGGCCACATAAATTCAAAATCACCATTATAAGGATCAAATTCTATGAACAAAGAATCGCTTGTACTCAGAGATTTCACAATTACTTTTCCTTGAATAATCTCTTTAGTTTCTTCGTTGTAAATTTTACCAGAAAACTGAATTAATGTTAATGGTTTAATTTTAGGTGGTATTTTTATTCGATAAATATCCTCAGCGCCTATCGAATTTTCAACAGAACTAAAATAGGCATAATCACCTTGAGCGGCCACAGAAAAATATCCATCCCATTGTGTTGTGTTTATTATAGGTCCGAGGTTTTCCGGTGTGGACCAGTTTAACCAACTGTCATCTAAACGTCTAGACAAGAAGATGTCATTGCTACCATAACCTACATGTCCACTGGAGGAAAAATACATGGTAACCCCATCAGGAGCAATAAATGGTGTACTTTCGGACTCTCCCGTGTTTACTTTGTTACCTATGTTTTTAGGTTCTGTCCATTTATCGTCCGTTCGACGGAAAGAAACATATATATCCTTCCCTCCATAAGAATCTTTCATTTCGGTTGTCATTAACAATACTTTTCCGTTAGGAGCGAGCGTGTATTCCGAAAACTCTGATTTATTTTTAAAATTTAAAATCTGTAATGGCTTAGGAAAACTAAAATCACCTGTTCTTAATAAATAAGAAACAGAAACACCCTTTTCCATTTTACCATCTTTCCCATATACATTATTCAATAAAATGGTTTTTCCATTTAACGAAATCCCACATACTGCATTATTTTCTTCATTATTGATGGGCCGACTAAATAATTCTGCCTTACTCCATGATTTATCATCTTTTAATCTTGAAAACCAAATATCTTGATTTTTATCTTTCCCAAGGTTGTCGGGATGTTTCCAACGTGTAAAATATAATTTTTTACCATCTGGACTCACTACTGGACAGATTTCATTATAAATCGAGTTTATGGTAGACCCCATGTTTTCTTTGAAATAAGTCGCATTAGGCTCATCATGCAATTTTATGCTTTCTTCAATAGGAATATCAGAATCTGATATAGCTATCGCATCTACTTGAGAAAAACCTGTAACTCTGTTTGAATTAAAAGCTATTTTTATTGCTCTAACTTTAAATGATGTAGATTTAGAAAGATTAACATAGGTTATTTGTCCGTTACTTTTGGCATACCCATTAGACAATTCTTTCAATGTATAAATTTTGTTATTTTCATCCAAAGCATCAATTTTCACAATACTTCCCGCACCAAAATTTTCAAATATGGCTACTTGCTTAACATTTTCTAAAGAATCAAAACCAACAATGATATATTCACCATTTGGATTGTCAGGCGTTAACGATTGCCATGCACTAGGACTATTTGAAAACTTTGGATATTTACTAGGCTTTCCTAGTACATGAATAGCTTTATACTCATTTCCCAATAATGGATCTGTATATTCACTTGAAACCGAAATAATTTTTGAAGCCCACTGAATTTTTTGAGCAGAACTGTGAAATTCTAGGAACAAGCAGAAAAATAATAAGAGTATTATTCTTGTAAATTTCATCTATACCTTATTCACCAAGTTTCAACAAATCGGAAATAGTCAATTTTGGGTTTTTTGAATTAAAAATAAAATTACCAGCTACCAACACATTTGCTCCAGCAGCAATTAAATCTTTGGCATTATGCGAGGATACTCCACCATCTATTTCAATCTTAAGATTCACGCTCCCACATTTATTAGCTAATGCTTTAACATCTTTGGTTTTCTGAATGCTATTCAATATAAATTCTTGCCCTCCAAAACCAGGATTAACTGACATGATTAAGACTAAATCCACTAAGCCAATAACCTCATTTAATACGGATACGGGTGTTCCAGGGTTAATCGCGATACCAACTTGGCAACCCAGTGATTTTATTTCTTGAATCGTTCTATGAATATGTGTACAAGCTTCATAATGAACCGAAATTAAATTAGCTCCTGCTTCTTTAAATGTTGTTAAATATCTTTCTGGTTTTTCGATCATTAAATGAACATCTAAAAACTTTTGCGATATTTTATTGATTGCTTCTAACACAGGAAAACCAAAAGAAATGTTGGGCACAAACATTCCATCCATAATATCAATATGAATCCATTGGGCATCAGATTCATTTAGCATTTGTATTTCAGAACCTAAATTTGAAAAATCAGCAGATAATACAGATGGGGCTATGATCAATTTTTCCATAGTACAAAGGTATGAAAATAATTTACTAAGGTATATTTCTATTGGTATTCCAATTAACTTTATAAAATATTTTTTTAATATGGATATTAGTAAACGAATGGATGAACTTATTAATCTAATTAATAAGTATAATGAAGCATATTACCAGAAAAACGAAAGCCTTATCTCTGATTTGGCCTTTGATCAATTATTAAGTGAATTGCAAAAGCTGGAACAGGAGAATCCTCTTTTTGCCTTATCCAACAGTCCAACACAAAGAGTAGGAGGCACCATAACCAAACAATTTCAAAGTGTTACACATCGATTTCCGATGTTATCCTTAGGAAATACTTATAATGAAACAGACTTAAAGGATTTCGATTCACGAGTAAAAAAGGTCTTAGGAGAAGAAAAATACGATTATATTTGTGAATTGAAATTCGATGGAGTAGCCTTATCATTTTGGTACGAGAACGGAAAATTAATCAAAGGAATTACTAGAGGAGATGGAATAAGAGGGGATGATATTACCAATAATGTTAAAACAATTAAGTCAATCCCTCATTCAATTAAAGCCGAAATTCTACCATTCGAATTTGAATTAAGGGGAGAAGGTTTTATGCCCAATCATATTTTTGAACAAATCAATCACGAGAGATCAATAGCTGGGGAACCCTTATTAGCAAATCCAAGAAATTCTGCTTCAGGTACCTTTAAAATGCAGGATTCGGCTATAGTAGCGCAGCGAAATTTGGATTGCTATATTTATTCATATTTAGGAAACGATAATCCCTTTCAAACGCATGAAGAAAGTTTATTGAAATTATTTGAATTAGGTTTTCCGATTAGTCAAACCTGGGAAAAATGTTCTGATATTGATTCTGTTTTAGCTTATATCGAAAAATGGGCAATAAAACGAAACGATTTGCCCCTAAACACGGATGGAATCGTTATAAAAATTAATGATTATGGCCAACAAGAAAGACTAGGTTTTACCGCCAAATCACCTAGGTGGGCTATATCATTTAAATATCCATCTGAAATAGCTAAAACCGAAATTTTAAGTATTAGCTATCAAGTGGGCAGAACGGGCAATATAACTCCAGTAGCTAATTTAAATCCTGTTTATTTGGCTGGTACCATGATAAAACGAGCTTCCATACACAATGCAAACGAAATGGGTCGTTTGGATTTACATGAAGGTGATATGGTATTTATAGAAAAAGGTGGGGAGATTATTCCTAAGATTACTGGAGTGGATATGTCCATTAGAAATCCACTTAAACCTATTTTTGTATTTCCAACGAATTGCCCCGATTGCAATAGTGAATTAGTAAGACTAGAAGGTGAAGCGAACCATTATTGCATGAATGATTCCTTTTGCCCAACCCAACTCAAAGGTAAAATTGAACATTTTATCCAACGCAAAGCCTTAAATATTGAAAATTTAGGTGTAGAAACGATTGACCTTTTATTTGAAAAATCAATTATAAAGGATGCGGGTGATTTATACAAACTATCAACTTTAGATTTTATTGGGCTAGATGGCTTCCAATCTAAATCAATTCAAAATATCTTAAGTTCGATAGAAAAATCTAAATCAGTACCATTCAGAAAAGTTTTATTTGGCCTAGGAATTAGACATGTAGGTGCCACGATTGCGGAAAAATTAGTTATTGAATTTAAATCTATACATAATTTAAGGGCGGCTAGTTATGATGAAATAATAGCGGTTCCTGAAATAGGAGATAGAATTGCTTTAAGTATTATCTCTTATTTCAGTAAATCAGATAATATTGATTTAATTGATCGTTTAGAACAATCTAAAGTTCAGTTGAGTGAAGAAATTTCAGGACTAGAAATAGAAAGTACAAGTTTAGAAGGTAAAAGTTTCGTAATTTCGGGTGTTTTTCAGAATTTTGATCGGGATGGCTTGAGGGATAAGATTATGTTAAATGGAGGAAAAGTGGTTTCTAGCATTTCTTCAAAATTAGATTATTTAATCGCCGGTGAAAATATGGGACCATCAAAATTAGAGAAGGCAAATCAATTATCGATAAAAATAATAACAGAAGAAGAGTTTTTAAACCTTCTATAATCGTATGCAGGAAAATAAATTACCTAAATTTCATGGAGTAGCTCCCGCTTTGGTGACACCTATGCTCCAAGATAGAAGTATTGATTGGAAAGCACTTAGTGCTTTAATTAGTCACGTGAGTCAAGGGGGTGTCGATTATTTAGTAGTGCAAGGAACCACAGGCGAATCCGCGACGACTACATCTGATGAGAAGAAAAAGATTATAGAAACTATAAAAGAATCCAATGCACAAAATTTACCCATTGTTTATGGAATTGGTGGAAATGATACAGAATCTTTATTAGGTCAAATAAAAAACACTTCATTTGATGGAATTGATGCCATTTTATCCGTAGCTCCATATTATAATAAACCTAGTTCAAGTGGCGTTATAGATCATTTTAAAGCGATTGCAGATGCTTGCCCTGTTCCTGTTATTTTATATAATATACCAGGAAGAACTGGGATCAATTTATCCCCAGAAACTGTTTTAAATTTGGCTGACCATACTAATATCATCGGTATCAAGGAAGCGTCATGTATTATTGAACAGTGTATTGAAATTGCTTTTAACAAACCCAAGGACTTTTTACTAATTTCTGGCGATGATGTTCAAGCAGTTCCCATTATTTCCATTGGAGGAGTAGGGGTTATGTCGGTGATTGCTAATGCATTGCCCCAAAAATTTTCTGAAATGATTCACTTCGCTTTAAATGGCGATTTTATTTCAGCTCAAAAAATTCTAGGTCATTTTCTAGCAATCGATTCATATTTGTACGAAGAAGGAAACCCTGTGGGTGTTAAGTTAATTCTAGAATCGTTGGGTTTAATGCAATCTCAAGTTAGAAGGCCATTAGCTTTGGGTTCAGAAGAATTAAGAATAAAATTGATCAATCGTTGTAAAAAAGAAAAATTAATCTAAATATGTTTGTTCACGTAGTAAATTTTTGGTTGAAAAAGTCTTTAGATAAAGATGAAGTTGCCTTTTTTGAAAAAGAAGTTCAGTTATTATCAAAAATAAAGACCATAGTACATTTTAATGTTGGCGCACCTGCGAGTACTGATCGTCCTGTCATAGATCGTTCGTATAGCTATTGTCTTTTAACCTCATTTAATGATGAAGCGGGACATGATTTTTATCAAGTAGCGCCAGAACATTTAGAATTCATAAAAAATTGTGCTCATCTTTGGGAAAAAGTAATTATTTATGATTCAGAAACCATTTAATGTTTTAAACCTTTTTTTAGTATTTATAATAATTGGTATAGGCTTATCATGCAAGAATCAATTAAAACAAAGTACCTATTATACTCCTAATTTCAAGGATGGATCTACGGAAAGGCACGACGGTTTAGGTTTTGAAATACCTCGCAAATATGAAATAGACGTTGTTTATTTTAATGAGACACCTAAACAAAAATTTGAAGTCATAGAACCACTTAGTTTTACCCAAGAAATTCCACTTGAGAATAAGCAAACTCAAAATGGCAAAATGCTTTATCGAGGAAATCATCAAACTGAAAAACAAAATCTTTTAAATAAAATGATTGAATCTGCATTAGCCCTTGGTGCGGGTGCTTTAGTCGATGTTAAATATCAAGTATTTAGTACTAGCACAACTACAGGTTATACCTTTACTGGTAAAGCGGTTCGTTACGTGTTGAAATAAGGTTCAATACCTCAATATTCGAAATAAGTACTTGGCCTTTAGATTTCAAGAATTCAATCGCAATATTTTTTATTTTTTTCTGTTTAAATGGAACAATCCGTTTATTCCCTATGGTTTGGCAGATTATTTCTTCTTTTTTCCCATTTTCATCGGTCAACAAAACTTTAAATTGAATAATTCTTTGACCCATGAAAATAGGTTCCTGAATTAAAACGGCATTCATGAGTTTGGATTCATCCATTTTTATACTGATAATAGGTTTTTGATCAGTATTATTCGCAGCCCAAAAGGTTTTTGAATTTTTATCAATTAATCCTGAATTAGTATATCCTTGATAGTGTGAAGATGTTGAAACTTGATCGTTTTTAGTTAATAAATTAACAAGACCTTTATCCCTTAAATATTTGAATCCCATCATGGAAGTGGAATCATTAGGATGAATTAGACCCCTTTTATCGACCGGTATGTTAAGCAATAAATTCGCATTTCGACCTACCGAAGCTACATAAATTTTTAATAATGAATCAGGTGATTTTACTTGTAAATCTTGGTCTGCGTGGTAATACCAACCTGGTCTTATGGAAACATCGACTTCAGGAGAAACCCAATGTGAGCCATTTTGTTGGCCATTTTGGTATAAATCAAACTTAGGAAAGCCAGGGTAAATCTCATCACGGTTTATTGGGCTCCATGTTTTGTCATAAGCAAATCCACGTTCATTACCCACCCAACGAATATCCGGTCCTGAATCTGAAAATTGTATTGCATTAGGCTGATATTTTAAAACCGTATTATTGAATAAAGGCCAATTATAAATTTGTTTTTTCCCGTTAGGACCTTCACCATATGCTCCATCATACCAAAATTCGAAAATAGGACCATAATTAGTTAATAATTCTTTTTGCATGGCTGCATAGACTAAATTGTACTTATCTGTTCCATAATCAGGATGATTTCTATCCCACGGAGAAAGATAAATACCAAATTTAATGCCATGTTTTTTGCATGCCTCAGATAAATCTTTAACCACATCACCCTTACCATTTTTCCAATTTGATTTAGCTACGGTATGTTTTGTATATTTAGATGGATATAAAGCAAATCCATCATGATGCTTAACGGTTAATATTAAACCTTTCATACCAGAATTTTTGGCTATTCTTGCCCATTGATTGCAATCTAAATTTGTAGGATTAAAATTAATTGGATTTTCTTGTCCTTCTCCCCATTCTAAATTTGTGAAAGTATTCATATTGAAATGAATAAAGCCATAATACTCCAGAGCTTGCCAATCAACTTGTTTTTTACTGGGTATTGGATTTATGACAGGTATATTCTGAGCAAATGATAAGAAATTTGTCAATAATATAGCTGAAATAATGATTATTTTTTTCATACGATTAGTTCGATAATAGAATTAGTTAAGGTTACTTTATGAATTAATTCTTTAAAATTCACAGGGAACAAATTTAAAATTAAAAAAAAGAAGGTATATTGAAAGCGTTTTATCCTTTTATAATTAAAAACAATCCTATGGCATTACCAACCTATGAAAATGATAATTTAAATGTATCTCAAACATCTAAAGGAAACTACCTCATTCCATTTAGTTTAGTGACTAGTTTATTCTTTTTATGGGGATTAGCTAATAGTTTAAATGGCACATTGGTTAAACAATTCCAAACAGCACTTGATCTACAACGTTGGCAAGCCAATATTGTTGAAACAGCATTTTACTTAGGGTATTTTATCATGGCTCTACCAGCTGGATATGTAATGAAGAAATTAGGATACAAAATGGGGATATTAATTGGCCTGATATTATATGCAGCAGGTGCATTCTTATTTTATCCGGCAGCAGAAGTGAGGTTATACTCCTTCTTTTTAGCTGCCTTATTTTTAATTGCAAGTGGAATAGCATTTTTAGAAACTGCAGCAAATTTATATGTAACAGTTTTAGGAGACCCAAAATCCGGTGATTTTAGATTAAATTTTGCACAATCTTTTAATGGGATAAGTATAATTTTAGGACCCGTCATTGGTGGATTTTTTATATTTTCGGATAAAGAATATAGCCGAGAATTATTGAATAGCCTTCCTGCTGCAGAAGCTGAAGCAATACGTATTTCTCAAGCTAATTCAGTACAGATGCCATATTTAATTATTGGGGTCATTGTTGCCATAGTAGCTTTATTATTTGCTATAACAAAGATGCCAGAAGTAACTGAAGCTACCAATACAGTAGTTAGTAAAACTAAAATTACGATAGCAAGCTTGTTAAAAAATAGACATTTAACATTAGGGATTTTAGCACAATTTTGTAACGTAGGAGCCCAAGTATCATTATGGGGGAATTTTGTTGATTTGAAAATTGATTTGGCTAGTGAAACAAATTTGTGGATCGTGCAAAAAATTTACCAAACGACTAGTACTATGTCACCGACACAAATAGCTAGTTTTCATGCATCATTTGCCTTTGTACTTTTTATGTTTGGTCGATTCATCGGCACATATTTTATGAGCAAAAATGATTCAAATAAAATTCTAGGAATCTATTCCATTGGAGCAGTAATTTCAATTGTAATTTCAATTTTTGGAGGTGGAGTATATGCATTAGTTGCTTTAATGATGGTTTATTTCTTTCAATCCATTATGTTTCCAACTATTTTTGCATTGGCATGTAAAGACTTAGGTGAAGGTTCTAAATTAGCTTCTTCTTTAATTATTATGTCAATAGTAGGAGGAGCTATAATTCCTCCAATTACTGCGGCATTATTTAAAATTAGCACTCCTGTAGCTCTTATTATACCATTATTATGTTTTATATACATTGTCTTTTACTCATATAATGGATATAAATTGCCCAATCAAAAAGCATAATGAAAAAGTATATATTAATTTTAGATCTAGTCAACGATGAAAAACTGATATCAGAATATATAAATTACCACAAGGCTATTCCCTTAGCCATTAAAAATAGTATTTTTGAATCTGGAATTACTTCAATGGAAATCTATAGATTTCAAGACCGATTAGTCATGGAAATTTATGCAAATGAAGATTTTAGTTTTGAACGTAAAAACGAATTGGATATGAATAATTCTCAAGTAATCGCTTGGGAAAAACTTATGTCCACTTTTCAAAAAAGCATTCCGGGAACTCCTGAAAATGTTAAGTGGGTTTTGGCAGAGAATATATTTAAATTATAAATAATGATTACGAAACGAAAAACTTTTTTACAAATTAATGACGTTGACAATTTGTTAGTAGCGTTACAGAATTTGAAAAAAGGAACTGAAATTATTCACAATGGTAACCGTATTATTTTACAAGATGATATTGATGCCAAGCATAAATTTACCACTGAAGCTATTCCAATGAATGGAGAAGCCATTATGTATGGTGTTTTGGTTGGCATAGCCAAACAGGCAATACCAAAAGGGGGTTTAGTTCATACATTTAATTTGCATCATGCATCTCAAGAATTTAAAGGAAAAATAAAAGATTATCATTGGACTCCACCAAACGTTAATCAATGGAAAGACTTAACTTTCAATGGTTACCATAGATCTGATGGCCAAGTAGGAACTCAAAACTTTTGGTTGGTTATTCCATTGGTTTTTTGCGAAAACAGAAATATTGAGTTGCTGAAAAACGCTTTTATTAATGGATTAGGTTTTCAAAAAAATGACCCATTTACTGAGCAAGTGGTTTTATTGAAAAACCAGATTCAAAATGGTGAAGATTTAAAGCTTCCTAAATTTGACAAGTCAAAGAAAACCACATTGGTACATAAAAGTGATTTATTTAAGAATATAGATGGGATTAAATTTTTGACACATGAAAGCGGTTGTGGAGAAAACAAAGATGAATCTGATAATTTATGTTCATTATTAGCTGGGTATTGCCTTAATCCAAATGTAGGAGGGATAACGCTCTTAAGTTTAGGTTGTCAAAATTCCCAAATTAGCTTATTCCAACAAAAATTAAAGGAAAAAGATCCGAATTTTTCTAAGCCACTATATATTTTTGAACAACAACAAGATGAAGGAAGTGGGGTAGAACAAATGTTAAGTGAAGTCATTCACAAGACTTTTGAAGGCTTAGTTGAAATTAATAAATGCCAAAGAACTCCAGCACCATTATCTAAATTACGGGTAGGTGTAAAATGTGGTGGATCAGATGGTTTTTCAGGTATTTCAGCAAATCCAGCCATTGGGCATACCGCTGATTTAATTGTATCATTGGGTGGAACAGTAATGATAGCTGAATTTCCAGAATTATGTGGCGTTGAACAAGAACTTCAAAATAGATCCATAAACAGTCAAGTTGCAGATGATTTTGGTTTAATGATGCGAGAATATGCAAGAAGAGCAGCAGCGGTAGGAGCTGGCTTTGACATGAATCCTTCTCCTGGAAATATAAAAGATGGTTTAATAACAGATGCCATAAAATCAGCCGGAGCTGCCAAGAAAGCTGGATCATCACCTATTCAGGCTTCTCTAGGATATGGACAATATGTCACAAAAAGTGGTTTAAATTTAGTTTGTACTCCTGGAAATGATGTCTTAGCTACGACTGGTATGGCGGGAGCTGGAGCGACTATTCAACTATTTACTACTGGATTAGGAACTCCAACAGGTAATCCAATATGCCCAATGGTTAAATTGTCTACAAATACTAGGTTAGCTGAAAAGCTACCAGAAATAATTGATATAGATTGTGGCCCAATTATTTCTGGTGACAAATCAGTAGAAGAAATTGGTGAAGAGGTTTTAAATTATATCATCAAATTAGCTTCAGGAGAAATTAATACCAAAGCAATGGATTTAGGTCAAGATGATTTTATGTTTTGGAGAAGAGGAGTTAAATTATAATCTTGTTTTATGATTTTTTCATTAGAAAATAAAGTTGTTATTATTACCGGGGGTAGTTCCGGAATTGGAAGAGCTATTTCAATACTATTTGCCCAACAAGGAGCAGAGGTTCATATATTTGATCTACAAAGTCCATTAAGTGAAGATACAATATCTGAAGTTCAACAATTCAACAAAAATTCAAAGTTTCATGCGGTTGATATTACCAATGAAACTCTGGTATTAGATGAAATAAACTCACTAGAAAAAATTGATATTTTAATTAATAATGCAGGGATAGCCCAAATTGGAAACGTAGAAAATACAAGTTCAGAGGACTTTCAGAAAATCTTTGATGTAAATGTAAAAGGGGCATTTTTTTGCATTAAAGCTGTTATTCCGATTATGGTGAAAAATGAGTCGGGCGTTATACTAAATATGGCTTCAGTGGCTTCCTCAGTAGGAATTCCAGATCGATTTGGATATTCAATGACAAAAGGAGCTATTAAATCCATGACACAATCCATTGCAAAAGATTATATCTCAAAAGGAATTAGATGTAATTGTATTTCTCCTGCAAGAGTTCATACTCCTTTTGTAGACGGATTTTTACAGAAAAATTATCCGAATAATCAAAAAGAAATTTTCGAAAAATTATCTGCATCTCAACCTATTGGCAGAATGGCTAAACCTATAGAGATTGCTCATTTGGCCTTATATTTATGCTCAGACGAAGCATCATTTGCTACAGGTTGCGACTATCCTTTGGATGGTGGATTTTTACACTTAAATAATTAAATACGATGAAAGTAAAACTAATTTTAGCCCTATTGTTCGTATCTACTTTGTTTTCATTTAAAGCTGATAATCCGATTAAAATTTTATTTTTTGGTGATTCTATTACGCAAGCAGGTATCGGAAAAACAGGCTATATAACTAAAATGGCTGAAATGCTTTCTTCGAAAGGCCTATCAGGAAAATATGAATTAATCGGAGCTGGAATTGGAGGCAACAAAATTTATGATTTATACTTGCGTCATGAAGAAGATGTAATCGCTAAGAAACCTAATATCGTTGTAATTTATATCGGTATAAATGATGTATGGCATAAGACATCCTCTAGAACAGGAACCGATTATGATAAATTTGAAAAGTTTTATCATGCTTTAATACAAAGGATTCAACGATCTGGTAGTCAAGTAGTTATTTGCACTCCCACTTTAATAGGCGAGAAGTATGACGCCACTAATGAGAATGATGGGGATCTGAATTATTTTTCAAACGTCATAAGGAAAATAGCTTTAGATGAACATTGTAAATTGATTGATTTACGTAAGGCTTTTATCGATTACGAAACAAAATTCAATACAGAAAATAAAGCATTGGGTATATTAACATCAGATAGAGTCCACTTAAATGAAGCTGGCAATTTATTCCTAGCTGAAGTTATGTGGGACGTTTTAAAAGACATAAAATAAATAAGATGAAATTAGTTAGAATAGGAAAACTTAACAATGAAAAGCCTGCAGTATTAATCAATGATAAATACTTTGATGTTTCAGATTATATAAATGATTTTAATGAATCATTTTTTGAAAATGATGGCATCCGAAGTTTAGAGAATATTGTATCAAATAATAATTTAAAAGAAATACATAATCCCGAAAGGATTGGATCTTGCGTAGCTAGACCCTCAAAAATCATATGTGTAGGTTTAAATTATATAGATCACGCAAAGGAAACGGGAGCTGAAATACCTAAAGAACCTATTTTGTTTTTTAAAAGTACCACTGCTTTAAATGGTCCTTTTGATGATGTTGTCATACCTAAAGGTTCTTCCAAAACAGATTGGGAGGTAGAGTTAGCCATCGTAATTGGCAAAAAAGCTCAATATGTTACTGAAAAAGATGCCTATGATTATGTTGCGGGATACTGCTTACACAATGATTATTCGGAAAGAGAATTTCAACTAGAAAGAGGAGGTAATTGGTCAAAAGGAAAAGGATGTGATACTTTTGCCCCCTTAGGGCCATTCTTACTTACTAAGGATGAAGTTAAAGATGTCCATGATTTAAACATGTGGCTTGATGTCAATGGAAAAAGATTCCAAGTTAGTAACACGAATCAGTTGATCTTTAATGTCCCCCAAGTAGTTTCTTATATTTCACAATTTATGACGTTGCTACCAGGTGATGTCATTAGCACAGGTACTCCACATGGAGTTGGACTTGGTTTAAAGCCACCCGTTTTTCTACAGCCTGGAGATTGTGTTACCTTAGGAATGGATAGTTTAGGAGAACAGATACAAAAATTAGTGGCTTATTCTTAATGATTGATTCACATCAACATTTTTGGAATTATAATGCAAGCAGAGATGTTTGGATAACTGAGGATATGGGAAGAATTCGCAAGAATTTTCATCCTAATGATTCACTTGAGTTATTCGCCCAAAATCAAATTGACGGTTGCATAGCTGTGCAGGCAGATTCCTCCGAAGATGAAACCTTCTTTTTAATATCATTAGCTGAACAATCTGAATTCATAAAAGGTGTAGTTGGTTGGGTAGATTTACAATCAAAGAATATTGAAAGCCGATTAACTTATTTTTCGCAATTTGAAAAGATTGTTGGTTTCCGACATGTAGTTCAGTCAGAATCAGATCCTAATTTTTTAGCTAGACCTGATTTTTTAAAAGGAGTTCAGTTATTGGAGACATTTGATTTTGCGTATGATTTGCTTATTTATCCTAACCAATTAAATGCTGGCATTGAATTTTGTAAGAAAAATGCCAATCAAAGGATCGTTTTAGATCATTTAGCAAAACCTCCTATTAAATCTGGTGACATTACTGAATGGAAAAAGGATATTGAAAAATTCAAGAAATTAGAAAATGTCTCTGCTAAAATTTCAGGTTTAATTACAGAAGCTGAATGGTTTAATTATAATGAGAAAGACATTTTGAATATAATTGAAATAGCTTTAGAGGTATTTGGCGCGGATCGATTAATGTTCGGAACAGATTATCCAGTTGTATTAGTTGCGGACAAACTTTCTAACTGGGTCAATACATTTAAAAAATCGGTCGCCCAATTATCATCCAATGAAATAAAGAAAATCACCATCGATAATTGTCTTCAATTTTATAAAATAGACTTATAATGAATTTAGGATTAAAAGAAAAAGTAATTATTGTCACTGGAGGTGCTAAAGGTATAGGGGAAGGAATAAGTGAAAGTTTAGCGCTTGAAAGCGCAATGGTCGCGATTGTAGGTCGAAACGAAGTTGACAACTTGAAGTGTATTGAAAAAATACAAGCTACGGGTGGACAAGCCTTTTCTTTTGTTGCAGAATTGAGCGATCCAAATCAATGTAAAAGAGTAATCGATGAAATATTCAATAAATTTGGAAGAATTGATGGATTAGTTAATAACGCTGGAATTAATGATGGGGTAGGATTAGCCAATGGCACTTATGAGAAATTTATTCAATCATTGCATTCAAATTTAATTCATTATTATTTATTAGCACAGGCGTGTCTGCCGCATTTGATTAAATCAAAAGGATCCATTGTTAACATTGGTTCTAAAGTAGCAGAAACTGGACAAGGTGGAACATCCGCATATGCAGCATCTAATGGGGGCAGAAACGCTTTAACGCGAGAATGGGCAGTAGAGTTGCTGCCATATGGAATACGTGTAAATGCAGTCATTGTGGCAGAATGTTATACTCCCATGTATGATAAATGGATTCAAACATTACCAAATCCTTCAGAAACCTTAAGTGAAATAGAAAATAGAATTCCATTAGGTAAGCGAATGACCTCTAAAGAAGAGTTGGGTGCTATGGTTACTTTTTTATTATCGAGTAAATCTAGCCATACCACTGGCCAATTAATACATGTAGATGGAGGCTATGTTCATTTAGACCGGTCTTTAATTTAATAATATGGATTTTAGCAAAATTGAAAGTCCTGGATTAATTGTGTTTCCTGAAATAGTAAGGTCAAACATTAAATTGGCTATTGACATGGTTGGCGGGAATGTTGATCGACTAAGACCACATATTAAGACTCATAAAACCCAAGAGGTAAATAACTTACTATTGGAAGCTGGGATATATAAATTTAAATGTGCTACAATTGCAGAAGCAGAACTTCTCGCCATTTCAAAGGCTAAAGATATATTGCTATCCATTCAACCCACTGGAACAACGCTTTCAAGATTTTTTGAATTGATACTTCATTATCAGACAAGCGAATTTTCATGCTTGGTCGATGATTATTTAGCTGCGGAAAAAATAGATGAATTAGCATCTAACAATAATATAGTAATCAACATTTTTATTGACCTAAATGTAGGAATGAATCGTACTGGAATCGTTCCCAAAAATGCCTTACAATTGATTGAAAAAATTAAAAATCATTTGTCTAATTTGAAAATCAAAGGCTATCATGCCTATGATGGGCATATACGTGATTTTGACATGGAATCGCGTATTGATCATGTCCAACAAGATTTTATTGATTTTTATAAATTAATTGATAGAATAGACCCAAATAATAAGTACGAAATAGTAGTCGGTGGAACACCCAGTTTTTTAGTACATCGTACAAACAATCGATTTGTTTGTAGTCCAGGAACATTTGTGTTTTTTGATATAGGTTATTCTAATTTATTTCCTGAAAACACTTTCAAAATGGCTGTTCAAATCATTTCTAGAGTAATTTCTAAACCTACAAGTTCTACCATCTGCGTAGATTTGGGACATAAATCGGTGGCAGCAGAGAATCCCATTGAAAATAGAGTTCGATTTATAGATTTTCCAAATTGGCTCCTAAAAAGTCAAAGTGAAGAACATGGAATTATAGAAGTTAATGATCATACCGATATAGAGATTGGTCAAATCATTCGAATGTACCCTTACCATATTTGTCCTACAGTTGCGCTTCATCAAAATTTACAAGTCATTGAAGATGACCAAAAGACAGGAGAGTGGGTGGTAAAAGCGCGTAATCGTAAAATAAATATTTAATATGCTACTCTTTGACGCTCATTTAGACTTAAGCATGAATGCTTTAGAATGGAATAGAGATTTACGCTCCTCCATTACTGAAATTAATTCCAGAGAGGAGGGCATGAATGATAAATTAGATCGAGGAAAAGCAACCGTTTCCTTAGAAGAACTTCGAAAAGGAAACATTGGGATCGTGGTAGCCACTCAAATAGCGCGGTATGTGGAAAAAACATCACAATTACCGGGTTGGAATTCTCCAGAACAGGCTTGGGCACAAACTCAAGGTCAATTAGCCTATTATAAAGCATTAGAATCATTCGGAGAACTATCTCCTATACGAAATGCAAAAGAACTAAATAGCCATTTACAGTATTGGAATGGTTCTACCGAAGAAAAAAAAACCATAGGTTATATATTAAGTTTAGAGGGTGCTGATTCTTTAATTTCCGTTGAATACTTAGACATAGCTTATAATTATGGATTAAGAGCTTTAGGACCAGCTCATTACGGGCCTGGTAGATATGCACAAGGCACCAATGCAACCGGCGGCTTAGGACCTAACGGAAAAGATTTATTAGAAAAAATGGAATCGTTGGGGATTATATTGGATGCAACACATCTATGTGATGATAGTTTTTGGGAGGCCATGGAAATTTTCAATGGATCCGTTTGGGCAAGTCATCAAAATAGTAGATCACTTGTAAATCATAATCGTCAATTCACGGATGAACAATTTAAAGAAATCATTCGAAGAGGAGCTGTGATTGGTTTACCTTTAGATACTTGGATGATGGTACCTAATTGGTTCAGAGGTGTATCAGACCCAATCAGTATGAAAGTTGATTTGAATGTCATGATAGATCATCTCGTACATATTTGCAGCCTTGCGGGCAATACAAATCATGTTGGAATTGGAACTGATTTAGATGGTGGGTTTGGAACTGAGCAATCCCCGATGGATATTAAAACCATAGCTGACTTACAAAAAATTCCAGATTTATTATTAAAAAGAGGTTTTTCAAATGACGATATAATTAAAATTTGTCATCAAAATTGGATTGATTTTTTAGTTAAACATTGGAGTTAACTATACAGATCCTGGGGGAGGGCTGTATGAAGTCCAACCACCATCAACGATTAAGGTTTGACCTGTAATTTGCCTTGACTTTTCCGAAAGCATAAACAATATCGCATTTGAGATATCAGATACATCAGCTATTGAGCCCATGGGGGTTATTTTAGTCCATTGATCTTCAAAATCATCGATTAAAGCTGTTCTTTCTGTAAGAGTAGCGCCAGGTGAAACAGCATTTATTCGAATACCTAAGGAAGATAATTCCACAACTAAATTTCTAACAAGCTGGATTAAAGCTCCTTTTGTCATCCCATAAGCCACTAAATCAGGATGAGCTTGATGACCAGTTACGGAAGTTGTAACCACAATGGATCCTTTTGATTTATTTTCTTTTAATAATTTGGCAATGAATTGTATTAAGAAGAAAGTACCTGAAACATTTACTTTTAACAATAAGTCCATAGATTCCCTGGGGTAATCGAGAAAATTACCAAATGTGGTAATTCCACTATTACATATACATCCATATAAAGTTCCCGGTGTGTTACTGATCGTTTTAGCTAAATCAATCAAAAATAATTCGCTACTTGAATCACCTATGATCCCCAAATGGTTTGTTAACGAATGTTCTTCTAACTGCTGTGAGGCTGATTTGAAAACAGAAGGATCAATTTCATTCCATATAACAAAATACCCTTCCTTGCATAATTGTATAACTACTTCTAATCCAATTCCTTGGCCTGCTCCTGTGACAATTACTTTCTTCATTCTAATGCGAGTCTCGCGTTACTTTTGAACCTGAACCACCCTTTAAAAAATCAAAATCTGCACCCACATGTGCCTGCTCTACTCGTTCAATAAATAGCCCTACATAACCTCTTATTGATTTTACAGGTACAAAAGGATTTACAACTTTTCTTTTAGCCAATTCCTCTTCAGAAACTTCCCAATGGATGCTTCTATTATTTAAATCTAATTCAATAAAATCACCATTTTCTACCCAATTTAACGGTCCGCCAGCAGCAGATTCAGGACTTACGTGTAAAATAACGGTTCCATAACCTGTACCGCTCATACGTCCATCTGAAATTCTAACCATATCTTTTACTCCCTTTTCCAACAATTTTTTAGGAATACCCATATTACCCACTTCAGCCATACCAGGATAACCTTTGGGACCTACATTTTTCAAAACCATCACTGAGTTTTCGTCAATATCTAAATCTGGTAAGTCAATTCTAGCATGATAATCTTCTATATTTTCAAATACTACCGCTTTACCTCGATGTTTAAATAAAGATAACGAAGCTGCTGAAGGTTTTACAACAGCTCCATTCGGAGCTAAATTTCCTCTAACTACAGCAATTCCTGAATCCAATTTAAATGGCTCCTCAAAAGTTGAAATAATATTACTATCGTAAATAGGGGTATTTTCAATGTTTTCACCAACTGTTTTACCATTCACTGTTATAGCATCTGTATTCAAAAACTTTTTCATTTGATTCATTAATGCCGGAAGACCACCTGCATAATATAAATCTTCCATAAAATGCTCGCCTGAAGGTTGAATATTAGCAAGTAAAGGTATTTGCCTAGAAAATTTATCGAAATCATTTAAATCTAATTCCACTCCAATTCTACCTGCGATAGCTAATAGATGAATTACAAAATTTGTTGAGCCACCTGTTGCTGCATTAACCCGAATTGCATTTTCAAATGCTTGTCTCGTTAATACTTTAGAAATTTTCTGATCTTCATTAACCATTTCGACTATGCGTCTACCAGAATGTTGAGCTAAGACTTTTCTACGAACATCGGCAGCTGGAATAGCTGCATTTTGAGGCAAACTTAAACCTAAAGCTTCCACCATTGTAGCCATTGTCGATGCAGTACCCATCACAGCACAATGTCCAGGAGTTCTTGTCATACAAGCTTCAGCTTCCACAAATTCTTTTTGTGTTAATTCTCCTAATTTATAAGCTTCTGCAAATCGCCATACATCAGAGGTGCCAATATCTTTGCCTTTAAACTTCCCTTTCATCATAGGCCCACCTGAAATAACTAACGTCGGCAAATCCACACTACAAGCACCCATTACTAGGGAAGGAGTGGTCTTATCACATCCACACATAAGAACAACCCCGTCAATCGGATTTGCTCGAATGGATTCTTCTACATCCATGCTAGCTAAATTTCTAAATAGCATAGCAGTAGGTTTTATTAAAGTTTCACCCAAAGACATCACAGGAAATTCTACCGGAAATCCACCAGCTTCAATAACCCCTTTTTTGACAAATTCTGCGAGTTCTCTAAAATGAGCATTGCAAGGCGTTAATTCAGACCATGTATTACAAATACCAATAACGGGTTTACATTGAAAGTATTCATCTGGAATACCCTGATTTTTCATCCAGGCTCTATAGATAAAGCCATCTTTACCAGTTTTACCAAACCACTGTTGCGAGCGTAAATTTTCTTTATTCATGTTCAAAGTCTAAGGTTTTTTTTAATACAAAGCTATTATCCGGACCTAATGAATAAAAGCACAATCTAACACCATTTATCAAATCTGAATATTGGTCATTTCTAAATTGAAAGGATCTGACAATATCAGATTTAACAAAATACAGTGAATCCTTTCCCGAATAACCAAATTCTTGTCTACCCTTTAAATTAGGAAATTTTATTAAAATAAAAGAATTTTTGTTGAATTCATACCCAAATATTTGAAATTTATGCTCATTATCATCTCCAAAAATCCAAAATTCAGGTCGTTGATTATTATTCAAATCAGAACTTATTAAATTTTTTATTTTAAAATTTTTCATCTTTTTTTCAAAGATCAATTGATGACTTTTGAATATTTGAAAATGGATGAAATCAGTATTTATATCTGCCTTAGCCTCAAAATCTTCAACTTGCGCTGCATAGACAGGTAGAATGATACTCATCGTGTCTATGACATTTTCAATATGGGAAATTGAATCGATAACTGAATTAACTATTTTTTCGTCATTAAAGTCATATGAAATATGATTAGTATCAGATAAATCTTGATTTATGATATAATAAATCAGATAAGCTAGTAAAAACATTATCCCAATAAATAAAAAGGTCCTAATGTGTCTCATCAACAGTTTTCTTAATGATCAATAAAGCCTTTTCCAATGAAATTTTAGTGCAGGCAATATTAACTCGAATGAAATTTTTACCTAAAAATTGATCCCCACGCAACACATGCAATCCATTAGTAAATAACCTTTGTTGGAAATCACCTAGAATTTCCTCGTCATATTGAATCCAAGCTAAATAAGTAGCTTCCAATGGCAACATTTTCAAACTTTTATTTTGCTTAATAAATGAAAGAAGTAATTCATGATTATTTCTTAAATAAATAAGCAAATTCTCCAACCATTCATTATTCATAGTTAAACTAGTTTGAATAATTTCAATACTATGCCTAGATAGCATTGGTAAAACCCCTTGAATATGCTTGTTGTATTTCTCTCTGATTTTAGCATTAGGAATAATAGCCACAGCGCCACCCATTCCAGCAGTATTATACGTTTTTGAGGTCGCAAAAAATGTAATTGCAGGTAATTCGTTTGAAATATACTTGCCAATGCATACATGTTTTTGACTTGTTTGTAATTGTAAATCCGCATGAATTTCGTCTGAAAGGATCATACAATCATATTTTGTACATAAAAATACAATGCGTTCTATTTCTTCCTCAGTAAAAACAGTTCCACCTGGATTATGTGGATTACAAAATAAAAATACTTCCGGATTTTTTTTTAATTGATTTTCAAATTCAATAAAATCATATACCCATCTGCCATCTTTTTCAACCATATTAAAAGTTAAAAGATCCCTATCTACCCATTTAGAAACTAAATGGAACGGATGATAGACGGGTATTGGAGTTAAAATACCTTGTTCAGATGATACAAAAGTAGAACAGGCCAAGGTCAACCCAGGTACTATCCCAGGTATCCAAACTTGCCATTCAATTTGTGTATCCCAATCATACGAATCTTTTATTTTAGTCTGATATGCCCGTTTTAGAGTTTCTGGTACCAACGAGTATCCCAATACACCATGATCATTGATATGGCTTATGGTATTTGTTAATTCATCTGCGATACGAAAATCCATATCCGCTACTGGCATCGGCAATATATCTCGACCTTCGTACAATGGGTTATCCCACTTATAACTATTGGTATTTTTACGATCAATTTCTTGATCAAAATTGTATTTCGACATTTATATATTAGGTCTGTAAATTTGAAATCCTTTGATTTTTTTATTTTTCAACAAGTATTGATCAATGGTAACATCCGAAATGCATACTACTTTTTTTTCTTGAGACGCATGTAAGATATACTTTTTATTGTTTCTTATATAAACAAATCCAACATGCTTAAAATCCAAGTCATTATGTGTAGACAAAAAGGCGATAACATCTCCATTTTGAATTAAGTTGTATGTATCAGAATCGTTCATTGAATCAAAGTAATATATAGGTCGACTGCTAATTGACTTTTCTATTTTCATCAACTTCGACTTATCTATGTTTATATTATTTACATGTTTAGATAAATAATCAATATTTTTTAGGACGTATTTTGAATTCAATGGATTGTTAATAGGAGTGAGTATATTGAGTTTAACTAGCTTTTCTAGGCCAGAAGATAAATAATGATTTCTATTTTCGTAACTGATAGAATCATTGTATCGAATTTTAATTAAATTTTCTTTGAAATGGATATAATTACCTTTTGAGTAATACAAGGCTAAAACATTTTCCACATAAGTAACACAATCAAAATCATTAAATGATAAATATACTTTTTCGGGGTTTGATTTAGATAATCGATTAGCTAAATAAGGGGCTCCGATAAAATATTGACCAATCAGAATATGGGATTTTAATGAAACACTTTTTTCAACTGCCAACTTTAATTTTAAGGGAATACCCTTAAATGATTGTGCTTTCAGGAAATACCCGAGAACTAAAACCAAAATAAATGTATACCCTAGTTTTTTCATCAAAATGCTTTAAAAATTAATGCACTATTGGGAGGAATCTCAAGAAAAATTTTATCTAAAATACCGTAATTTTTATATTCAATAGTTGGTGGCGTGAACGAATGTTCAATCTTCCATTTCAAATTATGTTTATTCATTAATTCAAATGCTAAATGAGGAATTATAATTTCTAGTTGGAAGGTCTCCGAAGAGTGAAAATTATTTACAAACAATAATTGTTCTTCATCTGAATAACGTAAATAGGCGTACACATATTTACTAGGATAATTTTCTCTTTGAGCATATTGCAAGTCAAAAAATTGACCCATTAGTACAGCATTTGACTTTTTGACAAACGTAAATAGTTGTTGATAAAAATAATCTATTTTTATTTCATGACTTGTCAATAAATCATGACTAAATTTTCCATGATTAAACCACCTTTGATGTGAATCCACACGCCAAAAATCAAACATGGTCGTTCGATCATCTGCTTCATTGAAGCCTTCAATTTCATTTGCCTTTTCTCCAAATTCCTGTCCAAAATAGATCATAAAAGGTCCTCCATGTAATGTAGCCGTAATCATCATCGCTGGAATTGATGACCAAATATTATGGGCTGCAAAACCCAAAGAATTAATTCTGGTTTCATCATGATTCTCTAAAAACCTCAACATCTTGTTAGAAAATTGACCAGATTCTTGTTGCCAAACGTTAGTGATGAAACCTGTATGAGCATCATTTTTTTGTTCCATTAAACTCCTTAAAGAATCATACAAACCTACCTTATCATAAAGGTAATCAAAGTGACCCTTGTAAATATAATCAGCATATAAACGTGGCTGATAGATTTCAGCAATAAAAATTACATCAGGTTTAATCTTTTTTATTTTAGGAATAACAAAAGCCCAAAATTCTACTGGAACCATTTCAGCCATATCGCAACGAAACCCATCTACACCTAAATTTGTCCAATAGGTCAAAACTTCCAACATTTTGTGCCAAGTGTCTGGTATTGGATCAAAATGAATATGGCCATTATTGTGATAGTCAATTCCATAATTTAATTTAACCGTTTCGAACCAATCATGAATAGTGGGTTGAGAAGAAAACACATTATTTCCACTTGCTTTTGCAGGTGTTTCGACATAAGCTTGAATAGAAGAATCAATTTCTATTTCCGTGGGTACGACAAATTGTGTACCAGGTAAATAATAAAAATTGTTTTGAGATGAAAAATCAACATCAATTCGATCATTAAAACCAAAATCATTTACACCTTCAGGTTTTTTATCGGATTGATAATTTCTAGCTAAATGATTGGGAACAAAATCTAGAATTAATTTTAATTTATTTTCATGAATTCGTTTAACCATTAAATTAAACTCATCTAACCGATTCTCAGGATTATTGGCCAAAAATGGATTAACATCATAATAATCTTTGATGGCAAAAGGTGATCCACAACTTCCTTTCACGATGGATGGATGATCTACTGAACAACCATATTTCGAATAATCTTCTTTCGTAGCATGCTCGACGATTCCAGTAGTATATAAATGCGTAAAACCTTTATCATGCAATACTTTTAACGCTTTGTTAGAAACATCATTAAATTTAGTTGTACCATTCGTAATTGAATCTCCATTCTTTTGAGGATTTGTAGTTGTATTTCCCCACAGATGAAACATCATCTGATAAATGATCAACTTATGTGTTTCGTTTGACATCTATTAAACAATTGGCTATTGATATTTTACAAAGATTAAAATATTATAAGCGATGTAAACCAAGATATTAATAAGGCAATTATTAAATTAAATCGACATCTGGCGTTGATTGATCCATTAAAGAAACTCCGCCTCGATCTTTTCGAGCAATTCTTGAATAAAGACCAATTTCTTGACTAAACAGAAAAGTGAAAAACAGCTTTACAAAGGATGTATGATAATGTAAATTATTATAAAACTCGGGTGCCATATTTTTCAACTTTGGCAAATTATTCCAAGGTATTGATGGCATATCATGATGTTCATTATGATATCCTACGTTCATATTAATTGAATTTAAGCCACCATAATAACTAAATGTTTCTTGATTTTTGTCTAAAACTAAAAAGTGTTCTTGTATCCATCTAGCACCGAGCGGGTGAAGTCCCACAGAAAACAAAAAGCTAAACCCTAGGTAAGCTAATGCTGACCAACCCCAAAAATAGACGATGGCTACATCAAATATTAATTGGACCACAATGTTCATAATGACAAATCGATCTATAATAGCTAGTTCAATGCATCTAATGGTTCTAATACCTTGAAAAAATGGAAATAATAGTAACCAAATCATTTTTCCAATAAAATAATTATTGATCAATTTAGCTTCCCAATAATCAGGTAAATCAGCATCTAATTCATGTACCCCTTGAAAAGCATGATGTTTTAAATGAAAGTTTTTGAATGAAATGGCTGTTGGCGCCAAAGAAGGAAGATTTGCAATAATTCCAGCAAATACATTCCATGATTTATTCTTAAAAATTAAATTATGCGCCGATTCATGAATACAAACAAATAAAGTATGCACTGGAAAAGCTCCAATAAACCAGGCAGCACCTAAAATGATCCACCAGGAATAATCTTTAATGAAATAAGCAATTCCAATTTGTAAAAATACGCATGTCAAAATCCAATACATCGTATTAGGATTCTTGCCAATTAGTTTTTTTACTTCAGGGTGTTTTTTAATTATTTCCCGAGTCCTACTGCGATGTGGTTCAGACTCTTTAACCCAAATGAAATCATTCAATTCTTCCATGATAATTTATTATATATTACAAATATAATAAGAGAAATATACTTTCTATTCTATAATCTTAAACTATGTGACAATATGTCATAAATTGATTTACAAAGATTTTATGGCATTATCCTTGCAGAATGTGGGCGAAATTAAATAAAATTAATCATGGGAAAAATTATTGGAATTGATTTAGGTACCACCAACTCATGTGTGGCGGTTATGGAAGGCAGTGAGGCTGTTGTGATTGCAAATTCGGAGGGACGTAGAACAACACCTTCAATCGTTGCATTTTTGGATAATGGAGAACGCAAAGTAGGGGACCCTGCTAAACGTCAAGCGATTACAAATCCACAAAATACTATATCGTCAGTAAAAAGATTTATGGGAAAAAAATACTCTGAAGTTAGTTCAGAGTTAAAGACCATTTCGTATAGTGTAGAACAAGGTAATAATGATACACCACGAGTAAGAATTGGTGATCGACTTTATACTCCTCAAGAAATATCAGCGCAGATTTTGACTAAAATGAAGCAAACAGCTGAAGATTATTTAGGACAAACTGTGACAGAAGCTGTTATCACGGTGCCAGCATATTTTAATGATGCTGAACGTCAAGCTACGAAAGAGGCAGGTCAAATTGCTGGACTTGAAGTGAAAAGAATTATAAATGAACCTACAGCAGCTGCATTAGCATATGGGGTAGATAAAAAAGGACAGGATATGAAAATAGCTGTCTTTGATTTAGGTGGAGGTACTTTTGACGTATCTATTTTAGAATTAGGTGATGGCGTATTTGAAGTAAAATCAACAGATGGCGATACCCATTTAGGTGGAGATGATTTTGATCAAGTCATTATTAACTGGCTTGCAGAAGAATTCATTTCAGATGAAAATATAGATCTGCGTAAAGATCCAATGGCACTTCAACGGTTAAAAGAAGCTGCTGAAAAGGCAAAAATCGAATTAAGTTCAAGTGCAAATACGGAAATTAATTTACCTTACATTATGCCTGTAGATGGCATTCCTAAGCATTTAGTTCGTTCTTTAACGCGCGCAAAATTTGAACAACTAGCCGACAGTTTAATTCGCCGTACGTTAGAACCTTGTAAGCGTGCCATGAAAAACGCATCTTATTCGAACGCGGATATAGACGAAGTAATTTTGGTAGGTGGTTCAACACGTATCCCTAGAATTCAAGAAGAAGTTGAAAAATTCTTTGGCAAAAAACCATCTAAAGGAGTTAATCCAGATGAGGTGGTAGCTATTGGAGCAGCTATTCAAGGAGGAGTTTTGACTGGTGAGGTGAAAGATGTATTATTATTAGATGTAACACCTTTATCGTTGGGTATTGAGACTATGGGTGGTGTATTCACCAAATTAATAGAATCAAACACAACCATACCTACAAAAAAATCTGAGACTTTTTCTACAGCCGCTGATAATCAACCATCAGTTGAGTTAAATGTATTACAAGGAGAAAGACCTATGGCGAAAGACAATCGTTCTTTAGGTCGTTTCCATTTAGATGGATTACCACCAGCAGCTAGAGGAATTCCTCAAATTGAAGTAACCTTTGATATTGATGCGAATGGAATATTACAAGTTTCAGCAAAAGATAAGGGTACAGGAAAAGAGCAAAAAATTAGAATTGAAGCTTCCAGTGGTTTGACAGATGAAGAAATTGAGAAAATGAGAAATGAGGCGAAAGCAAATGAGGCTACGGACAAGATCGAAAAGGATCGCGTTGAGAAAGTCAATCAGGCAGATGCTTTAATATTTCAATCTGAAAAGCAATTGAAAGAATATGGTGAAAAATTGTCAGAAGGCAATAAATCAGCCATTGAAGGAGCTTTATCTGAATTGAAAATAGCTCATGCTTCTCAAGATTTAACATCAATCGACTCAGGGATTGAAAAGTTAAATACGGCATGGACTGCTGCTTCGCAAGAAATGTACGCTAATACTCAAGAAGGTGGTGATCAACCATCACAAAATACAGAAAGTCCATCGGATGATTCAGCTGAAGATGTTGCTTTTGAAGAAGTAAAATAAAAATATTTTAAATGTGCAAAAAGGTTCCTCTTAAAAAAGGGACCTTTTTTTACAATTTTATACCTACTATTCCATCCCAAAGTTTTATTCTTGCTTTCAACGAATTTATAGCCGCTTGTGTGGCACGCGCCCAGGCTTTTGGGTCATCTTGGCACAATTGAGATACCATGGAAGTAGCTAATTTAGAATGATGACCTCCATCCACTTCAATATGTCTTTCCAAATAATATGTCAATGTTTTTATCTTGTCAGGAGATTGTTCTCTTAATTGATTTAATATGAGTTGAAACATTTCCGGAATTAAATCTTCTCGACCGAAAGTAAAAATGGCGGCTATTTCTTCTATCTTTCCATTTAAAATACTAGAGAAAGTAAACGTCAAGAAATCATTAACGCTTTGTGGTAAATTAAATGAAGGAAGAGCAATCAGAAACTCATCAACTGATTTAAACTGTTTAAAAGATGATAGAGCAGGAGGGACCGTAATGGTTAATTCATCCATGGCTCTCAAATATAAATCAAAATGACTGATATAGCCACCATCAGGATCTATATCAGACTCTTCTCCCAAAACAATTTCATTTATCAAATACCTAGTTTCCCCAGAACCCTTTGGAAACCATAAGGAATCTACGGAAGTTAATTCAACCTGTAACTTTTTTACTAAAGACATAAAATCCCAAACTGCAAATATGTGATTCTGCATGAATATAGATAAGTGTTCATGAGAAATAATATAAGAATTAATTGGATGGTTTATTAAAACCTTTTTGAAAGGTTCAATGCTTTTTTGTAATTCAATTAAATGCGACATTTCTAATTCGTATGAATGGATTTTATTCTGTTTTTTAATGATCTTCCGTTTCTAGAACTATTAAAAGCAATAATTTCAGAAACAATGGATAACGCAATTTCATTAGGACCTTCAGCTCCGATATCTAAACCAATAGGGGCAAAAAAAGATATATCCTTCATATTAACAGACAAAATTTCTAATTGTTTTATAATTTTCTGCATTCTTTTTAAGGGACCCAGAATACCAATGTAACCTTTGAATTTTATTGAAATTAAATGTTTAACAATGGACACATCACGGTCAAAATCGTGTGTCATTAAAACAATTACATCATTATATTTAGGTACAAATTCATCATCCCAATGGAAATATGATTGGACTTTATTCTTTAATGAAGCATTCATTTTTAACGGATTACCAACCCAACAAACATCCCAAGAAAGAAAATGACAAAGTTCAATCAAACTTGAAGAATCAAATAAATTACCATAGAGCACAATCCTGGGTATTACTGGCAAATATTCGACAAATAATAATTCATTTTCTAATACTTTAACTTTAGATTGATGTTGATTTAAAACCTGGTCTGATTCTTCATTTGACAGGAGAGAAACAAAAGGATTCGTCGATTTTATCGTTACAAAAGCTGCATTTGTTGAATTTAAAGGAAAGGAATGTTCAAGTATTGTTGATTCCGAACTTTGCATATGTGTATTTAGTAATTCAAATAAACATTTCGCATATTCTAAATCAGGACTAATTAGAATTTCAATAAGGCCATTGCAACCTAATCCTACACCTAACTCAAACGGATCATCTTCCCGGGTATCATACTTGACTAATTTATTTTGATTGGAAAGCATTGACAGTTGGGCCTTTTTTAGCATATCACCTTCTAGACAACCGCCACTTATTCCTCCATGCCAATCACCATTTTCATTAATCAACATCCTTGCACCAGGTCTTCTGTAAGCTGATCCATCTACGTTTACAACAGTGGCAATGGCAAATTTTACACCCGATTGAATGTATAATGAAAGTTGGCCCACAAATAATTTTATCTCTTTCACACCAAAAGTTTACTTAATTTTTCATTTAAATAATTAATTAAAAAATCAATTTCTTGTTCGGTCGTCATGTAACTTAATGAAATCCTAAGCGTACTTAAAGCTAAATCTCTTTTAAGTCCCAAAGCCATTAAAACATGAGAAGGATTTGTAGACTTCACATTGCAAGCAGATCCATTTGAAACAGCGATAGAAGGTAATGAGTTAAATAAATCTTCCCAATGAACTCCATGAATAGAAAAACTAAGTAGGGAGGGTATATTTTGGGGACTTTTAGAATTGATCAAAATGTGATTATTAAAATTATTCAAAAGTGCCTCCTTAATCTTACGGTTAAAGTTACTAAGTGTTTCATCGAAACTTAAAATCGCTGGAATAAAGGTAAAGGCGTACCCCAGACCTACAATCAATGGGACAGGTAAAGTTCCTGACCTAATTCCTCGTTCTTGACCACCACCATCAAAAAGGGGGCTAATGATATAATTATTATTAATTATTAAGCCTCCGATTCCTTTGGGACCATAAATTTTATGTCCTGAAAAACTCATTAAGTGAGGTAAATTGTATACATCCAATTTGATTTTTCCAATGGCCTGTGTTACATCAGAATGAAAACATATTGAGTGGGAGTCACATAACTTTTTAAATGCTACATAATCAGAAATAGTCCCAATTTCATTGTTGACCATCATAAGAGATACTAACATGGTATCAGCTTGAATGGCATTTAGCAATGCATCGTTCGTGATTTGACCCATTCCATTAGGTATCAAATAAGTAACAGAATAACCTTCTTTTTCTAATTGAATAAAAATTTCGAGTACCGCCTTATGTTCAATAATAGAGGTAATTAAATGACCTTTCGATTTACCTTTTAAATAACCTTTTATGGCTAGATTATTTGATTCAGTAGCTCCTGAAGTGTAAATGATTGAACTTGGCTTTACATTAAAATAGCCAGCAATTTGATTTCTCGATAAATCAATAGCTTCTTGTGCTAACCAACCGAAATGATGCAAATTAGATCCAGCATTGCCATATATAGTTGAAAAAAAAGGCAACATCTCATTTAATACTTCAGAACGAACGGGAGTAGTAGAAGCGTAATCGAAATAGGTAGGTAAATTCATTTGTTACTATGACTTGTAACAAAGATAAGTGTAAAAAAAAAGTCCCGAATGTTTCCGGGACTTTTTTTTAAGATAATTTAGATAGAACAGCTTTGAAAGCATCAGGATGATTCATGGCTAAATCAGCGAGAACTTTACGATTTAATGTCATCCCTGATTTGTTATACTTACCCATGAAAGCTGAATAGGATAAACCCTCTTGTCTAGCAGCAGCATTAATACGTTGTATCCAAAGCCCACGAAAATCTCTTTTCTTAACTTTACGATCGCGATATGCATATTGCAAACCTTTTTCTACTTTGTTTTTAGCGACAGTCCAAACATTTTTCCCTCTTCCGAAAAATCCCTTCGCTAATTTTAAAATCTTTTTCCTCCTAGCTCTTGAAGCTACATGATTGACACTACGTGGCATAACTTAATTTGTTTTTTGAATTTAGGCGGCCCATTTCGAACACTTTTTTTGCCTTAATTCTGGTTGAACAATAACTAAAAACTGATTATGAAAGTCCTAATAATAAACTTACACGACCCATATCAGAAGGGGAAACTAAAGTAGCGTGAACTAAATTACGCTTTTGTTTAGTTGTTTTTTTTGTTAGGATGTGGCTATGAAAAGCATGTTTACGCTTTATTTTACCTGTTCCTGTAACTTTGAAACGCTTTTTCGCTCCAGAGTTGGTTTTAATTTTCGGCATTCTATTAAGTATTAAATGTAAAAATTGGAATGCAAAAGTAAAAAAAATACCTTAAAATTCCACTATATAAATAATTTATTTCTTTTGAGCTTTAGGTGTAAATATGATGCTCATTCGCTTTCCCTCTAGTTTTGGCATATCATCAGGTTTGCCAACTTCTTCCAGTCCCTTAGCAAAATTCAATAATAGCATTTCACCTCTTTCTTTAAATACAATTGTTCTACCGACGAAATGCACATATGCCTTAACCTTAGCACCTTCTTTAAGAAAATTAACGGCATGTTTTAATTTAAAATTAAAATCATGTTCATCTGTATTGGGACCAAATCGAATTTCTTTAATAACTGTTTTAGTTGCATTTGCCTTTATTTCCTTTTGCTTTTTCTTTTGATCATACTTGAATTTTGCATAATCAATCACCTTACAAACAGGTGGAACAGCATTGGGGGAGATTTCTACTAAATCTAAACTTTGTGCTTCGGCTAGTTCAATAGCTTTAGAAAACGGATAAACACCTTGTTCAATATTTTCTCCTACTAACCTAACTTCTTCTACTCCACGAATTAATTGATTAATTCGATAAGGTTCTTCTTCTCTTCTATTTCCTCGGTAATTGTTATTGGGGCGTAAAGCCATAGATTATTGTTTATTTTTAATGTTTAATTAAATCAATTCGAAATCTAGTTCAAAAATCACGTATTTGCAAACTTATACCTTGTATCCTAGGTAAAATAACTAAATAATCAACTTTCATAAGTTAGTTGGCTCATTTCTTCCTGAGCCAAGTTCATAAATGCCTCAATAGTCATTGAGCCTAAATCACCTTGATTCTTTTTTCTTACACTTATCATACCTTCCGCTTGTTCTTTTTCACCAACTACAATCATAAAAGGGACTTTACTTACTTCCGCATCCCTTATTTTTCGACCTATTTTCTCATCACGATGATCTACATATCCACGCAAATCTTTTTCTTGAAGTCTTAAATAAATCTCATTAGCATAATCTTCATACTTTTCAGAGATCGGTAAAACAGCCAATTGATCCGGAGAGAGCCATAAAGGGAAATTACCTGCCGTATTTTCGATTAAAATAGCAACAAAACGTTCAAGAGAACCAAATGGCGCTCTATGAATCATTACAGGTCTATGATTTTGATTATCTGAACCCGTATACTCCAATTCAAATCGTTGAGGTAATTGATAATCCACTTGAATCGTACCTAATTGCCATTTTCTACCTAATGCATCTTTAACCATAAAATCTAGTTTAGGGCCATAAAATGCCGCTTCACCATATTCGATAGTAGTGGGTAATCCTTTTTCCTTTGCAGATTTTATAATGGATTCCTCAGCGCGATTCCAATCATCATCATTACCAATATATTTTTCTCTGTTAACCTTATCCCTTAGAGAGATTTGTGCTGAATATTGGTCAAAACCCAGCGCCTTAAACACATACAAAACTAAGTCAATGACTTTCATGAATTCATCCTCAACTTGGTCAGGCCGACAAAATATATGAGCATCATCTTGTGTAAATCCTCTTACACGGGTTAAACCATGTAATTCCCCAGATTGTTCATACCGGTAAACCGTTCCGAATTCGGCTAATCGTAAAGGTAAATCCTTATAACTTCGTGGCTTAGTTTTATAGATCTCGCAATGATGCGGGCAATTCATCGGTTTTAGAAAAAACTCTTCATTTTCATCTGGCGTATGTATAGGTTGAAATGAATCCTTGCCATATTTAGCATAATGTCCTGAAGTCACATAAAGTTCTTTACTAGCAATGTGTGGGGTAATAACAGGAGAATATCCGGCTCGTACTTGTGCTCGTCTCAAAAAATTCTCTAGTCTTTCTCGTAAGATAGTGCCCTTAGGAAGCCACAATGGTAAACCTAAACCCACCTTTTCTGAAAAAGCGAATAATTCGAGCTCCTTCCCTAATCTCCGATGGTCTCGTTTTTTTGATTCTTCCAATAAAGTTAAATACTCTTCTAACTCTTTTGCCTTTGGAAATGTGATCGCATATATACGCGTCATTTGCTTACGCTTTTCATCTCCGCGCCAATAGGCACCCGCAACACTTAAAACTTTAACTGCTTTGATAAAGCTTGTACTTGAAATATGAGGACCCTTACATAAATCAGTGAAGTTACCTTGAGAATAAAAAGTAATATCTCCATCAGACAATCCTTCCAAAAGCTCTAGTTTATATTCATCCTTTTTCACGGTAAAATATTGAACTGCATCCTTTTTAGAAATTTCTTTTCGAACATAATCTAGTTTTAGACGAGCCAACTCTAGCATTTTATCTTCTATTGCCTTAAAATTTTCTTGCCCAAATTCCTGATCACCTAAATCAATATCATAATAGAATCCATTTTCAATAGCAGGACCAATACCAAACTTGGTTCCTGGATATAAAAATTCGATAGCCTCAGCTAATAAATGCGCCGAAGAATGCCAAAAGGTTTTTTTACCTTCTAGATCATTCCAAGTAAGTAATTGCAAATTAGAATCTAAGACAATAGGAGTGGAGGAATCTACCACTTGATCATTCAATTTTGCTGCTAACACATTACGTGCTAATCCTTCTGATATACTTAATGCAATATCCAACGGTGTGATACCTTTCGAATATTCTTTAATTTGTCCGTCTGGAAAAGTAATTTTAATCATCCTGTCTAATTTTACGCAAGTTACAAATTTACCCCCAAAAATTAAGGCCTAATCGTCAATAAAGAATCTTTAACTACTAAGTTGGAGTCCACTGAAATCCCAAAATGTTTCGTTTTCAATTGATAAAACCTATTATCATTTTTCAAAAATAATTTAACTGAATCCATCATAGATTTAGAGTGTAAATTATCACCCAAGTATAAATAACACTTTGATTTTAAAAATGGAACGTCAATAAAAAATTCCAAATCCGGTTTGATTTTATTCAAATAAATTAGTGCTGTTGAGTAATTTCTATGCAACATATAAAACTTACTTATCTCTAGATACAAATTCTCATTTTGTTCAAATTGATTAAGAGCTTTTTGATAATTTAATTCAGCCAATTTATATTGATTTATTTTACTTAAAAACCTAGCCCAGAATCGAAGAAGATGGGGATCATTTGGATAATCATTGATAACTTTTAATAATTGATTTTGATACAAATATTTAGATGTATAATCCATTGCATTTTCAAAATAAATCCTCTCTAACCTAATATCTTGATTTTTTTTCGCATCGAGGTCATTGGCTAAATTAACCTTTGGAATTTGATTCGTGAGACATAAATTACTTAATATAGTGTAATAAAACTGATCCTTTGAGGACAGTTCATTTTTTCTAATTTGCTTTAAATAATAAGTAGCCAATTTGTAATTATTAAGTTTTACTGATACTTCGGCCAATAAAAAAAAGATTGAGGAATGATTCTTTTCATTCGACTTAATTAAATTTAAATAATTTAAAGCCGAGTTATATTTCTCTAAATTAAAAGCAATTTGACTTGCTAAAAATAAATATTCAAAGTCTCTAGGAGTAGATTTGAGTGAATTTATAATATCAACATTTGCTTTTTTATATTGTCGGGACTCAAATAGATAAGTAGCGCGTAAATAATACAAATGGGCTGGTGAACCCTCTTTAATAATTTGATTTAAATACACGATTGCTTTTTGATTTTGACTTTTTTCATTCCGTAATAAGGAGGATATGAATTTTTGATCAGGAATATCTTCTCCTTGAGAATCCTGTGTGGGCTCACAAGAAATGGATAAAAAAATGACAAAAATTAATAGAAATTTCTCCTTCATTAAAAACCTAAATCTAAAACTAATGGATAAAATTCATATTGATTTAACTTGGGCTTATATAAAAACCTAATTCCAAGTTCAAAACCTTGCGAAAAGCGCAAAACATGGAAATTAGAAGAAACATCTAATCCAACCGATTCATAGGATTTATATATATTTAAATTAGTTAAGTTAGGGGTGCCTCTACTTAAATCCATAAATACATTTCCCTTAAATCGAGTAAAATACAATAATCGACCTAGTTTTATAGAAGTATTTGCAATAGGAAATTTATAATCTACAGATAAATTAGTCCATCGCTGATTGACCTCATACAGATATCCTCTAGTAAAAACAAAAGGACTATTAAAATTGTAATTACCCTTCATCTCTTGTTGGAACGATGTTCTTATCAATACACCGTGATTTTTAAAGAAACCAGGTAAATAAAATCTCGCTTGCATTCCCCATAATTCAGACTGAAGCGATTGCTTGAATGGCATTCCATTCCAATATAAATTAAATTGATATCCTAATTTAGATTGAAGATCCCATAGAGATTTATTTAATAATTTAGAATAATTAATTTGATATATCATGGACGAATATGTTCCATTAAAAGCTTCTGATTTATATCGTAAGGGGAGATTATATCCGTCAACCATAAATAATGAATAAGTAGTAGACACATATAATTGTTCTTGGAATGCCCCACGCGTTAGTAATAATGGGAATCTAATACCTACATCCATTTTTGTTTGTTTCCATTGGTCGGATCTCAAACTATCTAAAGGACTTTTTCTATCAATATAAATAGATGTGTTTCTAGTTCCTTGCTGAAAAGAAAAATCGAAAACCGGAAACCATCCTTGATAGGAAGCACGAAGGTATTTCGATCCAGTTTGCTCACTAGCATCATACAAAAAACCTAATCCCAATTGGAGCGTATTGGTTAAATTTTTTGACATTAAGCCTAAATCCAATTTGTTGAATTGAGAATTAATAATGGGTCCCCAGGCATATGGATTAACTAAATTCCAACGACTATATGAAGCCACTTCAATATTTTCTTGTTTAAACTCATGAGGAGGAACTACAGCCGAAGGATCGTCCAAATTCATAGAATGCGATTCTTGCAAGTTTCCTAAGCCAATTTGGTTTCCCAATGCGGTGTATTTAGAAAAAACAAATGGTTCAGATGTATCGCTTGAAAAAGATGCCGCATAAGCACCAAATTGTGTTTGGGTTACATAGCTTATTGAATTGTCTTTAAAATTCCATCGCGCAATTTGGTCTACAGGGCCAATGGGCAAATTGAAATAAACAAAATCTTCATGCAAAAAAGGAGCTGCAATATTGCTTGAACCAAAATCACGCGTTGCAATCACCTGCTTTAGCAAATAATTATAAACAAATATCTGTTTATGGCCATTATGAAGCAATATATAAGACAATAAACCATTAGAAGATATTCTAGGTTGGATTACTTGGCTCGTTGAATGAAAACATATGCTATCAATTAAATGTTTTGTTTCCTTTTCATGTATTTTTAAAGTCGAACTACCATCATTTTGCAATTCCAAATAGGATAGGTACTTAGAATCCGGACTAATGCTTGGACTTATCCACTTTCTATTATTTGACCAATTCGTTTTTATATTTCTTTTAAGATCATAAAAAACTAATTTAGTATGCTGTTTTTGAGTCCATCTTGGATGATACAAAACCTCTGACCAAAGAACAAATTGGTCAGATGCGGAAAGCATATTACTCGGATAAACAGGACCCAATAAACATAATTTTCTTTCTTTAGCATTTTCAATGATCACTAATGATGGGATTTCTTGAAAGCTAGATTTGATCGCAACGATCTTGCCATTTCCAATCCTTTGTGGAAAATCATAAGAGGTAAATCCACTTTTTATTTTAGGTGAAATGATCGAATAGGAGTCATCAAGACTGATTTTCCGAACAGTATCTAATTGTTTGAGTAAAATTTGTGTAACATATTGATCTATATTTAACCCAGATCTGTTTTTTACTTCTTTGGAGAAAGAAAATAAACGAGGTTTATTTAAGGTATTTTGCCATATTTTGCCAATTGAATTATCTCCAAATTGTGATGTTAAATTGTGCGTAATAAATTGGCCAAAAACATAATGATTAGGCATATTTTCCCTAAAATTCCTAGACATCAATTTACTATAACTTGGTACACCAAATTGTGACAAATAGGCATTTAATGAATTTGAAAATTGTGGAATATTAGATCTACCTATTTGATTATTTAGACGGGTTTCTGTTTCAACAGCATCTCCCTCCCATAACCAATGGGGTATCATTAGATTACTATAAAGCCCTTGTCCATGACTACCCCAAATTAATTTAAAAATACGACTGAAGCCTGAGGAAGCTATTTCATTTTGATAAATATGCCTAGATTCATGACTAGATAATAAATTTAGCCAGTCATTCGTAGCTTGTAGACTTGCATCCTGACTTGGCGTCGTATAAAATTCCCCTCTAGGAGCATAAAGACTTATAAAACCATTTGAACTTAAACCTTGATTTTGCAAAATAATGGACCATTTATGACGCAAATCCTTCGTTGAAATTTTGGCTGCAGGGTATTGGATTGACAAATATTTAGCCGTTGTAAATGCTAACGAATCGGCTCCTTCTAAGTAAATCACTCGAACGCCTTTACCTGGAATATTTATTTGCTTAAAATGCAAATTGGAAGGATTTTGTTCTAATATTGGATATAATATTTGAGAAAATCCAGAAAATGAAATGAGTATTGAAAATGATAAAATAATTCTTAAAACCATTTTAAGACTTGCTCTATGAGCCATTTAGTTTTAAAGGTGTAAGGGGGATAAAAATTATTTAAAAGATTAGTATATTGTTTTAAAACTGATTTTTGATTTGAAAACTCCTGAAATCCAAATAAACCTCCTGATTTACCAATACCCGAATTATTGACACCTCCAAAGGGTAGATTTGAATGCCCAAACTGAATTAGGCAATCATTGACTACGCTAGTCCCCGAACTTGTATTATTTAAAATAAAATCCGAAAATAAAGGATCTTTTGAAAAAACGTATAGAGCCAAAGGCTTTTCCTCTTTCAATAATTTTACTACTATTTCATTTTCTTCCTTGAAAGTTAAAATGGGTAAAATAGGTCCAAAAATCTCTTCCTGCATGATCAACATTTCATCCGTACAATTTGTCAAAAGGGTAGGTGCTATAAAACAAGTAGATTCATCTATTTCACCTCCAGAAATGATGGTAGCACCTTTCGATTTGGCATCATCTAATAAATGACATATTCGATTAAAATGTTTTTTATTCACTATCCGAGCGTAGTCACTGCTATTTTGTATACCCTTATTATCTTGGTCATAAAATAATTTTATCGTATCCTCTAATGCACCAATAAATGAATAATACACCTTTTCGTGCACGTATACATAATCAGGTGCTATGCATGTTTGCCCATTATTCAAAAATTTACCCCACGCGATTTTTTTAGCCGTTGATACTATGTCAACATTAGAATCAATAATCGCAGGAGATTTTCCACCTAATTCAAGCGTCACAGATGTCAAATTTTTAGCTGCGGCCTCCATAACAACTTTTCCAATAGCAGGACTACCCGTAAAAAATATGTGATCAAATTTCTGTTCTAATAAATAAGTGGATACGATCGCATCTCCTTCAAATACAGCCACTTCACTTTCATCAAACAAAGAAAAAATCATTTTTTTGATAAAGGATGAAGTATTTGGACTTAATTCAGATGGCTTTAAAATAACCGCATTTCCTGCTGCAATGGCATGAACAAGTGGGTTAATCGCTAAATTAAATGGGTAGTTCCAAGGGGCTATAATTAAACAAAGACCTTTAGCCTCTGACATGATATAGCCTTTGGTCCCCAACAGTAAAAGTGGAGTTCCTACTTTTCTAGGCTTCATCCAAGACTTCAAATTAGAGATAATATGAGCTATTTCCCTTTTTACCCCGAGCAACTCACCGATAACAACTTCTGAACTAGGTTTTTTAAAATCAGCAAACAATGCATCATAAAGCTCTTGCTTGTGCGAAAGCATATATTTTTCTATTGATTTTAATTTAGCTATGCGTTCTTCCGTACTAAAATTTTTTAATCGTTGGCATGATGATTTTTGCAAAAAAATCACTTTTTTAATAGCCTCTTCGATCATATTATGTTCGTTCATCATAAATTTTATTGAAATAACTCCCTTAATTTCATTTCTAATATATCAAAATAATTAGTGTTTCCACTAGGTTTCCTAAGTGAATCTCCTGCAATATACCAAAATCCATCACCCGGAAATACAGCAAATGCATTTGATTTTTTCAAATCTTCCAATGCTTTATCCGTGATAAACTCAGCAATAAATACCGTATTCACAATATCTTGCAATTTATCCCAGTCGGATATTGTATCTACCTGACCACTTGAATTTGAATACGTAAAATTTAGATTGGCAAAGGACATATCGCCTTGATATTTATTCCATATATCATTTTCATCTTTAAACTGAAAACCTAAAAATAACGGATATTCTTTTCCAGCCACTTCAAAAATTGCTTGCATCAATTCTTGAACTAGGTTTTCTTCAAAATCTAAAAATCGAGGAATATAGGTTGACGAATTAGCCGCTTCAATCGCAATAAAAGGTTCAGCATCTTTAGGATCACAAGAACCTGACTTATATTTTGAAAAACTAAGGGCCAATCGATTCTTCCAAATAATAGGTAATTCACCCGACCATTCAAATTTATCTTCAACACTTAAACCTTCAGAAATCAATTCTTCACTAGTAAAGTCTTCTCTTTCCAAATATTGGACATGTAAGGATAATTCTAACTTTTCATTTTCGAAACTCTTAAACTCAAATAAAGCCTCAAAATGATAAGGTGCTGGAATATCACTTGGACTTTCATAGAAAAGTTTGAAATCTTGATTAAAAAAGTCCATGCTTATGATTTTAGATTATTTAAATACAAAGTTAATGTATTTGGGCGATCAATTTTTCCTGATTTTGTATATAAAAATTCTGGTAAAACGATTATTTGCTTAGGAACTTCCCAGGACTCTAAATTCAATTTCAAATAATCAACTAGTTGTAATTCAAAATGAAATTCATCTTTGGATTCAATAAATAAAACTAATTTTTGTCCGTAAAAATTATCGTCTAAGCCCCAAGCAAATATTTTAAACAAACAGGAATTAAGTGCAAAAAAAGTAAGGCAACATTTTTCAATTATTTCTGGATGAATTTTTCTGCCCCCAGAATTTATTGCAAAATCCTTTCTTCCTATGATTCGGAATTGGCTATCATTGAGTAACTCAGCTATATCATTTGTTTCAATCCATTGATTTAAAGTACTAGGCGAATTGATGCATAAACAACTTTCTAGATTAATTTTTATCTTGACAGGGGGAAAACATTGATAATAATTAATTTCTGAACTTATTGGCCTAAACGCTATATGAGAAGAAGTTTCTGTCATTCCATACGTTTGAAAAATAGGCAATTGTATGTCTCTAGACTCTAATTCCAATGAGTATGTCAATTCCGACCCTCCAATTAAAATACCTTTAACTTCAGAAAAATTAGAAAATAAATCTCGATTTGATTGAAGAATGGTAGACCACTGTGTGGTCACAAAGGAAGCAAGATGAATATTAATAGGTTTTGTAATTTCTTCTAATGGATTCAGTGAAGGTTCAACAAGCACAATGTTTAGTTTTAAAACGAGCGCTCGAACTAGCATCATGGCACCAGCTATATATTCAATAGGCAAACAAAGCAAAACATGGTCACCTTCTTGTAAATCGAGCCAATTCTTTGTCATATTGGCTGATTCGATCATACTTAATCTAGACAAATAAATAGGCTTAGGCTTGCCTGTGGAACCACTTGTATGAAATAAAAATTCGTTTTTACCCAAAATCCATTGTTGGCAAAAATCAAAAACTTCTCTTTGAAAAGAGTTCAATGCTTCTGGATAATTAGAATTATGTGGATTAAATACAAGCATAAATTAATATTCTCTCCAAAATTAGCCAAACATTCTCTAATTTCGTGGGTTAATAAGAGGTTCAATCATAATTAACAATTATTCATGTCAGAAGAACCATTTTTAAATCCTATAAATCCTGAAAAGGTAGCTCAAAATCCTGGGTTACTTCCTTATGCCCACACTGCCGGTGGGGCCATTATTAAGCCGGAGGATATGGGCAAAACTAAGGGACGGTCGGTAAAAGCCATGCGCCAACAAACCGATCGGCAAATGAATCAGCTTTATGAACAAATGGAAGTTTTAGCGAAACAAGCAAAACTTTTATCCGAGCGGAAAGAAATTTCAGAACGAATTTATGATGCAGCTATGGGTTTTGAACCTATCATTAGCGAAACCTATTATTTATATGAAAAAGAATCAGGTCAAGATTTATTATCTTTAGTAGCCCCAGAAGAATGGGGTCGCTCTTTTAAATATAGTAGATTTTTAGCAAAAGTAACATTACTCGCGGATCATACGTGGGATGTCACATATAACGATGATTTAAACGATGAATAATATGATAACAAAAGTTAATTGGGAAACCATTAAAGAATACAAAGACATATTGTTTCAATTTCATCAAGGAATTGGCAAAATTTCAATTAATAGACCCCATAAACACAATGCATTTACACCGCTAACAGTCCAAGAAATGTCTGAAGCGATGGAATTAGCGCGCCAAGATACAAGAATAGGAGTGATCATATTGACCGGTGAAGGCGGAAAAGCATTCTGTTCTGGAGGTGATCAAAGCGTACGTGGAGACGGTGGGTATGTTGGCAAAGACCAAGTACCTAGATTAAATGTTTTGGATTTACAAAGACAGATACGCACGATTCCAAAACCTGTAATTGCTATGGTAGCTGGCTGGGCAATAGGGGGTGGACACGTTTTACATGTTATTTGCGACCTTAGTATTGCAGCAGAAAATGCTCGATTTGGTCAGACTGGACCAAATGTAGGTTCCTTTGATGGAGGTTTTGGAGCATCTTATTTAGCCCGTGTAGTTGGTCAAAAAAAGGCAAGAGAAATTTGGTATTTATGTGACCAATACGATGCAAAAGAGGCATATGAAATGGGGCTGGTTAATAAAGTTGTCCCTTTAGATGAGTTAGAAAGTACTACAATATCATGGTGTGAAAAAATTCTAGAAAAAAGCCCATTAGCATTAAGAATGTTAAAATCTTCCTTCAATGCTGAATTAGATGGTCAAGCCGGTATTCAAGAACTTGCCGGAAATGCTACATTGCTTTATTATTTATCGGACGAAGCCAAGGAAGGTAAAAATGCTTTTCTAGAAAAGCGTAAACCAGATTTTTCTAAATTCCCTAAATTCCCTTAGTATGAATTATTGGCTTGTAAAATCAGAACCTTTCAAATATTCTTGGGATGATTTCGTTAAAGAAGGGAAATCCGTTTGGGATGGGGTAAGAAATTACCAAGCAAGAAATAATATGAAAGAAATGAAAAAAGGAGATTGGGTCTTTTTTTATCATTCAAATGAAGGAATGGAGGTTATAGGCCTAGCAGAGGTCAAAAAAGAATTTTTTCAAGATCCAACGACAGAAGATCCAAGATGGGTAGTAGTAGAAATCGTTCCGATCAAAAAATTCAACAAAACAGTTACATTAAAAATGATGAAATCTGATGACCGATTGTCTAATTTAGCGTTAATCAAACAATCAAGATTGTCAGTAACTCCTGTAGGTAAACAAGAGTTTGACATTATATTAAGTTTAGCCGAGTAGTATTATGAAAAATCTATTTTTAATTATCGTTTTTCAAATTGTAGCGATACAAATCACTTGTGGGCAAATTAATAATAAAAGAATAGAATTTCCTATTCAAGGAACTGACTTAGAATCATTTAACATTCCGATAGGAGATCAAGGAGTAATTGTCTTATCACAATTAAACAAGCAATCATTCAACATTCGGAAATTTTCTACTGATTTAGAACAAATATGGAGCAGTAATACAAATTTGGAGTCCAACCTAGACTATGTCACTTCTAGTTTTGATGGAACGGTTTTATCCTTACTATTTAGCCGATTCAGAAGCAATTCATATGTTATTTTTAGAGTAAAGGTTAATTCCGGAGAAATAACTAAATACCAAATTTATTCCGTGGATCGCATTGAAATTTCAAATTTCAAGGCCTTAAATTACTCTTTGTTCATAGGTGGAATGGTAAACAACCAACCCATCATTTTATTTACAAATTTAAAAGAACGTAAAACAAGGATTTTACCAGCCGTGGTCAAAGGACAAGCTGAAATTCAATCCATGGATTTAGACACGATTCAGCAACAAATTAATGTAACTTATTCGGTAGGCGGTAAGGCAAAAGATTACCAATTAATCATCAAATCATTTGATGAAGATGGAAACCAAATAGGCCAAGTTTATATGAATCCTAGTGAAGAATTTGCTATGATGAATGGAAAGCTAAATCAAATAAATGACTCATTACAAGTCATAGTAGGGACTTATGGTCATAAAAATAGTATTGGTTCCTCGCGTGGTCCTAGTTCGCAAGGTTTATATTTCAACTCATTTATAGATGGTAATATCATTAAATCAACTTATTATAGTTTTACGAAGTTTACTGACTTTTTTAATTTTTTATCCCCTAAACAAAAGGAGAGGCAGGAGAAAAAAATAAAAGACAAAGAAATTAAAGGAGAAGATTTAAGATTAGATTACCGGTTGCTCATGCATGATATTATCAAAAATGGCGAAAATTATATTATCATCGCTGAGGCATTTTATCCAGATTATAAATATAATAATTTTAGTCCTTTTGGAGGATCTATGTTGATGGGCGGCTTAGGTGGGTTCTATTCACCTTATTGGAATATGATGAATCCGTATCGCTGGGGTTACGGCAATTACGGGATGTATTCACCATTTTCAAGTTATTATAGCCCATGGGGTTATCGAGGATATAATTCATATGGCAATCAACAGCAATTTGATGGCTGGATTTATACGCATGCAGTTATCGCTGAGCTTGATAAAGATGGAAAATTGCTTTGGGATCATTGCATTGATTTAAACGACATTAGAGAATCCAAATTGATTCAGAAAATAAAAGCATCCGTAGTCAGTAATACAGTTTATCTATCTTACCATCAAGATGATAAAATAATTACCAAATCTATTTCAAATTATGGAAAAGATGAATCCATAAGAGTCCAAGAAATCATACCAGAAGATAAATCAGATAAGGTAAGAAGAACCGTGAAATCCGAAATTAACTATTGGTATGGTCCTTATTTCATTGCCGATGGATATCAAACTATTTCAAACCAAGAAGAAGGTAGAAGAAACGTATTCTTCTTAAATAAAATTCAAATCAATCCATAAATTGAAAAATACTACCAGTATATCTATTGATACTCCTGAATTTTGGGGTAAATCGTATGAATTAATTGATTCAGGAGGATTTGAAAAGTTAGAGCAATTTGGAAGTTTTTGTGTTAGAAGACCTGAGCCTCAGGCAGTTTGGGGTAAATCACTCTCAGATGAAACTTGGGCCTCAAAAACAGATGCTTATTTCAAAAAGGAGAAAGGAAGTTCTGAAAAAGGGTATTGGGATATACAAAAGAAAACTCCAGAGAAATGGTTCATAAATTATAAATCGGATTTTTTGAATTTGAATTTTAAAATCTCCTTGTCGTCATTTAAGCATGTAGGAATATTTCCTGAACAAGCTTCCAATTGGGAATTTTTAGCTGAAAACATTCCAAAACTTAAAAACGATAGACCTAAATTTTTAAATCTTTTTGCCTATACAGGGGGAGCAAGTTTAGTGTGCCGACAAATGGGCGCAGATGTTACGCATGTAGACTCTGTTAAGCCAGTATTGTCTTGGGCTAGAGAAAATATGGAGGTCTCTAATTTGGACTCTATTCGCTGGATGGCAGAAGATGCGCTAAAATTTGTCAAAAGAGAAGCAAGAAGAGGGAACTTTTATCAAGGAATTCTTTTAGACCCACCCGCTTATGGAAGAGGTCCTGATGGCGAAAAATGGGTTTTAGAAGAACAAATAGATGATATGTTGAAGTCCGTAAAAGAAATTCTGGACCCGAAAGAGCACATTTTATTGACCAATGTTTATTCGTTGGGATTCTCAACGCTAGTGGTGGAAAACCTAATGAATGGAATTTTTGATGTGCCTAAAAACGCTGAATTTGGTGAAATCTATTTGAATGATACCTTCAATAAAAAACTTCCATTAGGAGTGTTTCATCGTTATTTATATCAAGAAGATTAGGAGTAAATAACTCCTTTAGCAGCCAATAAGGTATTTTTCATTAATGAAACAATGGTCATTGGACCTACTCCTTTAGGAACTGGTGTTATATAAGAGCACTTCTCAAATACATCATCAAAATCTACATCACCTTTAAGCGCAAAACCTGATTTTTTCGATTCGTCAACAACCCGCGTTAAACCCACGTCGATGATCACGGCACCCTTTTTAACATAAGCTGCATTAAGGAATTCAGGTTTACCTAAAGCAGCAATTAGAATATCGGCTTGTTGGCAAATCTCAACTAAATTTTTAGTCTTAGAATGAGTTAATGTAACAGTGCAATTACCAATTGGGTGATTTCGTTGCATTAGAATGGACATGGGCAAACCTACAATTTGGCTTCTTCCCACCACTACACAATGTTTCCCTGCCGTCTCAATCTTGTAATAGGCTAATAAATCTAGAACACCTTGAGGTGTTGCAGAAATATAAGCAGGTAAACCTTTAGCCATTCTACCGATATTGATGGGATGAAAACCGTCCACATCTTTACGTGGGTCGATTGTTTCCATGATTCGGTCTGGATTAATATGATCAGGTAAGGGTAATTGTACAATTAACCCATCCATTTCATTATTATTATTAATTTTTAAAACTTCTTCGAGTAATTCTATTTCAGAAATAGTGGGAGGAAAGCGCAACAAAGTAGAAATAAAGCCTAATTCTTCACAAGATTTTACCTTATTGGCCACATAAGTTTCAGAGGCTCCGTTATTTCCAACCAAAATAGCCACTAAATGAGGAGGTCGTTTGCCTGCGTTAATCAGTTCGGAAACTTCTAAGGCTATCGCCGATTTCATTGACTCGGCTACAAATTTTCCATCTATAATTTGACCCATAATTTTAATCTATTTTTTTCGCTTTTTAGTTGCTACAGGGGCAGCATCACCTAAGGCTAAACATTCTTCTAAAGTTAAATCTTCTGGTTTTTGACCTTTAGGTATTTTCACATTTCGTTTCCCAATTTGAATGTATGGACCGTACATTCCATTGACAATTTTAACAATGTCGTTATCTGGAAATTCTTTTATGAATTTATTGGCTTCAAGAGTTCTTTTAGCCAAAATTAATTCGATGGCGCGCTCTTGTGTGATACTTGTTAAATTATCGGTTTTCCCTAAAGAGTAATATTTACTATTATGTTTGACATAGGGGCCAAAACGACCTTTTCCAGTTTCGATCAAACTTTCTTCAAAAAATCCTAAGCCAGCAGACTCAGCAGCTAAAGCTTCACTTTTTATAACTAATAAGGCAGTTTCTAAATCAATCGTAAAAGGATCAAAATCCACGGGCAAACTTGTGAATTTACCGTCTAATTTAATATAAGGTCCTAATTTACCTGCACCAATGATCACAGGATTGTCTTCAAAAATACCAATTTCTCTTGGTAATTTTGGTCTAGCTAAAAGCAAAATTGCTTCATCCAAAGTCAATGTAGCAATATTATGATTGTTGCTTAAATTGGCAAATGTTGGTTTATCTTCTTCACCAGATTCTCCTAATTGAACAAAGGGTCCAAACCTTCCTAGTCTAACTGAAATTTTCTTGCCTGTTTCTGGATCTAATCCTAATTCTCTTCCACCACCGATGGAAGTTCTAGTAATTGACTTACTATCTTCAATCGTTTGATGAAAGCTAGAATAAAAACTTTTCATTAAAACCGTCCACTCTAATTTTCCCTTGGCAATATTATCGAATTGGTCTTCCATTTCGGCTGTGAATGTATAATCCACAACATTTTCAAAGTTATCTACCAGAAATTCTGTCACTAGGGTACCAATGTGAGTTGGAAATAATTTTGCTTTCTCGGTTCCAACAATTTCAGAATTTAATGAACCTGATATTTCATTATCTTTTAAAATCCACGTTTGAAATTTTCTTTCTTTTCCATCACGATCTTCCTTAACCACGTAAGCCCGCTTGATAATGGTCGAAATGGTTGGCGCATAAGTTGATGGTCTACCAATTCCACGTTCCTCTAAAGCTTTCACTAAACTAGCTTCTGTATAACGTGCAGAAGGCCTAGTAAACCGTTCTGAAGCTTTTAATTCATTAATATCTAAAACTTGTCCTACATGTAATGGAGGTAACATATCCTTGTTTTCGTCCTCTTCATCCTCATCTTTTCCCTCTAAATAAGCTTTTAAAAAACCTTCGAAAGCGATGACTTCCCCTTGGGCAACTAAAATTTCGGGTGTAGTGGAAATATCTATTTGGGCAATAGTTCTCTCGATTTTAGCATCTGCCATTTGGGATGCAATAGCTCTTTTCCAAATTAATTCATACAACCGCTTTTCACGAGCATCCCCGGAAATGGTACTCAATCCGAAATCTGTAGGCCTTATGGCCTCATGGGCCTCTTGCGCATTTTCAGACTTAGTTTTAAACTGCCGCTCAAGATGAAATTTAGAACCGTATGCAGTTTCAATGGCAATTTTAGCCTTATCTCTAGCTTCTTGAGAAAGCATCGTGGAATCAGTTCTCATGTAAGAAATGCGGCCTGACTCATACAATTTCTGTGCGATAGACATAGTAGTCGCCACTGCATAACCTAGTTTTCTTGATGCTTCCTGTTGTAAGGTAGAAGTCGTAAAAGGGGCTGCTGGAGTTTTGGTGGCAGGTTTAGTCTCTAAATTTTTTATAGAAAAAGAAGCGCCCACACATTTTTTCAAAAAGTCAAGTGCCTCATTTTCTTTAGCAAATGATTTCGATAATTCTGCTTTTAAAACCTTTTTTCCAGGCAAATCAAATATGGCTACTGCTTTAAAACTAGAAACAGCTTTATGGGTATCTATTTCTTTTTCACGCTCGACAATTAACCGAACGGCAACGGATTGAACACGACCTGCAGATAAACCTCTTTGAACCTTAGACCATAAAACAGGGGATAATTCAAAACCGATTAGGCGATCCATTATCCTGCGGGCTTGTTGGGCATTAACTAAATCCATATCAATTTCTCGAGGATTTAGAATGGCTTTTTTGATAGCACTTTCCGTTATTTCTCTAAAAACAATGCGTTTTGTTGTATTTTTTAAACCTAAAGCTTCTTTCAAATGCCATGAAATAGATTCTCCTTCACGGTCGTCGTCAGTGGCTAACCAAACTTCTTCGGAAGATTTTGCTAAGCTTTTAAGCTCAGAAATCACTTTCGTCTTATCGGGTGATATTACATACGTTGGCGTAAAATCATTATCAATATCAATAACCTTGTCACCTTTTGTGGGCAAATCTCTAACATGACCAAAAGACGATTTTACTACAAAATCTTTACCTAAATAACCTTCAATTGTTTTAGCTTTTGCCGGGGACTCTACGATGACTAAATTTTTTGCCATTTCAAATTTTAGAAATATGTAATTTTTAAAGACCGCAAATATAAGTGCTTAAAATGTATTTATTCAAATTGATTTTTAACCTGATCGAAATAATCAAAAAATCATTCAGGAATATTACCAATTCTAATTCTTGAATTTATATTTATTCGCAAACCTACATAATTAAATTGGCCATTATTAAAATTAGCTATTGCCTCTAATCGCAATACTTTCATAACTCCATCTAAACCATAGCCAATTTCATTATAAAATAGGTTTTGATTGTTGATGTAATAAGCATTGGCTATTACCAATTCTTTCACATAGGCTTTCTTAAAACCTAATAATGGTTTCAACCACAAATTTGTAAACTGGAATTGTGACAATGCCTCTACATAATTTCCTGCGGTGCTATAGGAGTAATGATTCAAATTCAAACGTTGATTTGCCCCACTGGTTAAATTTTGATAATATCCGACCAATCGATGGTTCGCCAACATATCCCCAGTTTGTACTAGGTTTAGAATACCGTTAAAATGCTTGAAATCTTGGAAATAAACTGGTTTATTCCCAAAAAATAATCCGGCATTTAAAATAAAGCCTGTTTTAACCCAAGGACTTAAGCTTATATTTTGAATGTAAGATAGCTCTGTTAATTGAAAGTTGATGTTTGATTTAAATACATCTGGCCAACCTGCACGATATTTAAATAAGATTAATGGCGATGAACCCCAGTCGAAAACACGTAAATTATTATTGTAGGAATAAGATAAAAATGGTCTGAATCCAAATTGGACTTGAGTAATAAAAGAATTGTGCGTTTCAAATCCTTCTTTTGGGTTTTCTACATTGGTAGGATTATTGCTATTAAAGGCTCGATTCATATAATTTACCCAGTAATACCCCGTTATATTGTCCATTTGACTTTGCCTTGAAGATTCTATCAAAGCTTTTAAATAAAATCGAGATGAGAAACGATTGATCAAGGCTAAACTCCAAAATTCCTTTCGAAAAATTTTCATTTGATTATTTTTCAGAAGTAACGTTGCCAAAGAATTCATCTCTGGAGCAATGGTATTTTCGGGATTAAATTGTGAAATATAATCTCCATTGGCCAATTGAATATCGAAAGATTCCGTTTTATACCTTAGCTTTAAATAGCCAGTATTTCGATTTAATCCAAAAGAGCGCCTTCCTAAAGTCTCTAATTCTAGGAATTTATAAGGAGCCCATCGACGCCTAAGCACCACCGCTGAATTTACAACAAAACCCTCTGCAGTATTAAAATTAGAATCAAAAACTGGTGATTTATAATAAATTTCAAATGGATAAAAGTTCTTTTTTCTTTCCCCAAAAAAAAATGACTTACTGAAAATTAATTGGCTTAGGTTAAATGGAGTTTTTCTCAGCGCATCAAAAGAGGCTACTGACGTTTCAACAGTTGATTCTCGAATATCATCAATTAGTTCTGACTTTTCTGGCGTCATATCCAAGTAATTGTTGACAACCGAATCTATACTAATCTTATCCGCTGTAGGCCTTAATTTCCATTTTCTAATCAGTCCAAGATGTAAATTCCTAACAAGTTGTGATACAAATACTTCATCAAAGGTGATCTCAGATATATTAAGTCTTTCTTTTTTACTCGTTGGCAGACTAAAAGTCTGCGTTGGCATATTCCAGTTTTCTACAGGTCCAATAATGTTTTGATTCAATATAAATTCTCCTTCAATTCCTAAAAGACCTCCTTTAACTAATACGTATGATTGCTTAGGTATCCATTTGTCTTTAAAATAAGCATTTTTCAAATCCATTGTATATAAAATATCATCTGATAAGACTTCGCCTTCCCAGCGAACAATCCAGCCGTCTTGACTAAGAGTTAATTTACCTTGAAATAATCGATCTGTTTTAAATTTTGGTTGAATTAAGAACTGTTTACACACTTGATTATCGACAAGTGTATCCGATAAAAAAGAATAATTATAATAATAAAAACCATCGTAATTCAAGGGAGAAATACATTGAGTTCCTAAAAAATCTTGGTAAAAATCAGGCCAAAAGAATAGGCTAGGGGTTCCATTTTTTTTTCGATAGGGTTTAAAATAATTAATCTCATGAATCATTTGGCTTAAATTACCCAAATAAACTTTTGATATGGTTTCATTCCCGTACCATTGCCCTTCTTTAATGCCTTCTATATTTTGCAATCTTTTCTTACCTATCCCAATAAATTTGGAAAATCTTGCTTTTTCAATAGAGTGAACAGTGAATACTAATTTATTTACATCTGAACTATGCTGTCCGGCCGAATTAATGGCCAATTTTATTAAAGAATCTGACTTTGAATCTTGTGCACACAGATTTAATGATCCCGTAAGAAAAAATAGAAACACGAGAAATTTTACGCGCATTTGAATCACAAAGAGAAAAATCGGTTAGAAAAAAGTACAGAAAAAAAATAGAATTATGATATTCAATTCTTTATTCTTAAAAAATTACAATCACAAAGTAAATCATATTTCTAATTAGTGGCAAAATTGAACCTAATCTATTAATTTTGCAGACAATTTTATAAAACAAATTAATCTTATGGCCTTTGACATTGAAATGATTAAAGCTGTTTACAGCAAAATGCCAGCTCGCATAGCAGCAGCACGTTCACTAACAGGAAAAGCACTGACATTAACTGAAAAAATTCTTTATAGTCATTTATGGGAAGGTACTCCTACAAATACGTTTACAAGAGGGAATTCATATGTAGATTTTGCACCTGACCGAGTAGCTATGCAAGATGCAACAGCTCAAATGGCTTTATTGCAATTTATGCAAGCCGGAAGACCTCAAGTCGCCGTGCCTTCTACCGTACACTGTGACCATTTGATTGAAGCAAAAGTAGCGTCAACGACCGACCTAAAAGTAGCGGTTGATAAAAATAAAGAAGTTTATGATTTTCTTTCATCCGTTTCAGATAAATATGGAATCGGGTTTTGGAAACCAGGAGCAGGAATTATCCACCAAGTTGTATTAGAGAATTATGCATTTCCTGGTGGAATGATGATTGGTACTGATTCACATACAGTAAATGCAGGTGGTTTAGGAATGATTGCCATTGGTGTTGGTGGAGCAGATGCTTGTGATGTAATGGCTGGGTTGGCGTGGGAACTTAAGTTTCCAAAACTTATTGGTGTAAAATTAACAGGAAAACTAAATGGCTGGACTTCAGCTAAAGATGTTATATTAAAGGTCGCTGGTATACTAACAGTAAAAGGTGGTACGGGCTGTGTAGTAGAATATTTCGGCGATGGGGCCACTTCGATGTCATGCACTGGAAAAGGAACTATTTGTAATATGGGTGCTGAAATTGGTGCAACCACCTCAACCTTTGGATATGATGATTCCATGGCTCGTTATTTAGAATCAACAGATCGTGCTGATGTGGCTGCTTTAGCTAACCAAGTTAGAGAACACTTAACAGGAGATCCAGAAGTATATGCTAATCCTGAAAAATATTTTGACCAAGTCATTGAAATCGATTTAAATACTTTAGAGCCTTATTTAAATGGTCCATTTACACCAGACTTGGCTACACCCATTTCAAAAATGAAAGAAATGGCCGTTAAAAATGGCTGGCCTACTAAGGTTGAAGTCGGTTTAATAGGATCATGTACAAACTCATCTTATGAAGATATTGCCAGAGCTGCTTCATTAGCGAAACAAGTTTCAGCGAAAGGATTAAAAACAAAAGCTCAATTTACCATCACACCAGGATCTGAATTAGTACGTTACACAATCGAAAGAGACGGCTTTATTGACACATTTAATTCAATCGGAGCAACGGTATTTTCGAATGCTTGTGGACCATGTATTGGCCAATGGGCAAGACCAGGTGCGGAAAAAGCAGAAAAGAACACGATTGTTCACTCTTTTAATCGAAACTTTGCTAAACGTGCCGATGGAAATCCAAACACCTTTGCATTTGTGGCATCACCTGAAATTGTAACGGCATTAGCTATTGCAGGAGATTTAACATTCAATCCTTTAACGGATCATTTAGTGAATGAAAAAGGTGAAAAAGTATACTTAGAAGCACCGAGTGGAGATGAATTACCAAAGCAAGGATTTAGCGTAGAAGATGCAGGTTATCAAGCGCCTGCTGAAGATGGATCTCAAGTTCAGGTTAAAGTTTCCCCAACTTCAGATCGTTTGCAGTTATTAGACCCATTCTCGGCTTGGGAAGGAACTGATTTAACTAATTTGAAATTATTAATAAAAGCAAAAGGAAAATGTACAACCGATCATATTTCGATGGCAGGTCCTTGGTTAAAATATAGAGGCCACCTAGATAATATATCAAATAACATGTTGATCGGTGCCGTTAACTTTTTTAATGACAAAACAGATAATGTAAAAAGTCAATTGAGCGGTCAATACGACACAGTACCAAATACCCAAAGAGCGTACAAAGCGGCTAAAGTTGGTACAATAGTAGTTGGTGATACAAATTACGGGGAAGGTTCTTCACGCGAACACGCCGCCATGGAACCAAGACATCTTGGTGTTCGAGCCGTGTTAGTAAAGTCATTTGCTCGTATTCATGAAACTAATTTGAAGAAACAAGGAATGTTAGCATTAACTTTTTCTAACGATTCAGATTATGATAAAATTCAAGAAAATGATTCTATCTCTATTAAAGGTTTAACTTCTTTTACATCAGATAAACCCTTAACAATTGAATTAACACATGCTGATGGTTCAAAGGATGAATTTTCAGTGAATCATACCTATAATGATCAACAAATAGAATGGTTCAAAGCAGGTGGCGCATTAAACATAATTAGAGCATCAGTAAAATAAACTTGTTTTTAGCAGCAGAATTATATAATTTTGCGCCTCGATTTACCTAAAATTAGTTCCAATATAGTATGGCAGCCATCAATGCAGTTAAAATTTTTTCTGGATCAGCTTCAAATTATTTAGCTAAAGATATAGCCAAATATTATGGAAAAGATTTAGGCGCTGCTACCATTTTAAAGTTTTCTGATGGAGAAATGTCTCCAAGTTTTGATGAATCGGTAAGAGGTTGTGATGTGTTTATTATACAATCAACTTTTCCCAGTTCAGACAATTTGATGGAACTATTGCTCATGATCGATGCGGCTAGAAGGGCATCTGCGCATTACGTTACTGCTGTAATGCCATATTTTGGTTATTCTAGACAAGATCGTAAAGACAGGCCACGTGTCGGAATAGGAGCTAAGTTAATTGGTAATTTGTTGACGGCTGCTGGGGCAGATCGATTGATGACGATCGATTTACACGCAGGTCAGATACAAGGATTTATGGATTTTCCAGTAGATCATCTAGAAGGAAATGCCATATTTGTTCCATATTTAAAATCATTAAACTTAGACAATATTGTTTTTGCTTCTCCTGACGTAGGAGGTGTGGTAAGGACAAGAAATATGGCTAAGTTTTTCAATGCGGATATGGTTATATGCGATAAGCATAGAAAACGTGCGAATGAAATAGCGTCTATGCAATTAATTGGAGATGTCAAAGGTGCTGACGTTGTTTTGGTAGATGATTTAATTGATACAGGTGGAACATTATGTAAGGCTGCACAATTAATTATGGACAAAGGGGCCAAATCTGTGCGAGCGGTTGTTACGCATCCAGTTTTATCTGGAAATGCATATGAAAACATTTCAAATTCAATATTAACAGAATTATTAGTAACCGATACCATTCCGCAAAAACAGGCTTGCGATAAAATTAAGGTACTTTCTGTGGCAGAATTATTTGCAAAGGCCATTGGAAGAATTAGAGATCACGAATCAATCAGTTCATTATTTATTAAATATTAATTTCAACCGTTTTTAGGGGATAGCCAAAGCGAAAGACTAAAAACATTAACAAAAAACAAAATGAAAAAATTAGAGATTGTAGGGTTTAAAAGAGCGAATCTCGGTAGTAAAGGCGCAAAAGATTTACGTGCTGAAGCTTTAGCTCCTTGTGTATTGTATGGTGGAAAAGAGCAAGTGCACTTTGCTGTGCCTATGATATTATTTCGCGAATTATTATATTCTGCGGATGTATATGAAGTTGAATTAAATGTAGAAGGCGATAAGTATAGAGCTATTTTACAAGATGCTCAATTTCATCCTGTTAATGAAATGATACTTCATGTTGATTTCCTTGAAATTGTGCAAGGAAGTCCCATTAAAATTGCTGTACCGATCAAAGTCATTGGAAACTCTCCTGGAGTAATCAAAGGAGGAAAAATGATCCAAAAATTACGTAAGGTTACTTTAAAGGGTTTATCTGAAAATATTCCTGATTTCGTAACAGTTGACATTTCTGGACTTGACTTAGGTCAAACGGTAAAAGTTAACAAATTAGTTGTTGAAGGATGTGAGATTTTAAATCCAATGTCAAATCCGGTGGCAACCATCGATATCCCTAGAGCATTAAGAGGTAAGTTAACTGCTTAATTCAGAGTTCTAATTGAATCTATAAAAGCCTTCCATTTGGAAGGCTTTTTTTATGTCCAACAAGTAAAAGAATAATTGCATGAAACACATTCTCTCTCTTGCCGTGAAAAATAATTATCATTAAAATTATGAATCAGAATAGGGAATAAAAAAAGAGGCACATAGTGTGCCTCTCAATACATAAAATATTAAAAATTATTTCTTAGCAATCACTTTAACAATAGGTGCTTTTTCCATTTTGGAAACATGCTTAGAATCTCCTACATGTATATAAGGTGCAATAACTAAAGAAACAATAGACATCAATTTAATTAAGATGTTCATAGATGGGCCAGAGGTATCTTTAAACGGATCACCTACTGTATCACCAGTAACTGCAGCCTTGTGAGGTTCAGATCCTTTTTTATATGTTATACCGTCAATTAAAACACCTTTCTCAAAAGATTTTTTTGCATTGTCCCAAGCACCACCTGCGTTAGATTGAAAAATACCCATCAAAACACCAGATACAGTTACTCCAGCCAAAACACCTCCTAATACTTCAGGTCCCATAGTAAAACCAACAATCACAGGAACTGATAATGCAATAGCACCGGGTAAAATCATTTGACGAATAGATGCTTCGGTAGAAATAGCCACACATTTCTCATATTCAGGTTTAGCTTTATATTCCATAATTCCTGGAATTTCTCTGAATTGACGTCTTACCTCATTAACCATTTCCATCGCAGCTTTACCTACAGCTGAGATACACAAGGAAGAGAAAATAAAAGGAATCATTCCTCCGACAAATAAACCAGCTAAAACATCTGCTTTATAAATATCAATTTGAGTAATCCCCGAGATACCAACAAATGCAGCAAACAAAGCTAATGAGGTTAATGCGGCTGAAGCGATCGCAAAACCTTTTCCTGTAGCAGCAGTCGTATTACCCACAGCATCTAAATTATCCGTACGCTCACGAACCTCAGCTGGTAATTGAGCCATCTCAGCAATACCGCCTGCATTATCTGCGATAGGACCAAAAGCATCGATTGCCAATTGCATAGCCGTTGTGGCCATCATTCCTGCTGCCGCTATAGAAACTCCATAAATACCTGCAAAATGATACGATCCAATGATACCAGCTGCTAAAACTAAAATAGGCAATACTGTTGACTCCATTCCCACTGCTAATCCACCAATAATGTTTGTCGCATGACCAGTACCGGACTTTTGAACAATTGAATCCACCGGACGCTTACCCATAGCAGTATAATATTCCGTAATAATTGACATTAATGTTCCAACGATCAATCCTACGATGATGGCATAAAATACATCCATTGAAGAAAATTCTCTTCCTCTTAAACTTAATGTTTCAGGTAATATATTCGTTACTAAAAAGTAAGAAGTAACAAACGTAATAGCAATAGAAGTATAGTTACCTAAGTTCAAAGCATTTTGAACAGAAGATGTTTCACTTGAAATACGAACAAAAAATGTACTTACTAAGGAAGCCAATAATCCAACGCCAGCAATAAGCATTGGCAATAAAACAGGGGAGAAGCCACCAAAATTATCATTAACTGATATTTCTTGACCCAATACCATGGTAGCTAAAATAGTTGCCACATAAGATCCAAACAAATCAGCTCCCATACCAGCCACATCACCCACATTATCACCCACATTATCTGCAATAGTAGCAGGATTACGTACATCATCTTCTGGAATACCCGCTTCTACTTTACCCACTAAATCAGCACCCACATCAGCTGCTTTGGTATAAATACCTCCACCTACTCGAGCAAATAAGGCGATCGATTCTGCTCCCAATGAAAAACCAGCTAATACCTCGATAGCAGTTCTCATTTCGATTGATGTTAAAGCTTGGCCTTCAGCAAATATTTGATAGAATGCGATAAACAAACCTCCTAATCCTAAAATAGCCAATCCAGCTACCCCCATACCCATCACCGAACCTCCCGTAAAAGAAACATTTAAAGCTTTTGCCAAAGAAGTTCGAGCTGCTTCAGCCGTGCGAACATTTGCCTTTGTGGCTACAATCATTCCAATGTAACCTGCAGTAGCAGAAAATACCGCACCAATTAAAAAAGCAACAGCAATTAAAGGAGACGAATGTATTGGATTATCTGGAGTTCCTTCTTGGGTTCCTAACCATGCCAATAATATAGCAGTAGGTATAGCGAAATAAGTTAAAATTTTCCACTCAGCTTTTAAGAAGGCTATAGCTCCATCAGCAATATAACCAGCTAATTCCTGCATCTTTTCATTTCCAGCATCTTGCTTAGATACCCAACTAAATTTCCACGCTGTGTACAGCAAACCTACTAAACCAAAAGCAGGAACTAAATAAACAATTGAATTCATAAATCTGTATTTATATTATTCTAAATAAATTTGTCACAAAAATAAGGAATAGACCCTGAAAAAACAATTAAAAAGGTAATCTGAAAACTAATTTAAGCCTTTCTGGAACCCAATTACCTATCGGATAAACAAGATCCATGGAGACAATTTTAGCTATACCGCTTACCCCGTATGAAATTTCGTGAAAATCTTTTTTGTAAATAGGGGCATAAATTTTTAAATAATTATATCCTACATGTTCCCTTATTCCATAAAGATTTAACAAATTTATTTGAGAGAAGATTAATTTTCGAGGTTCCCAGTGAATATGAGCTCTGATATGCGAACTGTTTGTACTGAATAAATAATTAGGCAACGTATAAAACATTCTACGATCAAAGCTTACCACATCCATTTCATTTCCTTTAAAATGCTGATAATCTAAAAATGAAGTGGGTTTCTCCAAAAATTGAGAATAATTTATAAAATAACTTACCTGACCTAAACGATTAAGCGAAATAGACTGACTGGCAGATAGACTAATTTTTGAAAAAGGCTGATTGATGAAGCCATTTTCTACTTGAAAGTTAATTGTGGGCCCCTCATTATTTGATAATCTACGAACTTGATTAAATCTTCGCCAACTAGATAAAGGTTGCCAACGCATATTAAATCTAGCGTAAAACTGGTTATTGTCTTGGAATGAAGTCTTATCTAATTCATTATTCATTGGAACATTCGACGTAAAAAAGGTAGAATTGCTAAAGAATCCTTGATCAACATGATTAGATAAACCTTTCCGATATCTAAATTCAATAAATCCACTGAAACGAATTTTAGATGATACTTGATATTCATAACCCGCATTCAAAAAATTCTTCTGATATAATTTCAGGAAATTTTCATTTAATAACAAAGCGTAAAACTTATTATAAACCTCTGAAACTGGATTAGTAGCATTTATTTGATACACATTACTCCCAGCACCCAAAATTAAACGCCGCCTATTTTCATCAAAATTTCTTGTGTAACCAAGATCTCCATTAAATGCCTTTCTGGCTAATGCATATCGGACATTAGCATTGATTGAATAAAAATTAGATAAACTGAATGTTTGCCGGAATTCTAAATTTCGTTGAATCGTATATCCATCAACAGGGTTAAAACCACCAGACAAGGAACCTAAGCTTAAACGAGGACCTAAATTTCTCTTTTCATATAGATATGTGCGTGAGCTAATTAAATCAGTCCAACGGAAGACAGGTAAATTTCTTAATGAATCCTTTTTCAACTTCTCCCTATCTAAAATTTGAAGGCTATCAGCTTGTTTATACCCGATAACCTCAGCTTCAGTTAGAGGAACTTGACGTTCAGCCACCCAAAAAGACTCATCATGTTTAGAAGCCATCGAATCCACTTCAAAAACATAGTCAGAGGTAAATATTTCCTTTTCCTCTGATTTCTCCAGAAATTCAATTTTTTCGGTTTTATCAACCTGTCGCAATATCTTCTTTAACTTATTTCTAGTTACCTCGGATGACAATGCTATTTTAGGATCTTTAACTTTTTCTCGATCTATTTCCTTGGCCAAAGATTTATTTAAGCGCTCTTCTATGATAGTCGGTTTAACAACTAAAACAGGGTTAACTTTAATTTTATACTCTTTAATTTGAGTAATATACCTAAAAGTAGCACCAAAGCCCATGGCATCGAAATTAATATTTACGTCATAATTTATGGGCATCCAAACACCTTGAAATAAGGAATTTTGTTGTTGCATTCTAAACTGACCCGATGAATTTTTAAAATTCAAACTGAATGAATATATACTCCAAGTATCTTCAACAACTGAAATAACTCCTTCAAACAAATCTTGATAAGTCGACTTTGGAGTTATTTGAATTTTACTAATGGTTTGACCATTGACCGTGAAACTACCGATATAAGCAAATTTATAAAACTGAAACGCGTTGGGGGCAACAGGGGAAATTAAATACCCCCAAATTTTAGGTGAATAGAAATTTGTTTGTGTCACGCGTAAATTTGGAGCATCCGTATTTCTTAAAACGGCAGGCAAATTATTTCGATTTGACAGTACTTTTTCTGTTATTTTATTGGGCTTTTGATAATTAACTTGATTTATACCCTCTAATAAATAAGTGGAACCCACTTTAATTCCTGCTTCTTTTTCAATTTTCTTGCCAACTAAAGCATTCATCATTTTCGAAATAGAAGTGATTTTACCAACTCCTTTAACATAGGCCTTAGCGCTGTATTGATCTACTTCCTTCGTATGAAATGGAGCCATTGATATCATCCTCCGCATGATCCCAATAGCGGGATCTTCTTTTAATCCACCTACATTTACTTCAGCTAATGAAACTGCTTGCTCCTCTAAAACAACATTAATTTCTATTTTATCAGTATTTTTATCAATGTTTACTTTTTTCGAATATGGACTATGCCCCAAAAAACGAAATACTAATTCATGATTTCCTACCGGAACTTGTATGGTATACAAACCATCCTCGTTTGCTAAGGTTCCTTTGTTTAAATCTGATACCCATACAGTAGCAAAAGGAAGTGCATCACCCTTTTTATCTTTTATGGAACCACTAACGGATTGGCTAAAAGCATTAATTGACAATAAGCAAAAAAGAGTAATTAAGTATTTATGCATAAACAAAAATAGACACATTTTTAATCAGTAAACTGATAAAATGATAAGTGGTAGATATTTTGGATAATTGATTTAGCAAAAATAAGGAGAACGTTGTAAATTTACCTTATGAGGAGTTTTACAAACCGACAGCTTTTTCAAAAATTTCTAGCACCTACTTCAGATAGTCCTTTGGCATTAGAAATTGTCAAAGCGAAAGGCATTTATTTATATGATAAAGAAGGTAAGTCGTATATAGATCTAATTTCGGGAATTGCCGTGTCTAATGTAGGCCATCGAAATAAAAAGATCATTTCAGCGATTAAAAAGCAATTAGATCTTTACATGCATCTTATGGTGTATGGAGAATACATACAATCGCCACAGGTGTTACTCGCGCAGGCATTAGTAAATTCAACAAAAATACCCTCATTAAATCAAGTATACTTTACAAATTCAGGAACTGAGGCGGTGGAAGGAGCTATGAAATTAGCCAAAAGATATACCGGGAGAACTAATTTTATATCCTGCATAAACGCCTATCACGGAAGCACTCAAGGAGCATTATCTCTTGCAGGTGATGAAAATTTCAAAAATTCATTCAGACCTTTACTCTCTAATATAACACATATAAATTATGGATGTGAGGAAGATTTAGTCCATATAAATAATAAGACTGCTGCCATCATCATCGAAATAATAGGAGGGGAGTCAGGAGTTCGAAAAGCTTCAAAATCTTATTTCAAATCTTTGAGAAAGCGTTGCAACGAAACAGGAACTTTGTTAATTATAGATGAAATTCAAACGGGTTTTGGACGAACAGGGACATTTTGGGCATTTGAGTCAATGGATATTGTACCCGATATTCTTTTAACTGCTAAAGGGATGGGGGGTGGGATGCCCATTGGGGCCTTTATTGCCAATGAAAATTTAATGAAATCACTTAGCTTTGACCCAGTTTTAGGCCATATAACAACATTTGGAGGCCATCCAGTAAGTTGTGCCGCATCGCTAGCGACTTTAAACTATATTATTGACGAAAAATTAATAGAAGATGTTCCTTCAAAAAGTCAGTTATTTAAGGACCTTTTGACACATCCCATGATCAAAGAGGTAAGAGCAGAAGGTTTGATGATTGCTGTTGAATTTGAAAATTTTGAAATCATTCAAAAAATTATTGCGAATTGCCTTGAGAGTGGATTGATTACGGATTGGTTTTTGTTTTGCAATAATTCGCTGCGCATAGCCCCTCCATTAATCATTACAAAAAAAGAAATAAAAATAGCCTGCAAAATAATTTTACAGGCTATCAATGAGGTTGAAAAGGAAATTAAATCCTAAACATGCTTTAAAAGTGTTTCTGACAATACCGATTTAGGTATATTACCACCCACTAATCTCTCGACCATTTCACCATTTTTAAAGACCATTAGTGTAGGGATTGAGCGAATACCAAATGAAGCTGGAACTGCAGAGTTTAAATCTACATTCATCTTAGCCACAATGGCTTGGCCTTCTACTTCACCTGCTAATTCTTCCACGATAGGACCAATCATTTTACAAGGACCGCACCATTCAGCCCAAAAATCGACTAAAACAGGAGTATCGGTACCTATTAACTCTTGAAAATTTGCATCTGTTGCTTCTACGTATTTTCCCATTGTTTGATTTATATTTTAAAATTTAAAATTATAACAAATACTGATAAACAAATCGTTCATCAAAAAAAATTAAATAATTAATTTAAAACCTATATTTTCTACCTTACTCAAATCCATCACTAACGCTTTACTTATCGTTAATTGTACTTTTCTAGATAGAAAATCTAACTGAACACAATCTTTTTCATCATAAACTTCCAAAATGACTTTTTTGTTTCCTTTGTATTGATCAAATAAATCTTCGAGATAATCGACCGTCTCTAAATTCAAATGCGATAAATTTAAACGCAATCGAAGTTCTTTGGTACGCTCTTCTAATAACTCAGTTAATAACTCAATCGACTGAATTTTAAATACCATCTGGTCTGTGTGCTTATTCTTTAATTGATAAGAACCTTGAACATATAATAAACGATCCTGTGCGATAAACCGTTCAAATTGGATATAATCTTTAGCAAACAATGCAAACTCATAATTTCCGGCATAATCTTCTAAGGTAAAAATCATAAATTGATTTCCATTACCAGAGGTCCTCACATTAATTTTGGTTACAATTCCAGCAAAAGACTGGACAATGTTCGGCTTAGATTCTAATAAACCAGAATTGGAGTTACAAAAATTCTGAATTTCAATTTTATATTCATCCAAAGGATGTCCTGAAATGTAAACGCCAACAACCTCTTTCTCATTTTTCAACTGCTCCATGATTGACCAAGGCTCTGTTGCAGGAATTTTAGGCATAGATATATCATTTCCCGTACCTGCTCCGAGTTCACCAAACAAGGATTGCGTGGCAGCTGCTTTCAACTCAGAAATTTTAGCCGAATACCGAACAATCTTTTCGATAAACGTAATTCCCTCATTATCAGTCGCAAAGAAATGTGACCTTTGAATATCACTAAAACAATCAAAGGCACCTGCTAAAGCCAAGGATTCCAAACATCTTCTATTAACCTGACGGCTATTGATACGAGCCACAAAATCAAAAATATCCTTGTATTCACCTCTCGCTTGTCTTTCTTCTACAATAGAATCTACTGCCGCTTCCCCCACACCTTTAATAGCTCCTAAGCCAAACCTAATTTGACCTTTTTTATTTACGGCAAATGATCGTGAGGATTCGTTCACATCTGGAACCAATAAACTCAAGCCCATACGTTTACATTCATCCATGAAAAATGTAATCTTCTCGATATTACCTAAGGAGTTAGATAATACGGCCGACATATATTCTGGGGCATAATTAGCTTTTAAATATCCCGTTTGATAAGCGACTAAACCATAGCAAGTTGAATGAGATTTATTAAATGCATATTCGGCAAATGACTCCCAATCTGACCAAATCTTTTCTAATTTATCTGGAGGGTGTGAATTAGAAAGTCCACCGTCAATAAACTTACCCTTCATTTTATCGATGGTAGGCTTATCTTTTTTTCCCATGGCCTTCCGCAAAACATCTGCATCGCCTTTGGTGAAATTGGCCAATTTTTGGGATAATTGCATTACCTGCTCCTGATACACCGTTATACCATAGGTATCACTCAAATATTCTTCCATTTCTGGAACATCGTATTCAATTTTCTCCCGACCATGTTTCCTGGCAATGTAATTAGGAATATACACCATAGGACCTGGCCTAAATAAGGCATTCATGGCAATTAAATCTGAAAACTGATCTGGTTTTAGGTCCCTTAAATGCTTTTGCATACCCGCCGATTCAAACTGGAAAGTAGCATTCGTTTCACCTCTTTGATACATTTCAAAAGTAATCGCATCATCTAAAGGAATCGTATCTAAATCAATAGTGATTTTATGATTTTGCTCAATTAATCGAATGGCCTCCTTTAAGATAGACAAAGTCTTTAACCCCAAAAAGTCCATTTTAATAACTCCCGCATTTTCAATCACTGAACCATCAAACTGAGTAATCAATAAACTAACATCCTTGGAAGTTGCCACAGGCATGATATCAGTTAAATCATGAGGGGCAATAATAATACCTGCCGCATGAATTCCAGTACCTCTGACAGAACCTTCCAAAATCATAGCTGATTCAATAACTCTTGAAGGTAAGCCACCTGAAGATTTTATTTGCCTCAATTGCTTTACCTGCTCTAATTCGTCCGAACTTAAATTTTCTCGATCTGCTAAACTACCATCCCCAGTCAACGAAGCATTAAATATACGTTCTAAGGTGATTTTAGGTTTTTCTGGAACTAATTTAGCCAAGGCATTCGACTCAGACAATGGCAAGTCTAATACACGCGCCACATCTTTCAATGACATTTTAGCTGCCATCGTGCCGTAGGTAGCTATATGGGCCACTTGATTTCGACCATATTTTTCAACTACATAATCAATAACCTTTTGTCGGCCTTCATCGTCAAAATCTGTATCAATATCGGGAAGTGATTTACGATCCGGATTTAAAAAACGTTCAAAAAGTAAATTATATTTGATTGGATCTATATTCGTAATACCCAAACAATAAGCTACCACAGATCCCGCAGCACTACCTCTTCCAGGACCTACGTAAACCCCTAAATCTTTTCCTGCGTTAATGAAATCAGCAACGATTAGAAAATAACCAGCAAAGCCCATGGTCCTAATCGTATGTAATTCAAATTTAATCCGCTCCTCGACAACAATGGAAATATCAACATACCTCTTTTTAGCCCCAACCATAGTCAAATGTTCTAAGAAATCATCTTGACTTAAAAAAGTGGAGGGAATGGTGAAATTGGGCAGTAAAACATCTTTTTTTAATTCTAGAATTTCAACCTTGCCCACAATTTCATTGGTATTGTCAATCGCCTCAGGGATATGAGACCAGAGGTCAGTCATTTCCTGAGTGGTTTTGAAGTAAAATTGATCATTATAAAATGCAAAACGCTTGCCTTTCATATCAAAATCACCTTCTATGTCCTTATAACTTGGTGTACTTTGTTTCTCACCTGTGTTGATACACAACAAAATGTCATGCGCATTTGCATCTTTTTGATCTAAATAGTGACTATCATTGGAAGCAATAACTTTAACATTATATTTCTTCGCAAAACGCAATAAAACTTCATTGACAACTTGTTGTTCAGGAATGTGATGGTTTTGAACTTCCACATAATAATCCTCACCAAATAAATCCAACCACCATTTAAATTCCTTTTCAGCTTCATCTTCCCCAGCACGTAGGATGGCTTGGGGTACACTAGCTCCCAAGCAGCATGTAGTTGCTATAAGCCCTTTATGGTAATTTAAAACTAATTCTTTATCGATCCTTGGATATTTTGAATACATACCCTCCATAAAACCTAAAGAGCATAATTTGATCAAGTTTTGATAACCCTCGGGATTCTTTGCTAAAAATAATTGATGGTACCTTTTATCCTTTAATTCTTTGGTGAAAACCTGTTTATGCCGGTCTGTCACCAAATAAAATTCACACCCTACGATGGGCTTTACTCCATGCTTTCCCGCCTCGGCCACAAATTGAAAAACCCCAAACATATTTCCATGATCTGTAATAGCCACGGCAGGCATATTATCTTCCTTTGCTTTTTTGAACATAGAAGAAATCTTAGATGCGCCATCTAATAAAGAAAACTGGGAATGATTATGTAAATGGGAAAATTGCATATAAAAATTAAACTTTTAGAAAAGGTTCTTTATCAAAAAAAGTGGCATTCAAGAAATCCAAATAGGGCTTTAGTACTTTGGCTTTTTTAACGACCAAATCAACAAACTGATCCGAAGTAACTTCAGCATCTGTAAAATGATGCCAAAAGAACATCGTTTTTACCTTAAGTAAATCTGCGTCAGGATGCAATGCATCAAAACCCTTAGGAGTATTTTTCAAACTTTCCCCTTGGGCTTGACCATATGTAAGTACAAATTGCTTTTGGTCAATAATTTTTCGTAAACCCTCCGCATTGTAATCTATTTCTTGTCGATATTTGGCTAATTGTTCTGGACTTGGATTATACATGCCACCGCCTAAAAAGGATTTACCGTTGGGTTCAATATGTAAATAATAGTCCATATATCCCGATTTGCGTCCTCCTTCAGAAAAACTCGCTGAAAACCACGTTTTATAAGGATCTTTATTTTTAGTAAATCGGACATCCCGATTAATGCGATAGGTACAATTTTTAACTAGAACTCCATCTAAATTTTCAAATTCCCCAAATTCTAGGATAAGTTGGGCTACGAATTCTTCAAATTTCATTTTCAAATCCGTGTAAACCTCTTTATTAGCACCAAACCATTCACGAGAATTGTTGGATTTTAAATCCAATAAAAACTTCAAAAGGCTAGGGGAGAGTGACATGGAAAATAGATGAGATCGTTAAAACGAAATTAGTAAATTTTGCTTGAATGCCCAAGAACAATTCGCTTGGAGTTTCGGTCTATTTTATTGATTTTTGCATAAATTATTTTAAAAAGCTATGCGGATTTTAACGGGCATTCAGGCTTCTGGAAAACCCCATTTAGGAAATATTTTAGGTGCGATTATCCCAGCTGTAGAACTATCTAAGCAACCTGGCAACGATTCTTTTTTATTCATTGCTGACCTGCACACGTTAACATCCTTAAAAGATGGAGATAGTATACGCAATAATACCTTATCAATAGCGGCTGCCTGGTTAGCCTTTGGTTTTGATACAGAAAAAAATTATTTCTATCGGCAATCAAAATTAGCGCCATATCACACAGAATTAATGTGGTATTTAAATTGCTTTACCCCGTTTCCTATGTTGGCAAACGCGCATAGTTTTAAGGACAAAGCAGAGAAATTATCTGATGTGAATGCTGGTTTATTTACATATCCTGTATTACAAGCCGCTGATATCGTTTTATATGATGCGCAAATTATACCAGTTGGCAAAGATCAAAGACAGCATATTGAAATGACGCGTGATATAGCCAATTCGGTTAATAAGAAATATAATAAAGATATTTTTGTTCTTCCAGAGGCTAAAATTAATGAAGAGGTGATGACAATCCCCGGGGTTGATGGTGCGAAAATGAGCAAGTCATTAAACAATTACATTGATATCTTTTTACCAGAAAATGAGCTATTAAAGCAAATTAAAAAAATTGTAACGGATACAACGGCCTTAGAAGATCCCAAAGACCCTGATCAGGATATTACCTTTAAATTATATCAGTTAATGGCTAGCAAATCAGAGATAGCAGAAATGCGTGCTAATTATATAGCTGGCGGTTATGGATATGGACATGCTAAACAAGCCTTATTTAATTTGATGCTCCAATATTTTAAAGAGGCAAGAGAAAAATTTGATTACTATTTGGCACACCCTGAATTGATAGAAGAAAAATTACAGATCGGCGAGAAGAAGGTTAAACCAATTGCTGAGGCGACAATTGCAAGAATAAGGGCTGAATTTAAATTTTAAGGCATGTTTCCAACTTGGGATAGTGATTTATTTCAACTCATTAATCAGGCCCATCAACCTTGGCTAGATCAGCCGATGGTCATTATATCAGGGAAATTAACCTGGATTCCTTTATATGCTTTTTTGATATATCTCTTATATAAAGAATATAAATCACAGGTTTGGAAAACTATTCTGTATTTAATATCGACAGTTATTTTCGCTGACCAAGTGAGTTCCAGTATTTTTAAGCCTTTATTCCAACGCTTAAGGCCCTGTCATGTGGAAGCATTTCAATCCTGGATACATTTACCAGACGGTTGTGGAGGCTTATATGGATTCTGTTCATCACATTCTGCCAATGCATTTGCCGTGGCGATCGGATTTTTTTTAGTCACTAAAAATAAACCAATCGGATCATTACTATTGGTTTGGGCCACTTTGATTGCATATAGTCGTATATATCTAGGCGCGCACTATCCTTTAGATGTCTTTTTGGGTGCGATCGTCGGTGGGATAGGTGCTTTTACTTTATTTCAAGCCTACGCTAAATTGACTAAAAAATCATAAGTGTTAATTCCATCTGCGAAATCATCTAAAGCAGGTTGTTGGCTTTGTCCAAATTCTACATTTAAACCTACTTTACACTGTATTTTTTCTTCTCTTTCCGAAATCCACTTTTGCAAAGAGCTTTCATTTTCATAGCGATGAATGTATAAAACACCGACTGGTGAAACTAATTCTTCATTTTCAGTGACAATACCATTCCCTAAGTCATAATGAGGAATCTGATTTAACAGATATAAAGTACGGTAATATTGTAAATTATTGGCATACTTAGAATGATTTAACACCCAATCTTCCTTCGATAATACATCAAACAATGGAATTAAATCATATTCCTTGGGTATAGCTAAAGTAGATACATTTCGACAGCCCAATCCGTAATAAGTGAAAATATCCTTGGCTAAACCTTGAAACTCATTATCTGATTCGTTACCACGTAAAATGGCCAATGAACTTCTATTTTTGCGAATAATATGTGGGATTGTTGAGAAATAATGTGAAAAGTATCCCCCTGAAAAATCACTCCCCGTCGCAATCACAGCATCCATCCCTTGAAGACGATCAATAAAATGAATAGGGACCAATGGATCAAATTCTTTCATTGCAAATACATAGAGTTGCATAAGCGATTTGTCCTGTGAACTTAATTTCACATTGGCTATTTGACCAGAAGCCAAAACCATTAATAGATCATGCAAGCCAATACCTGGAAGATTTCCTGCCAAGATTAACCCAATGTTTGATTTATTTCTTGCCCTTTCGGGATGTTTAATAAAAAAATCTTGCCATGCGAAAGGCGAAAAAAATTGTTTTTTAATCGCATTCATAGCTGTTCGAACCAATGAATCCGTAAACCAAGGATTCTCATTTATAGCTTTATCTATAAATAATTCTATTTTTTCCTTGTTTTTTTCAGAGCTAAAATAATGATCAAGAAAATTAATTAGTTCTAAAAACTGAGCTTGAGGCATAAATTATATTCTTATAAGGAACAAAGTTCTAAATTTTTTCTGTTAGTCCATATAAATTATATACTATTCAAAATTATGTTAGTAAATTGCGCAAAATATATTTATTGTTATGGCGATAATAATTACTGAAGAATGCATTAACTGTGGGGCTTGCGAACCAGAATGCCCAAACACAGCAATTTATGAAGGTGGGATCGAATGGACTTGGGCAGGAGGAACTTCATTGACTGAAGTGGAATTAGAAGATGGAAGTTCCATGGACGCAAAAACAAATATAGAACCCGTATCAGAAGAGTTTTATTATATAGTTCCTGACAAGTGTACGGAATGTACAGGATTTCATGAAGAACCACAGTGTGCGGCAGTTTGTCCAGTAGATTGCTGCGTTCCGGATCCAGATCGAGTAGAAGACAAAGAAACTTTAATGGCGAAAAAATCTTGGCTTCACGCGGAATAAATTGATTCATTTTATTCCGGAATAATTAAAATCATACTATTGTATTTTAATAGCTCACCTAGTGGGCTATTTTTTTTGTTTATAAAATACTATAAATAAAAAAATATCTAAAATATCTTAAATTTAATTATTCCAAGAAATCGAATACCTTAGGTTTAATTTATACATAATTTTTATCCAAATTTGTAAATTATTGAAATATAGGTTTAAAAATATACTAGTTTTTAGTATTTTTTTGCAAAATGTTTAAAAATAAGTTAAAATTTTATCTACTTTTCTTGCATTATATATTTTTTGTGTGAATATTTGTTTCGTAATCAAGCATTTATTCACACTAAACAATTACTGCACATGAAAAAATCAATCTTTACTGCACTTTTAGGCATAATATCCTTTTGTGGATTTTCCCAAGAAAAAGAAGCGGAAGCGCCTAAGTTTACATTTTCGGGTTACTTAGATTCGTACTATATGTTGAACTTTAACAGTCCAACCAACAGAAGTAACCTAGGAGCTTCTGGATATGAAAGAGCGTTCGATCAAAAGTCGAGTCAATTTTCTTTAGGTTTAGTTCAGACAAAATTTGGATACAGTACAAAAACTTCTGATGTGGTAGTCGATTTAACTTTCGGACCTAATGCAGATTTGGGTCAATATGGAAATGCAGTTGGACCTTTAGGGAAAGGAACAACAGCTTTAGCTATTAAACAAGCATACTTCAATTGGAAAGCGAGTGATAAATTAACTTTCACAGCAGGTCAATTTGGTACACATATCGGATACGAGGTAATTGATGCTCCAGTTAATTACAACTATTCTTTATCAAACCTTTTTAACAATGGTCCTTTTTATCACATTGGATTAAAAGCTAATTATGCCTTTACTGATAAATTTGCTGCTATGGCTGGATTGGTCAATAATGTTGATAATTTAAATGATAATAATGCTTCCAAAGGATTCATTTATCAAGTATTTGCTTCACCGGCATCAGGTTGGAATCTATACTTTAACGGTATATCGTCTAACGAGTCAGCTCCTTTAGCCTCAGGAAAAGACGATTCAGGTTCATATAGTTTGACTGATTTAACTACTTCTTATCAAATTTCACCTAAATATCTGTTAGGATTAAATGCTGCTTACGGATCACAAACTGGAGATTTCCAAGGCGGCGGTTCTGTAGGAGACAGCAAAACGTGGGGTGGCGTTGCTTTATATTCTAATTATGCATTTACAGATGGATTTAGCTTAGGTGGGCGTTATGAAGTTTTCGATAATACTTCTGGAGCAAGAGCATTAAGAGATGCGAATGGAAAAGGAACAGACGTTTCTTCATTCACCTTAACAGCTACATTCACAGCAGCCAATGGTCACCTATTGATCAAGCCTGAATTAAGAAGTGATGCGTATAAAACAGCTCAATTTACAGATGGAGATGGAAAAGCTCAAAAATCGCAAACTACTTTAGGATTACACTTTATTTATAAATATTAATAATCAATCTTTCACATTTAAAATTTTGTAAACATGACGACACAAAAACCAACATGGATTCCGCTACTTGTATTGCTTGCGATAGCAGTAGCCGCTTTATTTTTAACAAGTGTACCTGGTGTAATGCCGACTGAAGGTTTAGATACAGGGGATACCGCTTGGATGATTGTAGCTTCTGGATTAGTTCTATTAATGACACCAGGCTTAGCTTATTTTTATGGTGGAATGGTTAATCACAAAAACGTTATTTCGACAATGTTGCAATCATTTATTGCCATGGGAGTAATTTCAGTTATTTGGATTGTTTTTGGATTTAGTTTAGCCTTTGGTGACTCTTTGGGTGGTTGGATTGGTGATCCTAGAACATTTTTCATGTTCAATGGAGTTTTTGATCACAAATTATCTTTAGGAAGTACTGACCAATTGAAGTTCACTATTCCATTTGCATTATTTGCATTTTTTCAAATGAAATTTGCGGTTATTACACCGGCTCTTATTTCGGGTGCTTTGGCAGAAAGAATTAACTTCAGAGCATTTGTTCTATTTATGATTTTATTTTGTGTGGTTGTTTATGCTCCTTTGGCGCATTGGACATGGCATCCAGATGGATTCTTATTTAATTTAGGTGTTTTAGATTTTGCGGGAGGAACTGTTGTACATATGTCAGCTGGTTGGGCTGCTTTAGCAGGTGCACTTTATTTACGTCGTCGTAAGTCACACATAGAGTCAAATATCTTGCCTCCGGCTAACATCCCTTACGTTTTATTAGGTACAGGTTTATTATGGTTCGGTTGGTTTGGATTTAACGCAGGATCAGCTGTAGGCGCTAATGGCCTTGCCGTTACTGCTTTTGCTACTACACACGTTGCTGCTGCAGCAGCAGGTTTGTCTTGGATCTTATTTGATGTAACACGTGGTAAAAAAGTTTCAGCATTAGGATTCTGTATTGGCGCAGTAGTTGGTTTAGTTGCGATTACACCAGCAGCTGGTTTCGTTACTGTTCCTGTTGCTATCTTCATCGGTGTTATAGCAGCGATCATTTCAAACGTAGTGGCGCACTGGAGAGCAAGTTCAAATTTGGATGATACTTTGGATGTATTTCCTTGCCACGGAGTTGGTGGAATGGTTGGAATGTTGATGACAGGTATTTTCGCAACAAGCGCAGTAAATGCAGCAGTAGTAGAAAATGGTTTATTTTATGGTGAAACTGCTTTATTCATGAAGCACATTTTAGCATTGGCCATTGTTTCAGCATTTGCCTTTGGCGTATCCTATTTGTTATTAATTATTACAGATAAAATCATACCTCTTCGTGTTAATGATGAGGAAGAAAGACTTGGATTAGATATATCTCAGCACGATGAAGCGTTAGCAGAGTAATCTTTCTACTAGCAAAGCCGCAAGTAATGGTTCTTGTGGTTTTGTTTCAATCAAAAAGTCGAAAACTTATAGTTTTCGGCTTTTTTGTTTTTATCCTATTTAGAAATTAAAGGTTTATTTTGAAGTATGAACTTCCTATATTTAAGAGATATATGAAAACCCCAAAAATTACATTATTGATCAGCAGAGAACATCTAGAAAAAGACAGTTATTTATACACCAACATACTTTCAGAACTTAAGGGAATCCAATTTGATGTATATAATGACTCATATTCGTATTTCAGGAGAAGAATTTATCCACTCATAGCTAAGGTTATCCTAGATTTATTCGAAAAAATTCCATTGTAAGAAGCCTATATTTACTAATAGAGGAACAATTTTATTCAATCATTTTGAATTCCAATGATTACAAAATGCACGTTGCATTTCAAAAAAATCCGAATGACATTTCTTTAAGGGTAAAAAAATTAGCCAAAAGATTAAACAAAATTCCTATGGATACTGAAATCACATTAATTGGCCGAAGTGCTGGAGCGATTGTTGCCACCATGGTTTCATTAAATCAACCTATTCACAAAATTATCGCTTTGGGTTATCCATTTAAGCATCCAGAACATGAGGAAGAGGCTTATCGGCACGAACATTTAAAACATATTAAAACACCTTTATTAATTATACAGGGGCTACAAGATATTTATGGTGGCAAAGAAATTGAAAAAAAGTACCTCTTCAATTCAAATACGAAAATAGTTTTTGAGGATATTAGTCATGACTTTGAATTAACGGAAGAAAACAGAATTCGAATTTTAAGCACTATTGAAAAATATATTTCTGATTCTAAAAATTAAACGAAGGCATTTGAGAATAAAACATCTCCCATCACTTCCCCATTTTCAGCGATTGATTTGTAGCGAACGGATTGGATCGTATTGATTAACAAGGGATCGTAATCGGACTGAAACCGGACATAGTTTTCGGAAAACCCTTCCATTAGTCCATTTTCATTCGATTCTTCAAACAAAACTTCTCCTTTTTTCCCTATTTGGCTTTCATAAAAAGCACGTCTTTTTTTATCGGAAAGAATGTGTAACATCTTTGATCTCTCTGATTTTTGAGAGCCATCTATTTTGGGGAAAATTTCAGTTGCAAAAGTATTGGCTCTTTCGGAATAAGGGAAAACATGTAAATATGAAATATCCAGCTCCTGCAAAAACTGGTACGTTTCTAAAAATAATTCGTGGGTTTCGCCTGGATGCCCCACAATAACATCCACGCCAATACACGCATTTGGCATCAATGATTTAATTAAGGCAACACGGTTTACATATAATTCTCTCTGATACCGACGTTTCATTAAGCGCAAAACCGTATTCGATCCAGATTGCAAGGGTATGTGAAAATGAGGTACAAAAGAATTGGAAGTAGCCAAGAAACTAATTATTTCAGGGGTTATTAAATTAGGCTCAATAGAAGATATGCGAAATCGGTTGATGCTGGATTTTAATTCGATCGCTTTGATTAAATCAAAAAACGTTTCTTCACGTTTTCCTTGTTGTATTCCAAAATCACCAATATTCACGCCAGTTAACACGATTTCTTTAATTCCTTTTAAGGCTATTTCCTCAATTAAAGCTAATACACTTTCCACACTACCTGATCGAGATTGACCACGAGCGAGGGGGATTGTACAATAGGAGCAAGGATAATCACATCCATCTTGTACCTTTAAAAAAGTCCTAGTTCTGTCATTCACTGAATAGGAAGCATGGTAATCTAAATCATACCTGATTTCGGAGGCCAATAATTTAGGAAGCTTCGTATTTTTTTTATTTAAATAGGGGGGGAGTAAATCAGGTAATTGGAATTTTTCGTTGGCCCCTAAAACTAAATCCACACCTGGAATACTAGCTATTTCTTCGGGTTTCAATTGAGCGTAACAGCCCATGATAACCACCGTAGATTCAGGATTAATTTTTTTGGCTTCTCGAACTACTTTTTTACACTTTTTATCTGCTTGTTCGGTCACACTACAAGTATTGATGACAAACAAATTAGGTGAATCTTGAAAATCTACACGAGTAAAACCCATAGGTTCCAAACTACGGGCTATCGAACTAGATTCAGCAAAATTCAATTTACAACCTAAGGTATAAAAAGCGAACTTTTTCATTTTATAAATTATGGCTACAAAGGTAAAACAAAAATGGCGGGAAAACCCGCCATTTCAATTCATAAAAGTATATAAATGCAAGATAAATTAATATTTAGCAGTCTTAACTGTCTTGATAATACGCGCAGCTACTTTGTAAGGATCTGCAGCAGAATTAGGTCGACGATCTTCTAACCAGCCTTTCCATCCTTTTTCTACAGTTGCGATCGGGATACGAATAGACGCTCCGCGATCTGAAATACCATAGGAGAAAGAATCAATCGATTGAGTTTCGTGCTTACCCGTTAAACGTAAATGATTATCAGCGCCATAAACGTCAATATGCTCTTTTACGAAAGGAGCAAATGCTGAACATATAGCATCATACGTTTCTTTTTTACCTGCAGTACGTAAAGCTGTATTAGAGAAATTGGCATGCATCCCTGATCCATTCCAATCTAATTCACCTAATGGTTTGCAATGCCAGTTAATTGATACACCAAATTTCTCACCTAAACGTTCTAATAAATAACGTCCAATCCAAATTTGATCTCCTGCTTCTTTAGCACCTTTAGCAAACATTTGAAACTCCCACTGACCTGCTGCTACTTCAGCGTTAATACCTTCAATATTAAGTCCAGCCTCAATGCATAAGTCCAAATGCTCTTCTACAATCTCACGTCCATAGGCATTAGTAGCGCCTACCGAACAATAATAGGGTCCTTGTGGAGCTGGATATCCATTAGCTGGGAAACCTAATGGTTTATTTGTTTCTGGATCCCATAAAAAATATTCTTGTTCAAAACCGAACCAAAAATCATTATCATCATCCTCAATAGTGGCACGACCATTAGATACGTGAGGAGTTCCATCTGAATTCAAAACATCACACATGACCAAATATGCATTTTTGCGAGCCGGATCTGGGCAAATGAATACTGGACGCAAAAGACAATCTGAAGAACCACCTGGAGCTTGCTCCGTAGATGAACCATCAAAACACCACATGTCACAATCCGCTAATTTTCCACTAAAATTATTTTCGATTTTAGTTTTAGAACGTAAACTCTGGGTAGGTTTATAACCATCCAACCAAATGTACTCCAATTTAGACTTAGCCATAATTTTAAACGTGTTTTTATTAATAAATACATTTATTTTTCAATTCATTACAAATTTAAACTTGATTTTAAGAATTGCAACGATTTTATTAAAAATCTTATGCATTTATTAACCTATTTTTCTATTTTATTAAAAAAATTTAATTATTTCCATGAAAATTATATATTGTAAATTCCTTTTATAATTATTTGCCATTATTCGTATAAATTGGCTATTTTTACTTTGAATAATAAAGATGAACAATTATGGCAATTACTAGATTTAAGGCATTAGAATTAGCTCAATCTCGCGCTAATACACACGTAAAACTACCCACTGAAAAAGTAACTGATTATTATGGTAGTATGACTTTCAATGACGAGGTAATGCGTTCATTATTATCTCCTGAAGCTTATTTAAAGATCAATACAGCCATTAATTCTGGAACTAAAATTGATCGAGATGCGGCGGATGAAGTAGCGGCTGCGATGAAATCCTGGGCTATTTCAAAAGGTGCCACACACTATACCCACTGGTTTCAACCATTAACTGGTACCACAGCCGAAAAGCACGATTCATTTTTCGATATAGATTTAAGCACAGGAAAGGCAGTTGAAAAATTCAAGGGTTCTGCTTTAGTGCAACAAGAGCCAGATGCATCATCATTTCCAAATGGTGGAATACGTTCCACTTTTGAGGCAAGAGGATATACCGGTTGGGATCCATCTTCTCCCGCTTTTATCATGGAAAATGCAGCAGGTACGGCAACCTTATGTATTCCATCTGTTTTTGTTTCATATACAGGTGAAGCGTTAGATTATAAAACGCCTTTATTAAAATCCATTGAGTTAGTTGATAAAGCTGCTACAGCAGTCATCAAAGAATTTTTCAACCGAGATATCAGTAAGGTGATACCAACCTTAGGAGCTGAACAAGAATATTTTGTCATCGACGAAGCATTATTTAATGCGAGACCCGATTTAATGATGGCTGGCCGTACAGTTTTCGGGCATGCTCCCGCTAAAGGCCAACAATTAGAAGATCATTATTTTGGATCAATACCAAACCGCGTAAACTCCTTTATGGTAGACTTTGAAATAGAGGCCATGAAATTAGGAATGCCGGTAAGGACTAGACATAACGAAGTGGCACCCGCTCAGTTTGAAGTAGCGCCTACGTTCGAAGAAGCCAATTTAGCTTGTGATCACAATGCTTTATTGATGGATTTGATGTCCAAAGTAGCGACCAAGCATAAACTTAAAGTATTATTTCACGAAAAACCATTTGCGGGAATTAACGGAAGTGGAAAGCATAATAACTGGGCATTAGCAACCGACACGGGTATTAATTTATTGGCACCCTCATCAAAACCAAAGGAAAATTTACGTTTCCTTACTTTTTTTGTAAATACGTTAAAAGCTGTTCATGATCATGCAGATTTATTAAGGGCTTCAATTGCTTCAGCAGGAAATGAACATCGTTTAGGCGCAAATGAAGCTCCTCCAGCAATTGTCTCTGTCTTTTTAGGTTCCACTATGAGCCAAGTATTAGATGAGATGGAGAATATGAGTGATTTAGATGATATTCATTTGGAAAAAGGGGATAATGTATATTTGAAATTAGGCATAAATAAAATTCCTTCATTAATATTAGATAACACGGATCGAAATAGGACTTCTCCTTTTGCTTTCACTGGAAATAAATTTGAATTCAGAGCTGTGGGTTCTTCTGCAAACTCAGCAGCACCTATGACAATTTTGAACACGATTGTGGCAGACCAATTAATCATATTTAGAAAAGAGGTCGAAGTTATTCTCGAGAAAGGAGTTAAAAAGGAATTGGCCATTATGGAAGTCCTTAAGAAATATGTCAAAGAGTCCAAAAAAATACGATTCGAAGGAAATGGATATTCAGAAGAATGGGTTGAAGAAGCCGCAAAAAGAGGATTATCCAATTTAAAGTCAACCCCAGAAGCACTTGCTGTATATGCAAGACCAGAATCGATTGAATTATTTACAAAGCATGGAATTTATTCAAAAGAGGAAATGCATGCAAGACATGAAATTGAATTAGAAAATTACATTAAGAAAATTCAAATTGAGTCAAGGGTGATAGGAGATATGGCTATAAATCATATCGTTTCCACTTCTTTAAAGTATCAAACTCAATTGGTTGAAAATGTAAAAGGACAAAAAGAGATTGGCATAGATCCTCAATATTTTGCGCCAACGATCGAAATGATTAAAAAGATTTCAGAATATACATCTACGATCGTTCGTCTTCAAAATGAAATGACTGAGGCTAGAAAAACAGCTAACAACATTGAGAATTTAGAAGAAAGAGCCACGATGTACGGAATTAATGTAAAAGGATTCTTTGATGAAATTAGGTATGCCGTAGATAAACTAGAACTTATTGTGGACGACGATGAATGGCCATTACCTAAGTACAGAGAATTATTATTAATTAAATAGCCAATAATCCACATGTTAAAACAAGAAAATCCTGGATTTTTAGCTGAAGAAATAGCTAACCTCAAAGCTCTGTGCGCTGCAGAAAACAAATCGTTTATTGTCATTGACGATGAAGATCTTCCTATGGGAAATGATAAAGAAATGGTTCATATTCAATTTGTAGGAAATTATAAAGAGAAAGAAGTTGTATACGATGCAATTCTTTGCACTCTTCAATTACATTATTCAAGTACAATTTATGAAGAAGCTGAGCGTGAGGCCATTGAGCAATTTCCATTATATGTCCCTATTGAAAATAGAGATGAAACTTATGTTGCCAATGAAGTTCTGGATGACGAAGTAGAAATGATGATTTTAGAAATCATTGACGAAATAGAAGAAAATGATGACATCAAAGTAAGTGAGTACGTCGAGATAGATGAAGATTTTGATTTTGGAATTAGCTTAGAAGCCGCATTATACGTTGCCGCTTTAGAGGAAGAAGTCATTGAAAAATTCATCTCAGATTTCAATTCTAATTCCTTGAAACTTGATTCTTCATTGTATTCATTTAAATCAGAGGAAGAGTAAATGAGCTGTCCGGTTTTTTATGCATCGGAACCCGATTTAAAGTCTTTTCTTAGTGAAGAAGAATCTTTTCATGCCTGTAAGGTCTTGCGTTTAAAAAATGGAGATCAAATTCATATTTTGGATGGAAAGGGGAAGCGCTTTAAAGCCGAATTAGAATTTGTTGATTCCAAGAAGGCTACTTTTAGGTCCTTGAGTATCATAGAAGAGATTAAAAATCCAGATTATTCAATTTCTATTTGGGTAGCTCCAACTAAACAAATGGAGCGAATGGAATGGATGGTCGAAAAGTGTACCGAATTTGGCATACATTCCATTGGCTTTTTTCATTCACGCTATTCTGAAAGAAAGGAAATAAAATTAAACCGATTAGAAAAAATAGCTATTTCGGCACTTAAACAATCAAAAAATTTATTTTTACCAGAGATTAAACCAATGGTTTCCATAAAAGAAATTATTGAATTACCCGTGAAACAAGATTCTTCAAACCAATTTTTGTTTGCCCATATTACAGATCCAGTGGACCTACCATTATTTAAAATTTTGCATAAAAACACACATTTAAATATTCTAATAGGACCAGAAGGTGATTTTTCAAATGAAGAAAGTGCTTCTTTAACCAAAAATAATTGGCAACCATTTAGTTTAGGAAAAGCTATTTTACGAACAGAAACTGCATGTATTGCTGCAACTCATAGTGTTCATTTGATCCATGCGCTCAATGAATAAAATATTAATTTTATTTTTTTTCTTTGTTAGTTCAACCCTTTTAGGTCAAATTAAATTGGCTAAAGTTAAATATTCAGGGGGAGGAGATTGGTATGCCAATAAAACTTCATTGCCCAATTTGATTAATTTTTGTAATTCAAACCTACCCTTAAAGCTTTCAAATACACCTGAAACAGTAGAACTGTCCAGTAAACAATTATTCAATTATCCGTTTATTCATTTAACAGGGCACGGAAATGTAGTATTTAATGAATCTGAAATTCAAAATTTAAAGACTTATTTACTAGGAGGAGGTTTTCTTCATATAGACGACAATTATGGAATGGACGTGTATATAAGAAGGGAAATGAAAAAAGTATTTCCTTCTTTAGAATTTGTGGAACTACCATTTACGCATGCTATATACCACCAGACTTATAATTTCCCAACGGGGATACCTAAAATTCATGAGCATGACGGGAAACCCGCACAGGGATTCGGTCTAATTTATAAGGGAAGGCTAATTTGTTTTTATTCGTATGAAAGTGATTTGGGTAATGGATGGGAAGATGTGGGTACTTATTCGGATCCTGTTGAAAAACACCAAGAAGCTTTAAAGATGGGTGCCAACATAATTCAATTTGCTTTCAATAATCCTTAAATATGATATAAATCAATTATTAAAAATAGTCAAAACAAAAAGAGTGTTAAAATGCTTATTATATTTGTAACTAAAATATAAACCTAAAAATGCAATTAGTTCTTCCAGCTTTCATTATACATTGGTATATTTCATTATTTAGCCAAACTTTTTTTCTTCATCGATATTCAGCGCACAAAATGTTTGTCATGAATAAATTTTGGGAAAAATTCTTTTACTTTTTGACCTATCTATCTCAGGGTTCTTCATTTTTGAGTCCTAGAGCCTATGCAATCTTACATAGAATGCACCATGCTTTTTCAGACACAAAAAAAGATCCGCATTCTCCTATGTTTTCAAGCAATGTCTTTACCATGATGTGGAAAACAAAAGACATTTATAATGCGGTTTTAAATAGAAAAAGCAACATTGAAGAACGATTTGAGCACGATTACCCAGTGTCTAAAACAATTGAAAAAATTGGAGATTCTTGGATTTCAAGAATTGGTTGGGGTGTAGCTTATGCCTCTTTTTACATTATTGCATTCATCTATTTTGACATGCATTGGGCATTTTTCCTTTTATTACCTGTGCACTTTTTAATGGGTCCCGTACATGGTGCTATCGTAAACTGGTCAGGTCATAAATATGGATACCAAAATTATGATAACCATGATCATTCAAAAAACTCATTGGTATTTGACGTAATTATGATGGGTGAATTATTTCAAAATAACCATCATAAATTGCCTAACCAAGTGAATTTCGCATCCAAATGGTTTGAGTTTGATCCTACATATCCTGTGATTAAACTATTAACTTGGCTGAAAATAATCAGACCTAATATCAAGCCGGCAGACGCAAAGTTTTAAATTATTTAAAAGCCTTTTAACGAGGGCTTTTTAGATTTCTTCAGGGAAGTTGAATTTCTCTAGGTAATCAGATACTCTTTTCAAGAAACCACCTCCTAGATTACCGTCAATAATCCGATGGTCATATGAATGTGAAATAAACATTTTTTGACGCACTTCGATTGAATCGCCTTCTGGCCGACTCACTACTGAAGCCTTTTTTTCAATTAAGCCAAAAGCTAAAATACCGACTTGAGGTTGGACGATAATGGGAGTGCCCATTAAATTACCAAAGGAACCAATATTAGAGATTGAAAAAGTACCCCCTTCTAAGTCAGCTGGCTTTAGTTTATTTAACCTTGCTCGGTTCGACAAATCATTTACTTTTTTAGTTAAATCTACTAATGATAATTTGTCTACTTCATGTATAACAGGTACAATTAAATTGCCATTGGGTAAAGCTACAGCCATTCCAATATTAATTTGGGCATGTTGGACAATGAAATTTCCCTCGACTGATATGTTCATTCCAGGGAAATCCTTAATGGCCAAAGCTGTCGCCATAAATAATAAAGGAGTATATGTAATGGGTTCTTTATACTTTTCTTGAAAATCAATTTTATTTTTTTCACGCCACTGAACCATAGCCGTCATATCTGTCTCAAGGAATGAAGTGACGTGGGGAGATATCCTTTTGGAATCGAGCATTCTCTCGGAAATCATTTTCCGCATTCGATCCATTTCAAATACTTCATCGCCCGGTAAACGCAAACCGGTCCCTTGGCTTAAGGTACCAGAAGCGATCACTCTTTTTGAATTCCGAATGGCAATGTAGTTTAATACATCCTTTTTAGTCACTCGATTATCTAAACCAGAACCTGCAATTTCACTTAATTCACGTTGAGATACTTTTTCTTGTTGACATATTTGCTTAATCAATGGCGAAATCCAAGGATTGGATTGACCCGAATTTGGGTTAAAAATACCCAATGACAAATCGGTCAAATTTGAAAGAGTTTCATCTTCAATGATAGAAGATGAATCACTGGCAAGTAAATCAGCACTCTTTTCTTTTGTGATAACAGAATCTATAATACAGATGGGTTTGCCAATTTCAGCGATATTACCCACTGGAACTAACACTTTTTTCAAATAACCAGCTATAGGAGAGGGTACCTCGGTATCAATTTTATCTGTGGCTACTTCGACAATAAATTCATCTGCTTCAACATAATCACCAGCCTGTTTTAACCAATTTAAAACAGTAGCTTCCATGATACTTTCGCCCATTTTAGGCATTATTATTTCCGTTATAGCCATAATACTAAGATAAATCTTTTAATAAATATCGCCTAATCAAATTCAATGAATTTAAAGAGGTCATATGTATATTTTGCATACGATTCCCGCCCAATTGTAGCTTTCTTGTGATTACTTCTCCTTCAGAGGCTAGAGCAATCCAGACAGTACCTACTGGTTTTTCAATGCTTCCTCCATCTGGTCCAGCAATCCCAGAAGTCGCCATACCATAAGTAGTTTTAAATTTTTCTCTCACTGATTTCGCCATTGCGGACACACATGGTTCACTCACAGCACCATCAATATTTAAAATAGCATCCGAAACATGTAAAATATCTTTTTTAATCTCATTTGAATATGAAATTACCCCCCCCATAAAATAAGCTGAGCAACCTGGTATTTGAGTAAATTGATGCGAAATATGTCCACCAGTACAACTTTCAGCAACAGCAATCGTTGACTTATTTTTAATTAATAAATGGCCGACTACTTCTGCAATTTCATCCTTTTCATATCCAAAAATAAAGGAATTAATCATGGGGCGTAATAGAGCTATTTGCTCTTCTACATTGGCTTTTAATCCTTCAAGGTCATCTCCAAAAGCCGTAAGTCGAAGCTTTACAATTCCAAGAGATGGTAAATAGGCTAGTTTAATGTGTTTGGGAAGTGATAATTCCCAATCTTGAATTAAATCCGATAAATAAGATTCACCTATACCAATCGTTTTTATTACTTTATGGTAAATTATTGGGGTCTTAAAATGTGAAACCAATTTTGGAATAACTTCATTTTCCATGATGGCTTTCATCTCAAAAGGTACCCCAGGCATTGAGATCCATATTACCCCAAATTCATCAAACCACATACAAGGAGCAGTACCTTGCTTGTTTGGAATAAATTGAGCTTTAGTAGGCAGAAGCGCTTGATCGCGATTAATATCTGATAATTCACGCCCACGTTTTAAGAAAAATTCGGTGACATCTTTTAGGGCGTCCGAATTCATTTCTAATGCGCAATTAAAAAAATCTGATAAAACTTTTTTCGTTAAATCATCCTTCGTTGGCCCAAGACCTCCGGTAATGAAAACGACATCAGCCCTAGATTTAGATTCATTTAGAATGGTGGTTATTTCTTCAGCAGAATCGCCTACAGATGACTTACGAATCGTTTTAATTCCTAATTTATCTAACTCAAAACTGATCCATTGGGTGTTCGTGTCCAATATTTGACCATAAAGAATCTCATCCCCAATTGTAATAATTTCTGCTCGAACCATTAAGTTTTCTTACTTTTGTACGAAAATACGGATTATTTGGGATTGAATAACACCCCAGAATTGAAAAAGCACCCATAATAAATGAAACACTCAGAAATAAATTTTAAAATCCAGTTGGATGATCAAAATATTCCCGAAAATATTACTTGGTCAGCTACCGACAACCCAAACGAAGGCATAGAGGAAACTAAAGCAATTTTAGTAGCTACTTGGGATCCATATCATAAAGGAACATTAACTTTACCCTTGTGGACGAAGGACATGGAAGTCTTGGATATGAAACGCTTTTTTATTGAGATTATGGGAACAGTATCTGAAGCCTCACTTCAAGCCACTGGAGATGAATATTTTTCAAAAGAAATAGAGCAAGTGTGTCGGACTCTATCTTCACATTTACAAAAAGAAATTTTAGAAGCTGAAAAGGGTCCAAAATAAAAAACGATGAAATTCATTAAACATTTGATTATTCTAATCACCTTAAGTCACCTATCCATGGGACAAAAAGGGATTAATTTTATTAAAACAAGCAATTTTAATGCGGCAGTAAATGCAGCTAAACAACAAAATAAATTACTTTTTGTTGAGGCTTATGCACCCGATTGCCATGTTTGTATGGCGTTCAAAGGAACCTTTGCTCAACCTCAAGTGGGCAATGTTTACAACACTAATTTCATAAACTTCCAATTGGATGTCAATAACCCTGACAATCTTGCTATCCTTAAAAAGTATAAAATTATTCTTAATGCGACGCCAACTTTCATTTTTTTTGAACCTAAAACGATGAAGGTGGTTCAGGTAAAGGCATTTGGCGAAAAAGATAATTCAGTCATAAGCGTAAATCTAATTGGCCAAAAAGCAGCTAACCCACAAGAGCAAGTAGGTAGTTTTCCTGTAAAATTCAAATCAGGTGATCGCAATCCTGCATTTTTATTAAACTATGCTCAGTATGCTAGAATTATGGGAGATACGTTGACCAACATAAAGATGATGAATGAATATGCTAAGGTATTACCAACAAATCAATACGTGACGCAAGGGACTTTAAACATTCTTCAAACGGTCATGATGAACCATGACAATGAATTATTTGATTATTTTGTCACTCATTTACCTGATTATAATAAAGCCTTTGATCCTAATATGGTTAGAATGATTTATGAAAATATCTTTCAAATTGTACTAACTTCTCAAATAAATAATTTGAATTCGAAAAGTATTTCGAAGATAAAAAGTCAAATGAAAACGACTGGAATGGATCCCGGTGGCATTATTAGAAGAACTTGGTTAGCAGAGAGCAACCTATATTTCAAGCAAAAAAATGCAGCGGCGGGAATAAAAGTAATTCAAAATTTAATCAGTGTTTTGCCTAACGCTCCTGGTCCCAAAGAATACCAATATTTATGCGATTACGTGAAAAGCAAAACGACCGATAAAAAGGCTTTAAAATACGCTCAAGTAAATTGGTGTAAATTTGGGCTCCGATAATTAGCGAAGAAAGGCACGATAAAGCATCACCAAAACACAAAATAAAAACATCACAATTGATATTTTATTAATGGTATGCATGGTTCTAATATTGAAATTAGTTGGTGCTCCTGGCTTTGGTTTTTTGAATACTCTAACAAAATATGTAAAGACATCTGTTAGATTAAATTGTTCTTTAAGTCTGCTCATGATTTTAGTTTTCAGGGGCGTCCTTCCAGTCGCCATGGTCTTTAATAAGTTGGATTAATTCGTCAACGGCCAAATGAGCCGGTACTGATTTTTTTATCACATTTTGCCCTTTGTACAACGCTATTTTATCTTTGCCTGTTCCTACATATCCATAATCCGCATCTGCCATTTCCCCAGGTCCATTAACAATACAACCCATAATGCCAATTTTAATACCCTTCAAATGATCGGTCACTTTCCGAATCTTAGCTGTCGTTTCTTGAAGGTCAAATAAAGTTCTTCCACACGAAGGGCAGGAAATATATTCCGTTTTTGATATCCTAACCCGACTAGCTTGTAAAGTACCAAAACTAATTGAATTACGAAGTGCATGCGTGTTTTTAACACCTGAACTGGATATCATGATGCCGTCACCTAATCCGTCTATTAACAATGCTCCTGCATCTGTAGGTGCATAAATCTGTAATTGTTCATCTGTAACTTCCTCATATTCCAAATGAATAATCACAGGAATAAGAATGTCATGTTCCATTAAATCAAAAAATGCGCGCCTAATTTCCGGCATTTTATGTTCATTAAAAGAATGTAAAATGATAATGACATTCTTCTCTAATTTCAATTTATCTAATATTCCTAAGTCTCCAATTAAACTGGCGGCATTCAATTTAATGAAATTAGCTGTCGGATGTTTAGTTGTAGAAACGCACCATTCATCCCAGGAAAACTGCGGATAAATTGAGTTTTCTTGATGTGCCATCCAAACAGATGAAGACTGGATTTGTCTTAATCCATTCGGTAGCATAAAACTAATATGTTGATCTCCAGTAAATATATAATCTGCCCCTAAATCATTCATAGCCCATTTATCTGGCTCTGGTAAATAAAAGTGGCCTATTGATTTTAAATCATTCATTGACAATTCCGGCAACGAAGAAAAATCGGCAATGACACGCGGTACATGTTTGCCACCAAAATTTAAAACTTCATTTGAATTACGTCTTTCGTAATAAAATGGATGAATAGGAGAATCAAATTGATCTGTTTTTCCTTTAAATGAAATAATCGGAGAAGATTTAAGAGATCGATTTTGTAACCGACGAACCATTTCTTGCGCCACAGGAATTTCCAACTCAGGATCTTCAGTCAAAGAAACACGGATCGTATCACCTAAGCCATCTTCTAACAAAGTACCGATGCCTACGGCTGATTTAATTCGTCCGTCTTCTCCTTCACCAGCCTCAGTCACTCCCAAATGCAAAGGGTAAGCTTTGAATTCCCCTTCTTCCAATTTTTTGCTAAGTAGTCGATAAGCTTCCACCATCACTTGGGTGTTGGAAGATTTCATCGATAAAACAATATTAAAATAATTCTCGTCCTCACAGATACGCAAAAATTCTAAAGCAGACTCCACCATACCCAACGGAGTATCGCCATACCTGCTTAAAATTCGGTCAGACAAAGAACCATGATTAGTACCAATACGCATGGCAGTACCATATTCTTTGCAAATTTTCACCAGGGGTAAGAATTTTTCTCGAATTCTTTCTAACTCAGATTGATAGGAGGAGTCGGTATATTCAATGACTTCAAAACGCTTTTTATCTGCATAATTACCCGGGTTTATACGCACTTTTTCAACAATCCTAGCGGCTAATTCTGCTGCATTGGGCGTAAAATGAATGTCCGCAACTAATGGCGTTTGATATCCTTTTAAACGAAGGCCTTTACGAATATTTTCTAAATTTTGTGCTTCCTTGACAGATGGGGCAGTTATTCGAACTATTTCACAACCAGCATCGATCATTTTGATGGATTGATCGATGGACCCTTGAGTATCCATCGTATCCACGGTGGTCATTGATTGAACCCGAATGGGGAAATCAGAACCGATGAAAACATTTCCCACTTCGACCGGAATAGTATTTCTTCTTTTGTATGCAACAAGAGAATCTGCATACTTATTACCGTCAGAAATCAATTTTAAAATAGACGAATCCGTTGACATACCTTTTATTAAAACCAAATTTACAAAAAAGCCTCATCAAATAAATCAAAAGATGAGGCTTTCAAAAAATGATTATACTACCAAGAACTCTTTTTGTGCCCAATTGTTGCATAAAAATAAATAAATATATAGCATGGAATCATAATGACATATGCCTTTTGGGTATCGCCAATCGTATCCGCTATTTTTCCATAAAGTAATGGGAGTAAAGCTCCTCCAGAAATCATCATAATGATCAAAGCACTTCCTAATTTTGTGAATTTACCTAAACCTTGAATCGCTAAAGGCCACAAAGCCGGCCACATTAATGCATTAGCTAAACCTAATAAAGCTAAACATAACACAGAAGTAAAACCTGTAAATACAATGGCACCTATAGAAAAAACAATGCCTAAAATGGCAGAGTAATTCAAAGCTTTTTGTTGAGATAAATATTTTGGGATAAAAAGTATTCCGATAATATATCCAGCTAGCATACCGTATAAAGTATAAGTAGTAAAAATTTTAGCTACGTCTTTATCGAAACCTTGAGAAACGCCATAATTTATAATGGTATCTCCGGCAATAACCTCGACACCTACATACAAGAAGAAAGCTATAAGCCCTAAAACAAGGTTAGGATATGACCAAACGCTATCTTTTACAGATCCTTGATCTTGTTTAACCTCCTCAGCTTCCACTTCAGGTAGACTAGAAAACCAAACCCAAATGGCTAAAGCAACTAGAATCGCTGTCATAATTCCATAAGGTGTAATTACTGTATTAAGTTTTTCGTTGCCAACTAAACCCGTAGATAGAAAAAGACCACCAAAGATAAATTGGCTCAAAATCCCTGCCACTTTGTTACAAATACCCATGACAGAAATTCTTTTAGCTGCAGATTCACTTGGCCCTAATATAGTTACATAGGGATTTGAAGCAGTTTGTAAAAGTGCTAGCCCAGTTCCTATAACAAAAAGACCAAATAAAAACATCGGATAATTAGCCATTTTAGCAGCAGGAATAAACAATAGTGTACCTAAAGCCATAGATAATAATCCCAGAGACATTCCTCTTTTAAAACCTGTTTTAGCCAATACCCAAGAAGATGGGATCGCCATGACAAAATAGGAAATGAAAAAGGCAAAAGTGACTAATAAAGAGTCAAAATTATTAAGTTGGAATGCGTCTTTAAAAAACGCAATCAACACTGAATTTACCCAAGTAATAAATCCGAATACAAAAAAAAGTATCCCGATCATCATCAAAGGGCCATTGGAAGATTTAGAGTTCGTTGTCATAAGTTTTTAACAAGAGTCGTTTAGTGCAAAGATAGGTTTATTCGTTCTCCATTTACCTCGTGTGAAGTCCGGTATTTTGATTGATGCAGAATTTTTAGCGATGGATTGCTCGGATAAAGGCGCAATGGCTGACCATGCCGCCGCATCATATACGTCGATCGAAGGGGCAACTTTGTTTTTAATGGCCTCAATAAATCCTCGTAACACGAAATAATCAATTCCACCATGACCTGCATTTTCAGCATCTGCATAATGTGTCTTCCAAAGCGGATGATCATATTTTTCTAAATAAGGCTTTGCATCATCCCAGCGGTGAGCTTTTGAAGACACCCCTTCAATGTAAATGGATTTATTATCTTCCATCCATAAACCTTTTGTTCCTTGGACCCTAAAACCTAAAGAATAGGGGCGAGGTGAATTTGTATCATGCGTAATTAATATGGTTTCCCCATTAACACACTTGATCATCGTTTGAACAATATCCCCACATTTAAAATTTACTTTTGCATTAGGATGATCTACCCCCCCTTTTTTGACAATATATTCATGCAGTCCTTGAGAAGGAGTAGCCATGGATGTCAAATATGCAAATTGATTTCCACGATTAATATTAAGCATTTCGGCCACTGGGCCTAATCCATGAGTAGGATAAAGGTCACCATTTCGGTCAATTGAATGCTGGGTTCTCCATTTCGCTTCTGAAAACCCTTTTTCTCCAAATTCAACACCTCCGCCATAAGCCTGTGTCCCATCATTAAATTTAACTTCTCTAAGATCATGCTGATATCCACATTGAACATGGTTTAGTGTACCAAACATACCTTGTCTAACCATATTTAAAGTGGCTAACACATCTCTTCGATAACATACATTTTCAAGAATCATACAATGAGACCCCGTTTTTTCAAACATATTGACTAAATCCCATGACTCCTGTAATTTAACGGTTGCCGATACTTCCACACCCGCATATTTACCTTGTTTCATTACTTCCAAGGCCATTGGAACATGCCATTCCCAAGGCGTGGCAATGACAACTCCATCAATATCAGCTCGCTTAGCTAAATTTTCAAAATCATGATCATCCTTGCCATAGATCGCAGCAGAAGGCCTTCCTTTATCAAAAATCATTTTTTTAGCGATGGCAATAGCCTTTGGGTCTATGTCGCATATAGCGACAATTTCCACATCTTCACGGTACATGGCCATTTCTAAATGATTTTGACCACGAAGCCCTACTCCGATAAAACCTAAACGCACTTTTGTTTGTTCAGTTGGTAATCCTGTTAAGAATTTAGGGAAAAGTGCTGTAGAAGAAGAATAAATAAGGGAATTAGATAAAAATTTCCTTCGTTTCATTTATTTTATTTTAGGTTTTAAGATATAGAATTGAAATTTAATTAAAATACTACATTAAATTTATAAGATTTTTTAAAATAATGATGTCACAAAAAATTAGCGTTTTCAGAAAAGAACATTTTAATGCAGCCCATCGGTTACATAATCCCGATTGGTCAGCAGAAAAAAACAAGGAAATATTTGGTTTGTGTAATAATGCCAACTACCATGGACATAATTATGAATTAATTATTCAAATTACTGGAACAATTAATCCTGAAACGGGTTATGTCATCGACATGAAGGATTTATCCACTTTAGCCCAAGATGAAGTGGTTAAAAAGTTTGATCACAAAAATTTGAATTTAGATGTACCAGAGTTTGAAAAATTAAATCCATCAGCAGAAAACATAGCTGTGGTTATCTATCATAAATTAAGAGTAAAAATTGCCGCTGAATTAGACTTAAAAATTAGATTATATGAAACAGAACGAAATTTCGTTGAATTCCCTGCTTATTGATTCCGATCGCTTCTTATTAACAGATGAAGAAATTGGTGATAATCATGTAGCCACCTCAATAGATACGCCTATGAGGGAGGATGCATTTAATCTTTCTGATCAAGAAAAAGTTAAAATAATCGAAGGACACTTTAGAGAAATCATGCTCACATTGGGACTTGATTTAACCGATGATTCTTTACGTGGTACTCCTAACCGAGTGGCTAAAATGTATATAGAAGAAATCTTTAGTGGTTTAAATCCTAAAAATGAGCCAAAGGTAGCCTTGTTTGAAAATAAATATGGCTATAAAGAAATGTTGATTGAGAAGAACATCAGTTTTTACTCAAATTGCGAACATCATTTTGTCCCAATCGTAGGCAAAACACATATCGCTTATATATCTTCAGGGAAAGTAATTGGTCTTTCTAAATTGAATCGAATTGTTCAATATTTTGCCAAAAGACCACAGGTACAAGAAAGGCTAACCATTCAAATTGCCAAGCATTTACAAAAAGTATTAGCATGTGAAGATGTGGCTGTTTTTATTGATGCCAAACATCTTTGCGTATCCTCTAGAGGCGTAAAAGATGATGCAACATCTACCATTACTTCTTATTATGGAGGTAAATTCCAAGAAGAAAATACCAAAAGAGAATTTTTAGGATCGATTCATTCATAAAATGGGTAAATATATTGTTGTAGGTGGAAGCCAAGGGATTGGTTTATCCATTGTTTCAAAATTAATTTCACAAGGTCATCAAGTTGTCAATTTATCCAGAAATCCTTGCGATTTCAATGGTGTTGAAAATATTAAATTTGATGCTTTAGAGACGAATGAAGGTGTCTTTAGTGAGATTTCAGGACCTATTGACGGACTTGTTTATTGTCCAGGAAGTATCAACTTAAAACCCTTTAATCGCTTAACGACAGCAGATTTTGAAAAAGATTTCCAGTTAAATGTGTTAGGCGCTGTTAAAGCTATTCAAGGATTTTTACCCGCATTGAAAGCAGCTACAAATGCTTCCATTGTACTTTTCAGTACAGTGGCCGTACAAACTGGAATGGGATTTCATGCTTCCATTGCTAGTTCTAAAGGCGCCATTGAAGGATTAACTAGATCTCTTGCCGCCGAGCTAGCGAGTGCGAAAATAAGAGTCAATGCCATAGCACCTAGTTTAACACAGACTCCATTAGCCAATACCTTATTAAGCAGTGATGAAAAAATCGAAGCAGCTGGAAAAAGACATCCATTAGGCCGAGTGGGCCAAGCGTCTGACCTTGCGAATATGGCGTTATTTCTATTAAATCCAGAAAATACGTGGATTACAGGTCAGATTTTAAAAGTGGATGGTGGAATGGGAGATCTAAGAGCTTAAACCTTGATCATTAAAGTGCTTTTGGTTCAAAGCTAGATTAACTTTATTCCATTCAATTTCTTTGACGAAAGTCTGTTTTCTAATTTGACAATTCGATATTAGACAATGTGTGCAGCATTCATCTAAACATGGATCTACATGTACAAATATTTCAATATCCGTGGGCATTACTTGGCCTAAAGTCACCTCAAATTCATGAATTTCATCATGTACGCGGTTTAAATCCCAATACCGAGGAAGCGTCAAATGGCAATCAATATGCAAATCTCCTCCATATTGCTGAACCCTGAGGTTATGTAAATCAATCCATTCTTGCTTTTTATTGGAGACAATCCATTGGATAACCTTTTGAAATACTTCCGGGTTTGTTTCATCCATCAAAGCTGCAATGGCCTCACGAATTAAATTAAGGCCTTGCCAACACATCACCGAGGCAAATATCAATGAGGCAACGGAGTCAATCCAAAATAAATTGGTCACATAGGTAATCACCAAAGCCACGACAACAAAAACGCCATTCAACGCGTCTAACTTAAGATGCTTGCCATCCGCCAAAATAGCCGGTGAATGGGAAGACTTGCCTTGACTAACCAAATAGTACCCAAGAATTCCATTGACAGCAGCCGAACTTAATGAAATAATAATCCCAAGGTCTAAACTTGTTAATTCTGGACGTGCATATAAATGTTGCCATGCATGTAAAAATATATACATGGCGGCTAATAAAATCAAAACCCCTTCTAAACCAGATGCAAAGAATTCAATTTTTCCATGCCCATACGGATGATTTAAATCACGAGGTTGCGAAGCTAAGTATATGGAATAATAGGCAAATGCCGCCGCAACGACATTGACTATAGACTCCAGCGCATCAGTCAGCAAGGTTGTAGAACCACTCGCATAATAGGCATAAAATTTAGCCCCCATGATGGCTAAACTGACTAAAAATGACAAAATGATTAAACGTTGCTTCATCTTTTATTAAAAAGTCTACAAAGATACTATTTTTGCAACATGGAAAATAAAGAGAATCCCTGGAAGACATTGAGTAATACCACAAAGTATGAAAATCCTTGGATTAAAATTGAACATCATGAGGTGATCAACCCAAATGGCAACCCTGGTATATATGGAAAAGTATGCTTTAAAAACATCGCGGTGTCTATTGTGGCTTTAGACCATGAGAATCATGTGTATCTAGTAGGCCAACATCGATATACGATTGATTCTTATTCATGGGAATTGCCGGAAGGGGGTTGTTTAATTTCAGATCAAGAAGATCCATTAGAAGCAGCAAAACGAGAACTGTTGGAAGAAACAGGCTTGCAAGCTAATCAGTGGACATTGATGGGTGAAATTTTTCTGAGTAACTCAGTGACTGACGAAAAAGCTTATATGTATTTAGCTACTGAATTGAGTCAAAACGAATCTAATCCTGAGGATACGGAAAAACTAGAAATTAAAAAATTACCTATCAGAGAAGCCATTGAAATGGCACACAATGGTGAAATAAAAGATTGCCTAAGTGTCCTGAGCTTATTAAAGGTCCCACGATTTCATCAATTCTAACTCAGCATAATCCGTTAAATCATACTTGACAGGAACAATGCTGACAAAATTATCTGACAGGGCATCTAAATCCGTATTGTTATTCAAATCATCATTTTCCAAATTCCCATCCATCCAATAATACGATTGACCATAAGGATCTTTACGTTCCTCAAAAAACTCCCTATAAACAGCATTGGCTTGTTTGGCAACTTTAATTCCTTTTAATGGAACCTCAGATTTAGCAGGGAAATTCACATTTAAGGTCAATCCTTTGGGTAAACCATGAACTAAAACTTGTTGGCATATTTTGATAATATAATCGTGGCAATGACTAAAATCAGCATCGGCACCGAATTCACATAAAGAGAAACCGATAGCAGGAATTCCTTCCATGGCAGCTTCGATGGCCGCAGACATGGTACCCGAATATAAAACAGAAATAGAGGCATTTGATCCATGATTGATTCCTGAAACGACTAAATCAATTTTCCTTCCTTTTAATATTTGATGCTTGCCAAATTTGACACAATCAGCAGGCGTACCTGAACATTTATAAGATAATATTTGAGGTCCAAAATCAGAGGTTTTACTTACACGAAGAGGGGAACCTAAGGTAATGGCATGACCCATTCCAGATTGATGGGTATCAGGCGCAACAACAACCACTTCTCCCATTTCAGACATGATTTCAACTAAAACACGTATTCCCTTTGAATAGATTGAATCATCATTGGCAATTAAAATAAGTGGCTTTTCTTGGCTCATAACTTTTATATTTGAATGCAATTTACAAATTTGCACGCATAATTTAGACGCATGAAGATTAGGAAAGCAATATTATCTGATATACCTGTTATTAAAGAAATAGCTGAAAAAGCTTGGAGGCCTACCTATGATCATATTTTGACTGAGCAACAAACGCTATACATGTTGGATTTAATGTACAATAGCCTAACATTAGAAAATCAAATTAATGGGAAAATTGAATTTTTTATGGTTGACCTAGGCCAAGAAACCGTTGGTTATTTTGCCGTAGAAAATGTAAACGAGCAAAATGTTAAACTGCATAAACTCTATTTAGATCCCACGCAAAAACAAAAAGGGTTAGGACGAAAAATTATCCAATATGTTCGGGATTGGACCTTAACAAATCAAAGAGAAAGCATCATTCTAAACGTGAATAAAAATAATTCAGCGGTCCAATTTTACCTAAAAATGGGCTTTATTATCATCGAGGAGCTCATTCTTGAGATAGGAGAGGGGTACGTCATGGATGATTATGTTATGCAATTAGATCTAGGGTCAACTCAATTAATTGCTTAATTTGGCCTTCGGGATTTTTGGAAAATTCATGTGTCAAGCGATTAGCCAAAATAGCATTCAAAGAAATCATTTCATGTCCAAGAGAAGCTGAAAAGGCATAATAGGCCGCTGTTTCCATTTCTATGTTGGTAATGATTTCACCTTCAAATTTAGTTTTGGAAACATCCAGTAAAAAATCAGGCAACAAAGATTTCATCCGAACTGTCCGACCTTGAGGGGCATAAAAACCAGGAGCTGTTAAGGTATATCCATGCTGTGATATAGATGAAAATTGCTTCACTAATTTTGCACTAGCCTTTGCTCCATACACAGGAAGCTTGTAGTTGATTTTTTTGCACCACGAATTAAGCGCTTCGCTACGCAACATATTAGGTGATTCAAAACCATAAAATTGGGCTAAATTATCAAAACCAATTGCAGCTTTTGAGACTAAAAATGAGTCCACAGAAACATCTTCTTGAATACTTCCAGAGGTACCGATTCGAATCAATTCTAATGATATTTTTTGATCCTTCACATATCGAGTTTCAAAGTCAATATTAACCAAGGCGTCTAATTCATTCATAACAATTTCTACATTGTCGGCTCCAATTCCGGATGAAATCACGCCAATTGACTTATTTCGATATTGACCCAAATGGCTAATAAACTCTCTCTTATGAATTTTATGATCAATTTTGTCAAAGTACTTAGAAACAAATGGAACTCGTTCAGGATCACCCACAAGAATTATTTTATGTGGCAATTGGTCCGGACGAATATGTAAATGATAGGTACTTCCGTCCGGATTAATGATGAGGTCTGTGGGTGAAAAATAGGTCATTCGC
>SXGQ01273184.1_pt1 | contig 106553 bp, 89 predicted proteins | sample 3178371 | NCBI WGS metagenome assembly SXGQ01 (sample SAMN11356859, study PRJNA531348) | freshwater metagenome | isolation source: freshwater sample F1-20 | place: China: Fuxian Lake, Yuxi | collected 2017-12-25 | reverse complement strand
AACATGGCACCTCTTCTTTATTTCTATCAACACGTCAAAGAACTCTGTAAACTCGAAGTTAAATTCAGATTATTTCTAACCACTTAATCCTCTCGTCTATGCGCTAGCTGCGTTTAGCTAGCAATTGGGAGTGCAAAGATGTAGGATTAAATTTAAAATAGCAAACGTAGGCCTAATCTTTTTCTAATAATTTCCACTTGATTAGTAAATGAAGCAGCTAATCAACTGAATATCAAAGAATAAAAAACGAAAATAAATTGAAAAAAATTAAGGATTTCTTTTAAAAATAAGTCTAATGGCTATTTTTCTAAGAATGGATAACGGAAATCCGTCGGTGAAACAAAGACTTCTTTGATCGTTCGAGGAGAAACCCAACGCAATAAATTCAAGTATGACCCCGCTTTATCATTCGTGCCAGATGCCCGCGCACCACCAAAAGGTTGTTGGCCCACCACCGCCCCCGTACACTTATCATTTAAATATAAATTTCCCGCCGCATGCATTAAGGCCAATTTCGCCACCTCCATCGCATAGGAATCCCGAGCAAAAATCGCACCTGTTAAAGCATAGGCCGATGTCTCATCAACCAATTTCAAAGTATTCGCCCAATCTGAATCTTCATATATATATATAGTTAACACAGGACCAAAAATTTCCTCCACCATAGTTCTCGATTTTGGATCAGTCGTCAACAAGATCGTTGGCTCCACAAAGTACCCTTTCGCATCATCACTCCCACCCCCAGCAAAAATGCTAATAGCCGAATCTTTTTTAGCATCATCTATAAAAGAAGTAATCTTAGCAAAGGCTTTGGCATCAATCACGGCATTCACAAAATTACCAAAGTCCTCAGTCCCGCCCATTTGAATCGCAGCCAAATCCTCCCGCAAATATTCCGCTAACTCATGCCATATCGATTTAGGCACATATGCCCGCGATGCCGCAGAACATTTTTGACCCTGATACTCAAATGCTCCTCTGATTAAACCCACAGCCAAGGCTTTCGGGTCAGCCGATGCATGTGCGACCACAAAATCTTTCCCGCCCGTTTCACCCACAATCCTAGGATACGATTTATACATAGAAATATTATTTCCAATATTCTTCCAAATCGTTTGAAATACGGCCGTTGATCCCGTAAAATGAACCCCGGCAAAATCTCGATGAGAAAATACTACCTCCCCAGCTTCCGGCCCATCCGCAAAAACCAAATTAATCACCCCAGCCGGCAATCCTGCCTCCTCCAAAATTTCCATCAATAATCCCGCCGAATAAACCTGCGAAGGCGAAGGCTTCCATACAACGGTATTCCCCATCAATGCTGGAGCCGCCGGTAAATTTCCGGCAATAGCCGTAAAATTAAAGGGTGTCAACGCATACACAAATCCCTCCAAGGCCCTGTATTCCACTCGATTCCACACACCCGCCGAAGAAATCGGCTGATCTGAATAAACCTGAGAAGCAAAATGCACATTGAATCGTAAGAAATCCACCCACTCACAAGCTGCGTCAATCTCAGCTTGATATACATTTTTCGATTGCCCCAACATCGTTCTCGCGTTCAATTGCATTCGATATTTAGTCGCCGAAAGCTCCGCCGCTTTTAAAAAGATCGCTGCCCTCCTTTCCCATGGCATAGCCGACCAGGCCGCATGCGCATTCAAAGCGGCATCAATCGCCGCCGAAACTTCTTTCTTTCCCCCCTCATAATAATATCCTAAAATATGCTGATGGTCATGTGGGCAAGTCATCGAAGTTTTTCGAGAACCCCGAACGTCCTTCCCACCGATCCGCATGGAAATATCAATTTGTTGGCCCCTTAATTCCGCGATCGTTTCTTGTAAACGAATTCGCTCAGCACTACCATTTATATAGGAATATATAGGCTCATTTATTGGGACAGGGTTATTGAAAAAACCAGTTGACATATTATTTTTTGTTTGTTGAAATGTAACGCCAAATTAAACCTTTTAAAGTAATTTTCAAGGTTCATATGAAAGGTATGGTTTTAAACGAATCCAAACCCCCATATCCAAGCCATGAATCTTCTCCAATTCTTCAAAACTAGCTATATAAGGATGCTGCTTTCTGTAGGTTAAAAATAATTTAACTTGGGCATAAGTTAGATAAGGATGCCTGAACTCGTTCCATGCCAAGCGGTTAATTTTAAGCGTTCGAAAAACTCCTGTGCCAATTTTCAAATGAGATTTGTTTTCATCCACCCAAACCGAATCTAGGCCATATACCTCTTTGAGCTGCAAAACCGCATTAAACCCGCCTAATCGTTGGCGATATGCTAAAATACGTTTAGCAAAGCCCGGACCAATTCCTTTTAAGCCCACCCAAGCAACCGAATCTGCCATATTGATATCCAAAGTCCAATGTTGATTATGGACTGACTTCCTCACGTACCCTGGAAAAATCCTCCTATTGAAATTGCTCTTCGGCCCAGCCCTCCGCTCCCATTTTTTATGAACAGGATATTTAACCCATTCTCTCGGCTTAGGCATTTTAACCAAAGCAGAATTCCAAACCTTAGGTTCAAAAGAACTAACCAATCTATCCTCTTCCATGTAACGATACCCGAAGTAAGCCAACACATATAGTAATATAAGCAAAAACAATGAATACATTCCATTAACATCACGTTGAGAAAAGCCAAAAACAAATCTCAAATAATAGTGAATTTTAGCGCGCATGGTATGAATGGTTAGGTTTATATGTCTTTTTGAAAGACACAAATCCAATTTGGATATTTTTTTTTACATATAGTTGACTTTCAAAAAATTATAAGTAATTTTGCAGGCTATTTTAGGATACAAACCTTCGGGACTATCCGTGAAATGATTTCTGAAACACAAATCTCTTATCGTAGGGGAGGCGCAAAGGGAATTCATTTTTTTCATCTACGAGGCATTCAGCTTTTAATTTTCGCTTGAAAAAGCGAGAAATTGTGCCCAGTTGGGCCTTTTTTCAATTTAATTTAAAACGTATAAAGCCTTGAGTAACATCACTGCCACCGGAAGACATAGCTTTGCGAAAACGCAATCTGTGATCAATTATCCAGATTTTCTGGATATCCAAATCAAATCCTTCCAGGATTTTTTCCAGTTAGAAACAGCTGCAGAGAATCGGACCGACGAAGGTTTATTTAAAGTATTTGCCGAAAATTTTCCGATCGCGGATTCGCGTGAGAACTTCGTGCTTTCTTTTGTTGATTATTCAGTAGATCCGCCGAAATATTCGGTAGATGAATGTATCGACCGAGGATTGACGTATTCGGTACCTTTAAAAGCCAAGTTGCGTTTGATCTGTAATGACACGGACAACGAGGATTTCCAAACCATTGAACAAGAAGTGTTCTTGGGTAACATCCCTTATATGACTGAGCGTGGATCATTCGTGATCAATGGCGCTGAGCGTGTAATTGTATCCCAACTACATCGTTCGCCGGGTGTGTTCTTTGCACAATCAAAGCACACGAACGGAACTAAATTGTATTCGGCACGTATTATTCCGTTCAAAGGATCTTGGATTGAATTTGCTACAGACGTTAACAACGTCATGTATGCATACATTGACCGTAAGAAAAAGTTCCCAGTAACCGTGTTGCTTCGTGCGATTGGATATGGAAATGACAAAGACATTTTAGATCTTTTCGGCTTAGCTGAGGAATTAAATGTGGATAAGAAAACATTGAAGTCGACTGTAGGTCGCCGACTTGCTGCTAGGGTTTTAAAAACATGGCAAGAAGACTTCGTGGATGAGGATACTGGTGAGGTAGTTTCCATTGACAGAAATGAAATTTTAATCGAGCGTGATACAGTTATTACGGAGAACGAAATTGAAACGATTTTAGATTCGGGTTCAAGCACAATCATTCTTCACAAAGACGATGTCAACGTATCTGATTATAATATCATATATAATACATTGCAAAAAGATACTTCAAACTCTGAGAAAGAGGCGGTAGAAGTTATCTACAAGCAATTACGTAATACGGATGCTCCCGATGAGCAAACGGCTCGTGACATCATTCAAAACTTGTTCTTCTCGGACAAGCGTTATGATTTAGGGGAAGTTGGTCGTTACCGTATCAACAAAAAATTAGGTCATGATATACCGATGGAGGTTAAAGTTTTAACCAAAGAGGACATCATATCCATCGTAAAATACTTGATCGGTTTGATCAATTCTCGTGCGGTGGTGGATGATATTGACCACTTATCTAATCGTCGTGTTCGTACGGTGGGTGAGCAATTATATGCTCAGTTCGGAGTTGGACTAGCGCGTATGGCTCGTACCATTAAGGAGCGTATGAACGTACGTGATAATGAGGACTTTAAGCCGGTGGATTTGATCAATGCCCGTACTTTATCGTCTGTTATCAACTCGTTCTTTGGAACAAATCAGTTATCTCAATTCATGGATCAAACGAATCCACTGGCTGAGATTACCCACAAGCGCCGTATGTCGGCCCTAGGACCCGGTGGACTTTCACGTGAAAGAGCTGGATTCGAGGTTCGTGACGTTCACTACACGCACTACGGTCGTCTTTGTACGATTGAAACACCAGAGGGACCGAACATCGGTTTGATTTCTTCTCTTTGTGTGCATGCGAAAGTAAACTCCATGGGATTCATCGAAACTCCATACCGTATTATTGACGGAGGAAAAGTAGATATTACGACGCACGTTGAATATTTAACGGCTGAGGAAGAAGATGGTAAAAATATCGTTCAGGCAAATGCCATGATTGACAAAACGGGTAAATTCTTATCAGACCGCGTTAAGGCGCGTTTTGAGGGAGATTTTCCTTTGGTAAATCCAGCAGATGCACAATTCATGGACGTAGCGCCTAACCAAATTGTTTCGGTAGCGGCTTCTATGATTCCATTCTTGGAGCATGATGATGCGAACCGTGCTTTGATGGGATCCAACATGCAGCGCCAAGCGGTGCCATTGTTGCGCCCAGAAGCTCCGATTGTTGGAACAGGTTTAGAACATCGCGTGGCGATTGACTCACGTACTTTGGTGGTTGCTGAAGGAACAGGAGTTGTGGAATATGTAGATGCTTTACGAATCGTCGTTAATTATGATCAAACTGAATCTGAAAAATTAATCAGTTTCAGTGGTTCTAAAAAGGAATACAATTTGATTAAATTCCGTAGAACGAATCAGGATACGACGATCAACTTAAAACCGATTGTTTTCAAAGGAGATAAGGTATCAAAAGGACAAGCGCTTTGCGAGGGTTATGCAACTCAAGCGGGTGAATTAGCCTTAGGACGTAATATGAAAGTGGCGTTCATGCCATGGCAAGGATATAACTTTGAGGATGCGATTGTAATTTCAGAGAAAGTGGTTCGCGATGACATCTTTACTTCAATCCACATTGAGGAATTTGAATTAGAGGTACGTGATACAAAACGTGGTGAGGAAGAATTAACGTCTGAAATTCCAAACGTTTCAGAAGAAACTGTACGTAACCTTGATGAAAATGGAGTGGTACGTGTGGGTTCTGATGTAAAAGAGGGAGATATCTTAATTGGTAAAATTACGCCAAAAGGAGAGTCTGATCCAACGCCAGAAGAGAAATTATTACGTGCCATCTTTGGTGACAAAGCGGGTGATGTAAAAGATGCTTCTAAGAAAGCGCCACCATCGTTAAAAGGTGTGGTCATCGACACTAAATTATTTGCTCGCCCTAAAAAGGACAAAGAAGAGCGTGATAAGTCGAAGGCTGAATTAAAGAAAGTGATGAAATTATATGGCAAGGACCTATTGGAAATTCGCCGCATCATGATCGAAAAGACAACTGCTTTATTAGCGGGAAAAACATGTGGTGGTATTCGCCATAAGTTTGGAACAGTGATTGTAGAGAAAGGTGTAAAATTCACTGCTAAGAATATTGAGGAATTATTATTCCCTGAGAAAAATATGTATCGTGATGAGTCAACATATGCGGTTCCTGAAGAGGCTAACTTATTATCTGACTTAATCGTTGAAGATGCCACTGCAGATGCGGAAGTAAATGCAAATTTCTTACAATTGATCAAAAATTTCCACGGACGCAGAAATGAAATCGCTGGACAATTCAAGCGTGAGCGTTTTGTATTAGAAGTGGGAGATGAATTACCTGCAGGTATTGTCAAATTAGCTAAGGTTTATATCGCTAAGAAACGTAAGTTGAAAGTGGGCGATAAGATGGCGGGTCGTCACGGAAATAAGGGTGTTGTAGCTCGTATCGTTCGTGAGGAAGATATGCCATTCTTAGAAGATGGAACACCAGTAGATATCGTATTGAATCCATTGGGAGTACCTTCTCGTATGAACTTAGGTCAAATCTACGAAACAGTATTAGGATGGGCTGGACAAAAATTAGGCAAGCGTTATGCGACACCTATTTTTGACGGTGGAACTGAAGCTGAGGTAGCGGCTGAATTAACATTAGCTGGCTTACCAGATTGGGGCCGTACGTATTTGTACAATGGTTTGACGGGAGATAAATTTGACCAACCAGTGACCGTTGGTATTATCTACATGTTGAAATTAGGCCACTTGGTAGATGATAAAATGCACGCACGTTCAATCGGACCATATTCATTAATTACGCAACAACCATTAGGAGGTAAAGCTCAATTTGGAGGTCAGCGTTTTGGTGAGATGGAGGTTTGGGCATTGGAGGCATTTGGAGCTGCTAATATCTTGCAAGAGATTTTAACGGTGAAATCGGATGATGTCATCGGTCGTGCTAAGGCATACGAAGCAATCGTAAAAGGTGAGAACATGCCTAAACCAAACATTCCAGAATCATTCAATGTATTGATTCATGAATTGAGAGGTTTAGCCCTTGAAATCACCCTTGAGTAATAAAAATAGGGCTTAGGCCCTTATAAAGAGTTCATTTTCCAATAAAATACAAAGAAAATGTCATTTAAAAAGACGAGAAAACTGAATAGCGATTTCCAAAAAGTGACCATCTCATTGGCCTCGCCGGAGTCAATTCTAGAAAGTTCAAATGGGGAAGTAACCCAACCAGAGACGATCAATTACCGTACTTACAAACCAGAAATGGGCGGTTTATTTTGTGAGCGTATCTTTGGACCTACAAAAGACTGGGAATGTCATTGTGGGAAATATAAAAGAATCCGATACAAAGGAATCATCTGCGACCGTTGCGGTGTGGAGGTTACGGAGAAAAAAGTACGTCGTGAACGTATGGGACACATCGAATTGGTGGTTCCAGTAGCTCACATTTGGTACTTCCGTAGTTTACCGAACAAAATCGGTTATATGCTGGGTTTGTCAACTAAGAAATTAGATCAAATCATTTATTATGAGCGATATGTAGTCGTTCAAGCAGGTATGTATGCTGAAGAGGGGAAAATCGGTAGTCAATACCTTGATTTCCTTACAGAAGACGAATACTTAGATATCTTAGATAAATTACCTCGTGAGAACCAACATCTTCCAGATGAGGATCCACAGAAATTTATCGCCAAAATGGGTGCTGACGCATTAAATATGTTGTTGACACGCATCGAATTAGATAGTTTATCTGCTGATTTACGTCACTCTGCTGATACTGAATCATCTCAACAACGTAAAGCTGAGGCTTTAAAGCGTTTGAAGGTGGTAGAAGCTTTCCGCGAGTCGATAGGTCGTATTGATAATCGTCCTGAGTGGATGATCATTAAAATGGTTCCAGTAATTCCACCAGAATTACGTCCATTGGTGCCATTGGATGGAGGTCGTTTTGCGACATCTGACTTAAATGATTTATACCGTCGTGTGATTATCCGCAACAACCGTTTGAAGCGTTTGATCGAAATCAAAGCACCAGAAGTAATCTTGCGTAATGAGAAGCGTATGTTGCAAGAGGCTGTTGACAGTTTGTTTGACAACTCACGTAAAGTAAATGCGGTTCGTTCTGAGGGTAACCGTGCCTTGAAATCTCTTTCTGATATGTTGAAAGGAAAGCAAGGTCGTTTCCGTCAAAACTTATTAGGTAAGCGTGTCGATTATTCAGGTCGTTCGGTTATCGTCGTAGGTCCAGAATTGAAAATGCACGAGTGTGGTCTTCCAAAAGATATGGCGGCTGAATTATTCAAGCCATTTGTTATTCGTAAGTTGATCGAGCGTGGTATCGTGAAAACGGTTAAGTCGGCGAAGAAAATTGTTGATCGCAAAGATCCTGTCGTTTGGGATATTTTGGAAAATGTCATGAAAGGACATCCGGTACTTTTGAACCGTGCTCCTACGTTGCACCGTTTGGGTATCCAAGCATTCCAACCGAAATTAATTGAAGGAAAAGCAATCCAATTGCATCCATTGACATGTACGGCATTTAATGCTGACTTTGACGGTGACCAGATGGCGGTTCACGTTCCATTGGGACATGAAGCGATTTTGGAAGCCTCTTTGTTGATGCTTGCGTCTCATAATATCTTGAACCCTGCGAATGGTGCTCCTATTACGGTACCATCACAAGACATGGTTTTGGGATTATATTACGTAACCAAAGGACGTAAGTCTACTCCAGACCATAAAGTGGACGGAGAAGGATCACGTTTCTATGGTTTTGAGGAGGTTGTTATCGCCTTAAATGAGAAGAAATTATCTAAGCATGCGAACATCGTGGTGAAAGCTACGGTTCGTAAGGACGATGGTACATTAGCGCAAGAAATGGTGGAAACTGTGGCTGGCCGTGTATTGTTCAACTTATGTGTTCCAGAAGCTGTAGGATATATCAATGAATTGTTGACTAAGAAGAAATTGCAACAAATCATTTCACAAGTTCATAAGATTTGCGGAATGGCTCGTACGGCACAATTCTTGGATGATATTAAAGAATTAGGATTCCAACAAGCCTTCCATGGTGGTTTATCGATGGGTATAGGTGACGTTCAAATTCCTGCTGAAAAAGCTTCATTAGTGAAGAAGGCGCAGGCAGATGTTCAAGCGGTTTGGGATAACTATTTAATGGGTTTAATCACAGATAACGAGCGTTACAATGCGGTTATTGACATTTGGACTAAAGTTAACTCGAAGATCACTGAGACGTTAATGAAGCAAATGGAGGAGGATAACCAAGGATTTAATGCCATCTACATGATGATGCACTCGGGAGCTCGTGGTTCTCGTGAGCAGATTCGTCAATTAGGTGGTATGCGTGGTTTGATGGCAAAACCTCAAAAGAACTTACAAGGTTCGATTGGCGAAATCATTGAAAACCCAATCCTTTCTAACTTTAAAGAAGGTCTTGACGTATTAGAATACTTTATTTCAACACACGGTGCGCGTAAAGGTTTGGCAGATACTGCTTTAAAAACTGCGGATGCTGGTTACTTGACTCGTCGTTTACATGATGTGGCTCAAGATGTGATTGTGAATGAAGATGATTGTGGTACCTTACGTGGTATCGAAGTGTTCCCATTGAAAGATAATGAGGAAATCATCGAACCATTATCCGAGCGTATCTTAGGTCGTGTTTCGATTCATGATGTGTATGATCCACTTACAGGAGAATTGATTGTTGCTTCAGGCGACGAAATCACTGAAATAGTGGCGAATCACATCGATGAGACTTCGATTGAGTCGGTTGAAATTCGTTCGGTATTAACGTGTGAAACGAGAAGTGGTGTTTGTGCTAAATGTTACGGACGTAACTTAGCTACAGCGGCCATGGTTAATTTAGGTGAGGCTGTAGGTGTAATTGCATCTCAGTCCATTGGTGAGCCAGGAACACAGTTGACATTACGTACATTCCACGTGGGGGGTACTGCACAAAACGTTTCATTAGATGCGAGTGTGAAAGCGAAATTTGATGGAGTTTTGAATTTTGAAGAAGTTCGTTCGGTAAGTTCGACTGACGCGGAAGGAAATCCAGTGGAAATCGTGATGGGTCGTTCAGGTGAGATTCAAATCTTAAATCCAGCAAATAAGCAAATATTAATTTCTTCTAATATTCCATATGGTTCATTCTTACGTGTGAAGGAAGGCCAAACGGTGAAGAAGGGAGACGAGATTTGTGCTTGGGATCCATACAATGCGGTAATTCTTTCTGAAGCTGAAGGTAAAATCGAATTTGAGGCTATTGAAGAAAACAATACCTACAAAGAAGAGGCGGATGAGCAAACAGGTATGCGTGAGAAGGTAATTATCGAATCTAAGGATAAGACTAAAAATCCATCTGTACTTGTTGTATCAAAAGGCAAAGAAGATTTAGTGTATAACGTACCCGTAGGAGCGCGTTTAGCGATTAGTATTGGGGATAAAATTAAGGCGGGTCAAATTATCGCTAAGATTCCTCGGGCTGCCGGTAAAACGCGTGATATTACAGGAGGTCTTCCTCGTGTAACGGAATTGTTTGAGGCGCGTAACCCATCTAATCCTGCGGTTGTTTCTGAAATTGACGGTGTAATTTCATATGGTATCATCAAACGTGGTAACCGTGAAATTATCGTAACGCCAAAAGAAGGAACTGAGCGTCATTATTTAGTGCCATTGACTCGATTTATTTTGGTACAAAACAATGACTTCGTACGTGCGGGTACTCCACTTTCTGATGGTGCGATTACGCCTTCAGATATCTTGAAAATTAAAGGGCCAACAGCCGTTCAGGAATATTTAGTGAATGAAATCCAAGATGTATATCGTCTACAGGGTGTAAAAATCAATGATAAGCATATTGAATGTATTGTACGTCAAATGATGCAGAAAGTTGAAATTTTAGAACCAGGTGATACTCAATTCTTACAAGGACAAAATGTAGATCGTTTCGTATTCCGTGAGGAAAATGATTTGATCTTAGATAAGAAAGTCATTATAGAAGCGGGAGATTCTGAGAAGTATAAGGCGGGAATGATTTTGTCAGCACGTGCATTACGTGATGAGAATTCATCTCTAAAACGTCGTGATATGAAAATCATGAAAGTGCGTGATGCAGCTGCGGCGGTATCATCTGCTAACTTGCAAGGTATCACACAAGCGTCCTTAGGAACAGAATCATTCATCTCTGCGGCATCGTTCCAAGAAACTACGAAAGTACTTTCTGAGGCTTCGATTCGTGCAAAAGTAGATACGTTGGATGGCTTGAAAGAGAACGTAATCGTAGGACATTTAATCCCTGCGGGAACTGGTCTTCGTCGTTACAAAGACATCTTAGTGACTTCGGTTGATGAATTAAGGCAATTAGAAGCGAAAAAAGTAGCCGCTGAAACAGAGGCAGCTACTGAAGCATATCGCGCTTCTGTTGAAAACTAATTGACGATTTATTTGAATAGACCCCCGGCTTTTAATAAGTTCGGGGGTTTATTTTTTAAACCTATTATTTGACATGAATAATCCACAAGAAGAAAACCAATTAAACATAGAATTACCTGAAGAAATGGCGGAGGGTTCCTATGTAAACCTAGCGCTCATCGCTCATTCTCCCTCTGAATTTGTCATCGACTTCATTCGGATATTGCCCGGAATTCCAAAAGCAAAAGTTAAGTCGCGTGTGGTGATGACACCGGATCACGCTTACCGACTGATGTTAGCGTTGCAAGAAAATATTTCAAAGTTCGAAGAGAACCATGGAGCTATCATGAAGGAAGGAGAAGATTCAGGGTACCAATTTCCGATGAATTACAACGGGCCTATAGGCGAAGCGTAAACGTTTTAGGTTTTTATTTCATCAAAAAGCTTTATTTTTTTGCTAATTTATAGGTAAAGATTACCTTTAGATTGCTTTACCTATGATAAAGCAATTCATTTTCCAATTTACATAATGGCCATGCCTATTTTAAATAAATCTTTGATTCATTCTGGTGACATCAACACCAAAACACCCATCGCACTTCCAAAAGCTGAAGTATTCGATTACCCTGAAAAAATATTACAATTTGGTACCGGAGTTTTGCTTCGCGGACTTTGTGATTATTTTGTAGATAAGGCAAATCGTTCGGGCCAATTTAAAGGCCGGATCGTTGTAGTTAAATCGACATCCAAGGGAGATGCAGATGCTTTTGAGACACAAGATGGATTATTTACCCATTGCATTAAAGGAATCGACGAAGGCAAAGAAATAGAAGAGTATATTATCAATTCCTCCATTTCTAGAACGCTAACTGCTTCGAAAGAATGGGATTCGATTATGGCTTGCGCAACAAGCGCTGATATGCAAATCATATTTTCAAATACAACTGAGGTCGGCATTCAATATGTAGCCAACGACTCAATTACTGCAGCATGTCCTAGCTCGTTCCCAGCAAAGCTTTTAGCATTCTTGCATGCGCGATGGCAACATTTTGCCGGTGCAAGCTCAGCCGGAATGGTTATTATTCCCACTGAATTAATTATCAATAATGGAGATGTATTAAAGGGCATTGTTTTACACTTAGCAGCTGATCATTCATTGCCGCCGGAATTTGTTTCTTGGCTTACGGAGTCTAATCATTTTTGCAACTCATTAGTGGATCGAATCGTACCGGGAAGTCCTGATTCAGCTACGTCAACAGCCATTTTGGGCCAATTGGGTTATGATGACTCGCTGATGATTATTTCAGAAGTATATAGTTTATGGGCGATCCAAGGTGGAGCTGAAGTTAAGAAAATCTTGGGATTTGCGGCGGCCGACAAAGGTGTGGTGATTGCGGAAGACATTGAAATCTACCGCGAACTGAAGCTACGTTTGTTAAATGGAACTCACACATTTATGTGTGGCATGTCCTATTTATTGGGTTTCAGATTGGTTAAAGAAGTGATGGCCAATAGCTACCTAAGCAAATTAATTATGAATTTGATGCTCAGTGAATTAGCCTTAGCCATCCCTTATAAAATGGATTTTAAAGTCGCTGACCGATTTGGAAGAGCGGTATTAGATCGTTTTAGAAATCCATTTATCCAACATAAACTCATCGATATTACGGTTCAATATACGACCAAAATGCGGATGAGAAATGTCCCATTATTGCTGAATTATTATCAAATATTTGGCAAAGCACCTGAATTATTTTGTATGGGATTTGCCGCATATTTACAGTTTATGCATTCGGTTAAGGAAGAAAATGGCAAGTATTATGGGGACTCCAACGGGGAATTATATCCGATTCAATGCGACTACGCAGGATATTTCCACGAAGCATGGAAGGATTTCAATTTGACAAAAGTTTTAGCCGACAAAACATTGTGGGGAGAGGATTTAAGTGCATTGCCAGGATTTGAGGCAGCAGTAACGAAGTATTTATAAATTTATTGAGGTTAACCAAACAAGATGAAAGCATTTTTAGATCAAGATTTTTTGTTGCAATCGGCAACAGCCCAGACTTTATATCATCAATATGCGGCCGAGATGCCCATCATTGATTACCATAATCATTTAGTGCCCCAGCAAATTGCGGATGATCATCAGTTTGATAATATAACGCAAGCTTGGCTATATGGCGATCATTACAAATGGCGGGCGATGCGAGCACATGGAGTGGATGAGAAATACATCACAGGAAATGCAAGCGACGAAGAAAAATTTATGAAATGGGCTGAAACCGTTCCATATACCATGCGAAATCCCTTGTACCATTGGACGCATTTGGAATTGCAAAGGTATTTTGGGGTAACTGAAGTTTTAAATTCTGCCTCAGCCAAACGAATTTATGACCATTGTGCCGCTTTGTTGAAAACGCCAGAATACTCGGTCAAAAACTTATTGCTTAAAATGAATGTAAAAGTTTTATGCACAACCGATGATCCAATTGATGATTTAGGCTATCATAAACAAATAAAAGCGAGTGGCTATGCAATTAAAGTGCTGCCTACTTTTCGTCCTGACAAGGCGATGGCTGTGGATGATGTGGCCACGTTCAATGCCTATGTTAAATCATTGGCGCAGGTCGTTGGTTATGGTATCCAGGATTTATCTACGTATAAAAAGGCCATTGGGGAGCGCCATGATTATTTCCATGCTTGTGGAGGAAGATTAAGTGATCATGGATTGGAACATATTTATGCAGAAGATTATACAGAAGAGCAGATCGCGAAGATTTTTGGTCAATTAGTTTCTGGGGCCAACGTTTCAGATTATGAAAAATGGCAGTTTAAATCGGCGATGCTCGTTTATTTTGCTCATTTAGATCATGCCAAAGGATGGACGCAACAGTTCCATTTGGGTGCCTTGAGAAATAACAATGCGAGACTTTTAGGTTCTTTGGGACCGGATACAGGATTTGACTCGATAGGAGATTTTGAACAAGCCAAACCCTTGTCCAAATTTTTAAATCATTTAGATTCAACGAACCAGTTAGCTAAAACTATTTTATATAATTTAAATCCGGGCGATAATGAATTATTAGCGACCATGACGGGTAATTTTCAGGATGGAACCATTGTAGGAAAGATGCAATTTGGTTCTGGTTGGTGTTTTTTGGATCAAAAAGACGGCATGGAAAGACAGATTAATGCCTTATCCAATATGGGCTTGTTGAGTCATTTTGTAGGGATGTTGACCGACTCGCGAAGTTTCCTTTCTTTCCCTAGACATGAGTATTTTAGAAGAATCCTTTGTAATTTAATGGGCCAAGATGTGGAGAATGGCGAATTGCCTGCAGATATTGAGTGGTTGGGCAAATTGGTCAAAGACATTTCATATACGAATGCGTCTGAATTTTTTAACTTTGAATAAAGCATGAAAAAAGTTGTTACGTTTGGGGAAATTATGGGTCGATTCAGTCCTCCGGGATATGGAAAAATCATACAATCTCAAAGTTTAAATCTTACTTTTGGTGGCGGTGAAGCCAATGTAGCCGGAGGTTTAGCGCATTTAGGTATACCGGCCACGCATGTTACAAAATTTCCTGCCAATGAATTAGGGAAGGCAGCCGCTGGGTATTATGCTCGAGTGGGTGTTGACACCTCAGAAATTCAATTTGGCGAAGGTCGTTTGGGCCTATATTTTGTCGAATTTGGCGCTGCGATGCGCCCTATTCAAGTAACTTATGATCGGGCTGATTCAGCCTTTGCTAATTTAGATCCGGCTGATTTTAATTGGCACGAAATTTTCAAAGATGCTTGTTGGTTTCACTGGACAGGAATATCCCCAGCGATCTCTGAATCAGCAGCTCAGGCCGTACGTGATGCAATTGCGGTGGCCAATGAAATGGGCATTACGGTTTCTGCGGATGTCAACTACCGAAAAAACTTATGGCAGTATGGAAAAACAGTTCAGGAGGTAATGCCTGAATTGATTGAAGGTTGTGATATCATTGTTTGTGGCAAAGGCGATGCGGAAGATATATTAGACATCGTTCCTGATGGGTCAACAAAAAGTGGTTGGGAGTCCGTATGTAAGCAAATTATGACGCGTTTTCCTCGACTTAAAAAAATCATTAATACTAAAAGAGGTCAAATATCAGCCTCACAAAATACGCTTTCAGCCGCTTCATTTAATGGCACAAAATCCATTAAATCTGAAACGGTGGAAATCAGCCAGATCGTTGACCGAATTGGTGGAGGGGATGCCTTTATGGCTGGGTATATTTATGGAAACTTAATTTATTTTGATGAAGCTAAATCTCTCTCTTTTGGGGTGGCTGCCTCAGCATTAAAACATACGATTGAGGGTGATATTAATTTAGCAAATTTAGATGAGATAGAAACTGTGATGAATGGTGATTTAACGGGTCGATTAAAAAGATAATTATGGCAAGAAATGCGTCAAGTATAGTATATAGTCGGATAGAGGAAACTCCAATCGTCCCATTGTTTTTCAATGCAGATTTAACGGTGGCCCAACAGGTTTTAAAGGCTTGTTATGACGGGGGCATTCGAGTATTTGAATTTACGAATCGGGGTGCTGAAGCTCCTGCCATTTTTGCTAAGTTGATTGACTATTGTGAGAAGGAATGTCCAGATTTAGTTTTGGGTATTGGTACGATTTACGATGCTAAACAAGCGAATGAATTCATTGCCATGGGCGCTGATTTTATGTTGCAACCTTTTACGACTCCAGAAGTGGGCGAGGTGTGTGCCAAACATGATATTCCTTGGATGCCAGGCACCATGACTCTGACCGAAATTAGAAACGCGGAAATCTTAGGCGCCAAATATGTGAAAATATTCCCTGGGAATGTGGTCGGTCCTGGATTTGTGAAAGCGATCAAGGGGCCAATGCCAAAAACCAAAATTATGGTGACCGGCGGTGTTGAACCCAACAAAGAAAGTTTATCCTCTTGGTTTGGAGCTGGGGCTGCAGCTGTAGGGATGGGTTCTCAATTATTTCCTGCTGATTTAATTGCCAAAAAAGATTATCAATCGATTTCAAATACTATTTCTGACTTAATCAAAATTTATCGAGGCTTATAACATTAGCCTCAAAACACTCTAAACCATGAATAAAATAGGAACTTATCGCTGGCGAATTTGCGCATTGCTTTTTTTCGCTACCACAATCAATTATCTGGATCGACAGGTTATCGGATTATTAAAACCTGTATTGGAAGATCAGTTTAATTGGTCAGAGTCCGATTATTCTAACATCGTTATTACATTTCAAGCGGCTTATGCCATCAGCCTTTTAGGATTTGGCGGGATCATTGATCGCATCGGGACCAAATTAGGTTACACTATTTCCATCATCGTTTGGAGTATCGCTGCGATGTTACATGCCATGGCTACGGGTACGATGAGTTTTGCATTTATGAGAGGTTTATTAGGTTTAGGTGAGGCAGGTAACTTTCCTGCTGCTATCAAAACAACCGCAGAATGGTTTCCTAAAAACGAACGTGCGCTGGCGACTGGAATATTTAATTCTGGGGCCAACATTGGCGCTGTTGCCGCACCAATTTTAGTGCCTTGGATTCTAGGTGCCTATGGTTGGGAAATGGCGTTCATCGCTACGGGAGCTATTGGTTTTGTTTGGTTGATTTTCTGGTGGTTTTATTATGAGGTGCCATCCAAACACAAGTCTTTATCAAAAGAAGAATTTGATTATATCCATGCGGATAAAGAAGAAAAAGATGAGAACCAAGAGCCCGTTAAATGGGCCAAATTATTTGGGTTTAGACAAACTTGGGCCTTCGTTTTTGGCAAAATGTTTACGGATCCCATCTGGTGGTTTTTCCTATTTTGGTTGCCTTCCTATTTCTCGGAGCGCTTCCAGTTGGATTTAAAAAAGCCGAGTTTAGAATTAATCATTGTGTATACTGCAACTACGATTGGTAGTATTGGGGGAGGATGGCTTTCAGGTTATTTAATTAATAAAGGTTGGCCTTCATTTAAGGCCCGTAAATTTACCATGTTGGGATTTGCTCTTGCCGTGGTGCCGATTATGTTGGCTCGTTATTGTGATAACATCTGGCAAGCCGTAGCATTAATTTCGTTGGCGGCAGCGTCACATCAGGCTTGGAGTGCCAACATATACTCTATAGCGACAGACATGTTTCCTAAGAAAGCGGTTAGTTCAATTATTGGTATTGGAGGCATGGCGGGTTCTGTAGGAGGTATTTTCTTTCCTTTTATTGTCGGTATTTTATTAGATAAATATAAGTTATTAGGCAACATCAATGATGGTTACAACATCATCTTTTTGATGTGCGGAAGTGCCTATATCATCGCCTGGGCGATCATTTATACCCTTGCTCCCAAATTAGAAATAGCGAATATCGACTAGTTGATATTCAGTCATTTTAAATTTACCTACTGAGGCTTTACTAAATTGATAATTTAGTAAAGCCTCGTTTTTTGTTTTGGTTTATTTACCCACTCTTAACGTTTTGTTAACCATTCGTTTATTTTGAGTTTATAGCTTTGGGCTACCAAATTCGAACATATGGGTCGCAATGTACAACCCACTTACAAAACGATTGTTGTTTCCGACTTGCATTTGGGTAGCAAGGGAGCTAAGGCTGCGGAAGTCAACCAATTCCTCAAAGCAAATTCTTGTCATCAATTAATTCTCAATGGAGACATCATTGACGGCTGGCAATTAAAGAAAGGTGGGTCATGGAAAAAGAAGCACACTTCCTTTTTTAGAGCTGTCCTTAAAATGATGGATTCTTGGGATACCGAGGTCATTTACTTAAGGGGTAATCACGATGATTTTTTAGAGCAGGTATTACCTTTAAAAATTGGAAAGCAATTTTCAATCCGTCAAGATTATATGTTGAAGAGTTTTGGAAAAAAATTCTTCATCACGCATGGAGATATTTTTGATAGTATCACGAGTCAAATGAAGTGGTTAGCGTATTTGGGTGACATTGGATATACCTTTTTATTATGGTTAAATAAATGGTACAACCAGTATCGCAATTGGAGAGGTCTCCCCTATTTCTCGCTATCACAAACCATCAAACAAAAAGTAAAAGCGGCGGTCAATTTCATTTCCGATTTTGAAGAGAAATTAGCTGAATTAGCGAAGGCAAAGCAGGCAGATGGAATTATTTGTGGTCATATCCATAAAGCTGAAATCAAGGAAATCAATGGAATCATATACATGAATTCTGGGGATTGGGTCGAGTCTCTAACGGCTTTAGTTGAAACACATGAAGGGGAATGGTCCATTATCCAATATCCAAATTACAATTTAGAGAAAGAACTCGAGGAGATATGGGATGACCAAACAACCGAAGAAATTAAGTTATAACTCCATGGGAAAATTTATTTTCACAGTTCAGGGAGAAGGAAGGGGTCATTTAACACAAGCTATTTCCATGACGCAGATCGCGCGTGAAGCGGGGCATGAGGTCGTGGGGTATGCAGTAGGATCCTTTGAGGGCCGTAAAATTCCGGCATTTTTCACTGAATTTATTGGAGATGTTCCTTTGATAAAATATGAAAGCCCTTCCATTAGCTATGGCAATGGGAATTCGGTGCAATTGGGTAAAACGGCGATGCAGGCCATTACAAAATTTAATACTTATTGTAAAAGTGCCTCCTCCTTAGAAAAATTTGTGGACGATCTTCAACCAGACGGCATCGTTAATTTTTACGAATCCATTACAGGTTTATATTTCCTTAAGACAGGGTCTAAGGTCCCGTGCATGTCGATAGGCCATCAATACTTATTATTAAATCGGCATTTTACGTCCATCCCTGAAAAGAGATTTGATCAGTTTTTATTAAATCTAAATACCAAAGTTACGGCCATTGGATCTAAAAAATTTCTAGGACTCTCATTTAGAGAAATGCCTGATGATTTGGAAAAAAATATTTATGTGGTACCTCCTTTATTGCGCCAAGAGGTAAAAAAGATTGTCCCCGTAGCTGGTAAATCTTGGCTCATGTACGTAACGCATTATAAGTTAGCGGATCAAATTATTTCTTGGGCAGAAGAGAACAAAGAAATTACCTTGGATTGTTTTTGGGATCACCCGGAGAAAAAGGAGGTATTTAGCCCTAGTAAAAATCTAACCTTCCATCCAATTGACGCCGAGAAATATTTGGCGAAAATGTCCACTTGTGCGGGCCTAATTTCAACAGCTGGTTTTGAGTCGGTGGCTGAAGCCATGTACCTTAAAAAACCTGTCATGATGGTTCCGGTACCTAACCACATTGAGCAGATGATCAATGCCTATGATGGGGAGATTTCTGGGGCTGGAATTGCGGCTAAAAGTTTTGATCTAGAAATTTTTAAAGATTATTTAATCCACAATAGGTTGGAAAATAATGAATATGAGGTGTGGGCGCAAAAGACAAGTTTAAAAATTAGTGAACAATTGGAGAGCTTAATTAAAACCAAAACCCAGAAAAATAAATTAGAAATCTCTGATTTTTTCTTAAAAAGAATAGCCAAATTGCTTCAAATCAGTCCCTTAAAAAGCGCTTAATATTCTCTTTACAGCGCGTTAATATTTGGTATCTATTACCCATCAATTCATAACATTTTCTTAAATTTTAAACGATCATTAGTTAATATTTGATTTAGAAATTTGTAGAGATTTAAATCTCTCAAGATGAATAGACGATCTTCTATATTAAGATCTTTGGGTTTAATTGCAAGTGCAATAACTGTCCCTAAATTGAGTGCCTTTGCTGAAGCGTCGACTTCAAAAAAATCCTTCCGAATTGCGCATATTACTGATGTACACATGATGCCCTTGATAGGCGCATCAAAAGGATTTGCGAAGTGCTTGCATCACATTCAGAATTTAGAACAGCAGCCTGACTTAATTTTAAATAGTGGCGATTCCATCATGGATGCACATCGAGGTGGTCGCGCAGTAGCAGAAAAACAATGGAGACTATGGCATGATGTATTGAAAAATGAGCTATCAGTTCCCATTGTTCAGTCCTTAGGAAATCATGACATCTGGTGCAAATCAGAAAATATCGCGAGCATCGAGGATGGAAAAAAATGGGCACTTGACGAGTTGAAAGAATCCCACAGATATTATTCAAAAGATTTAGGCTTCTGGCATCTAATCAGTTTAGATAGCATTAGTCCTGATAAAGAAGGTCGCTGGTATACCGGAAAAATAGATGAGGAGCAAATGGACTGGTTGAAAAATGAGCTGGCTAAAATTCCAGCTAATAAACCCACCATGATTGTCTCTCACATTCCAATTTTATCCGCATGTATATTTTTCGATGGGAAGCGTTTTGAAAAAAACCAATGGAATATTCCAGGAAAATGGATGCATGAAGATGCCACGGAATTAAAAGATTTATTTCTCAAATACCCCAATGTAAAATTGGCCATCAGTGGACACATCCACTTATTAGATCGAGTAGAATATAATGGAATCGCATATTGCTGCAATGGTGCAGTCAGTGGCGCATGGTGGGGTGGAAATTACCAACAAACCCAACCCGGTTACGCCATTATTGATTTATTCTCAGACGGAACTTTCAAAAATAATTACCATACATATACAACATAAGCAATGAAAAAAATTACACTAAACACTGGAAAAGAAATAGGGAATGGTTCCCCATGTTACATCATTGCAGAAATTGGAATCAATCATAATGGTTCTTTAGAAACTGCTAAATTATTAATCGACGCGGCGGTTGAGGCCAAAGTGGACGCTGTAAAATTCCAAAAGCGTACCCCTGAAATTTGTGTTCCTAAAGATCAATGGGAAATCATGAGAGAGACTCCTTGGGGTCCGATGACTTACATTGATTACAAGAGAAAAACCGAATTTGGTGCTTTAGAATATTCTGAAATTGACGCCTATTGCAAATCCTTGGGAATCGATTGGTTTGCATCTGCATGGGACGAGCCATCGGTAGATTTTATGGAGAACTTTGAGCCTGTTATGTATAAATTAGCGTCCGCTTCTTTAACTGATGACCAATTAATCAGAAAGATTTGTGAGACAGGTAGACCTATCATGATTTCTACGGGAATGTCTCGCGTAGATGAAATCATTTTTGCGGTGGAATTGATTCGGGAATATGGAGATTATCCTTTGATGATCGCTCATTCGACATCAGCATACCCTTGTAAACCAGAAGAATTGAATTTGAAGATGATTCAAACGCTAAAGGATTTGTATCCAGAATACATCATTGGATATTCAGGACATGAAACTGGATTAAGTCCGACGGTTTCTGCCGTAGCTTTAGGAGCTGAATTTGTTGAAAGACATTTCACGTTAGACCGTGCCATGTGGGGTTCTGATCATGCTGCATCAGTTGAGCCACAAGGATTTGTTAAACTTGTGAAAGACATCCGTGACACAGAATTAGGATTAGGTGATGGAATCAAAAAAGTATACGAGAGCGAAGTAGGTCCTATGAAAAAGCTACGTGTCAACATTACCGAGAACAGGTTAATGGAAAAAGCATAAGCTTATGCAATTGAATGCAGTAGAAATCTGCACCATACTTCTCGTCATTGGAAGTGCCGTGCTTATCTATTTAGAAAGGAAATTCCCCTACCGAAGGGGAATTCCTTTTTTTAGAGAAGGCTTTTGGACTGATTTTATTGGCTATACACTAGTCCAAAGCTTTTTTTTGAAAATACTCATTTTTGATTACATCATTGCTCCCATACATGCCTCCATTTCTTGGGGTGATTTCCCGAAAGTAAGTAACTGGCCGATTGGCTGGCAAGTCCTATTTTTTCTCATCACGCATGATTTATATATCTATTGGTTTCATCGCTGGCAGCATGCCAATAAACTTCTATGGCGCACACATGAAGCGCATCATTCCAATAAATACATTGATTGGATTGCAGGTGCTAGGTCACATTCCGTTGAAATCTTAATTAATCAAACCATTGAATTTTTGCCCATTTTCCTATTAGGGGCTGACCCTGTGGTGATTCCTATCAAAGGACTCATTGACGGTTTGTGGGGCATGTACATTCATGCGAATGTCAATTTCACTTTTGGTCGATTAAAATACATTTTAAATGGCCCTGAATTTCATTTGTGGCATCACGCGAACCACAAAGAAGTATTTCATGCTAACTTTGCAACTAAGTTCAGTATTTGGGATGTCATGTTTGGAACTCTTTATGAGACTAATGAAAAACCACGCTTTTGGGGTTTGTATTATAAGTATCCGAAGGATTATATTCGCCAACATATTTATGCGATCTACCGTTGGTATTTCGAGGATTTAAAAGAAAATAAATTAGATGATAAAACCTTGGATTAATATACTGATCGCGGCGATTTTCGAAACGGGTTGGACCTATGCTTTGAAGTACATGAATTTCAACCAATTGAAAAACGCCTACCAAGCAGATTCGCTTATGAGTAAATCGGTAGGAACGGAACTAGTTCCATTTTTAGCTTACATCATTTCAGGAGGTGGCAACATTTACTTTTTATCGTTGGCCTTAAAAGATATTCCTACATCCACCGCCATTGCGGTTTGGACTGCATTTTCACTAGTAATGATTAAAATTTGCGATATTTTTATCTTTAAAACATCCACGTCACTAATGGAATTTTTTTTTATGACATTAATTATCGTGGGCATTATAGGCCTAAAAAATTACAGCGCTAATTAATCTTTTAATTTGGCTTGAATAATCATTTCTGCCATTTCACGAAAACACCCTTTTCCTCCGTTAAGCGTTAATATTACATCCGCTTCCGCTTTAACTTGGGGCAAAGCATCTGCAGGACAAAAAAACATACCTACTAAGGATCTTACGACCAAGTCGTTTACATCGTCCCCAATGTACGCTAGCTCTTCTGTTTTTAAATAATATCTTTTTAGGATCCGATTTACGACTCCCTTCTTTTCCTTAACCCCTAAATTCAACTCAGTGATACCTAATTTTTCTGCCCTTTTAACTACTGATGGAGAAGATTCTCCCGTAATAATGCCCGTTGGCACTTGAACTAAAGTCCTCAATCTTTCTACCCCCATTCCATCTCGAATGTTAAACTTTTTCAGGTATTCTCCTTCTTCTCCGTAATATACTCCACCATCGGTAAGGACTCCGTCACAGTCAGTCAATACCCATTTTATTTTAGCTAGTTTTATCTGTAAATCTTCCATCTTAAATTGCTGTAAATCCTCCGTCGACTACCAGATTAGCTCCTGTCATGTAGGCGGAAGCGTCACTGGCTAAAAACACTAAAGCACCCGCATAATCATCCGGTTTAGCCATGCGCTTTAAAAGTGTTTTTGCTGAATATTGTTGCATAAAAAAATCTGTTTGTCCATTTTCCACTCCCCCAGGAGACAGGGTATTTACTCGAATCCCCTGTTCTCCCCAATAGGCCGCTAAATATCGGGTGAAGTTTATAACGGCTCCCTTGGTCGTTGGATAAGCCGGTGTCTTAAAAAATAATTGTTGGCCTTTTTCATCTTGATACAAAGACTGATCTGGCCCAACTATACCATAAGTAGACGCAATATTAATGATGCTACCTTGCTTATTTTTCAACATGATTTTTCCAAATTTTTGGGCACATAGAAATAATCCTTTCACGTTTACTTCCCATGATTTTTGAAACATGTCGACCGGATAATTCTCGAAAGAAGATAAGCGTAGCAAATCCGCTGAGGTCTGAAAATGATCATTGATAGCTGCATTATTGACCAAAATATCCAATCGGCCAAATTCCTTTTCTACCCAATCTGCACATTTTTCTACTTCGCTTTCCACCGTTATTTCAAGGGCAAAACCTTTCGAATTATTCCCAAGCGTAGATGCAAAATTTACACACGCATCCATAGACAAATCAGCTACAATAACCGTTGCGCCTGCCTGGGCCAAAGCCTTACAATGTTCCTTGCCAATGAGCCCTAAAGCACCCGTAACTAAAGCAATTTTACCCGTTAAATTAAACATGTCTTGACTATGCATTTTTGGGTTTAATATTATGTTCATTGATCTTTCTAAATACCGCTTCTAATAATTCACCTTTCAACAGCGATTCCACCTGGTTATTTTCTATAGCGATTTTAAGTCTAGGTAAAATCTCTGCGTATGCTTTGATGGTATATTCTAAATCTTCTTTTGAGTGGCTATATGAGATGTTATGAAACCCTCCCCAAAGAATTCCCTTTTGCAAGAGCTCTTGTTGCATAAATGTTTTTAATGCCAAAGGATTTTGACCCTCTGCTTGGTAGGTAAGCATAGACCGACAAGCATACCCGACACATGAAGTAATTTCTGACATTCCTAGGTAGGAGGCTAACTTATTATATTCATTTTGTATCCATTCCCCTTTGCTATTGAGCGCCGCGATCACATCATGTTTTTGCATGTATTCAATCGTCGCCTTACAAGCCGCTAAGGATAAGGCTTCTCCGCCAAAAGTCGTATAAGAAAAAACGTCTTTTTCAAAAAGCGACATCACATCTTTCCTTCCTGTTAAAATAGCTAATGGCATTCCATTCGCGCAAGCTTTGGAAAAAGTAGCTAAATCTGCCCTTACTCCAAAATACTCCTGTGCACCTCCTAACGCAATTCTGAAACCTGTCCACATTTCGTCAAAAATCAATAAGGTTCCATTGGCCTTGCATATTTCAGCTAGTTCTTGAAGAAAATTATTTTGTGGTTTTTCGAAAATAAAAGGCTCCAAAATGACGCAAGCAACCGTTTCGTCTAAGGCATTTTTTATTGATTCAATATCATTAAACGGAAAGGTGAAACTCAAATTTTTTATTCCTTCAGGGATGCCTCCACTGCGGGAAGTGATACCGATATACCAGTCGTGCCAACCGTGATAGCCGCAGCAAAAAACTTTATCGCGACCCGTAAAAGCTCTTGCAATTCTTACCGCGGCAGAGGTTACGTCGGCACCCGTTTTACTATATTTGACCACCTCGGCATTGGGAATAATTCCGTGAAGTATTTCAGCTAATTCCACCTCTAATGGGTGCATTAATGAAAAGGTAATTCCGTCTTTTAGTTGGGCTTGAATCGCATCGTCAATTTCTGGGATACAATAGCCAAGGGACAACGGACCTATGCCCATATTAAAGTCGATGTATTCATTCCCATCCACATCCCAAACACGTGCGCCTTTCCCTTTTTTCAAATAGACCGGTGCCACACCCTTAGAAAATTGCCCTGGTCCTTTGGCCAATGTTTGAGTGATGGGTGATTGAACTTGCAAGCCCCTTTGATACATTTCTAGTGATTTTGAAATGTTAGGTAAGGCTTCGTTAAATTGAACAGAATTAGACATATGGTAAATTATTTTTGAATGAAATTTTGTATTTTTTCGACTAAACTTTTAGCATCCAACCCTTCATGAACAAGCACTTCGGCAAGTCGGCCTGGTTTAAACCAACGATCCTCAAAAGCGATCGAATGAGTAGGAATGAGAATTTGGTTTTTAACTAAATGTTCCGCTAAAATGCTGAATAAACCGCCGGTTAAAAAATGATCTTCGATCGTAATAAAACAGGATGTTTGGCTAGCCAATTTTGAAATTAAATCCCCGTCGAAAGGCTTTAAATTTCGTATATTAACTAGGCCCACTTGAAACCCCAAATCACTTAATAATTGATGAGCCTTGATGCTTTCTTCCAGCATAAAACCGTACGTTAAAATCGTGCAATCTTTTCCTTCAAATATTTGTTCGGCTTTACCAAAAACATAAGGTTTATGCTTAAGTAATGCTGGCCGAGTATTAATTCGGACATAGCTTGGATTTTCGGTAGCCCAAATCTGTGGCAACATTTCAATCAAATCCTCTTCGTCAGCAGGAGCGAAAACCTCCATGCCAGGAATTCCTCGCATGATGGAAATATCTTCAATCGCTTGGTGAGTAGGTCCATTCCCATCCGATAAAACTCCAGGAATAAAACTGCTTAATTTGACAGGTAAATTGGCAATTCCAACAGAAGTCCTAGTAAACTCAAAAGCTCTCATGGTTAGGAAAGCAGATAAGGCATGAACCACAGGTTTTCTACCACGCAAAGCTAAACCGGCAGCAACTCCTAACATCGTTTGCTCAGTAATTCCAGTATCAATAAATCGGTTTCCTAAAGACGTAGGCAAATTTCGAACTAAGGCGCGATTTTCAGCGGTCATTACAATAAAACGATCATCCTCAAGGGCTGTTTTTTCTAATAATTTTTCGTAAGTCATCATCTAATTATTTATCGTACAACCAATGTTTCAGCTACTAAATTGGCCCCAAATCCTTCATTTAATTCCACTAATAATTCTTGGATTTCGGGTTGAGAAAAATTACAAAACCAACGATCCGCGCGTGCCTCTATCGAAGGCAATCCCTTTCCACGCACCGTATCACATATTATAACTTGCGCACCCGTTTGCCCCTTAATGTTGGAGAATGCTTTTTCTAAAGCATTGAAATCATGTCCGTCAATTCTTTGAGTCATCATTCCAAAAGACTCAAATTTTTCAACTAAAGACTCGAGTGGGATTAAATCTTCCGTGGCCATGTTGGCTTGGAAATTATTACGGTCGATGATAAATGTAAGATTATCTAGTTTGTATGCGTTGGCAACTAAAAAAGCTTCCCAACATGAGCCCTCGTTCAGCTCGCCATCACCCATGACGCAATAAACTCGATTTTCTCCTCCTCGAATGATGATGTCCATTGCAACCCCGATAGACACAGAAGGCAATTGGCCTAATGAACCTGAATGGAATTCCACTCCCGGAATATTCCGATTGGGATGCCAATATATATGATCTTCAGTGGATAAATGATTTTTTAATCGGTCCGCTTCGATCCAACCAAGCTCAGCAAATATTCCATATAAGGCAGGCACATCATGCCCCTTCGATAAAAATAGATAATCCCTATTTTCATCCTTTAAATTTCCTTTATGCAGATTTAAATGATCCACATATAAATAAGTTAATAAATCAACCGCTGATAGAGAGGCCCCTAAAAAACAGCCTCCATCAGATGCCATAGGCACGATGTGATTTCTAACGCGTTTTGCAAACTGCTGAAGCTTTATAATTTTTTCTTCATTCATGATTATAACTTGGTTTGACTGGGCAGAATAGTTTTTAATTCCTCTAAATGATTTCGATACCAATTTACCCCCGCAAGAGATTGGTTGATCTGAAAAATCTCTGGTTCAAAAACAAGTAGATCCAAGATATCCTTTAACGTAAATCGGGGATTTATTGGATATAATTTTTCATACACTTTGTTTATAAATTCGTAATCTTCTGGATAATCTAAAGTGAATCGATGCGACATATCATAGGTAAAACCGGTTTCCCAAACCACATTACCTATCGAAAAAAGGTCTGGATTTTCCCAAAAATAAGGAGTGGTATGCTCTCGCTCTAACGGCCTGACGGCTTCTTTCCAAGCCCTTTGCAATGCCTTATAAGACATAATTTCCACATCATTTCCATCGGGATAAGAAGCGGGATGTAGGTTACTTACATAATCAAAAGATTGCTCATTTTTAAGGTAATAGCTTAAAACTCGGTCGATGACAGCGGTGTCAATCAATGGACAATCAGAAGGAATTTTCACTATCGTCGACGCTTGATAAAAAACAGCTGCTTGATAGTGGCGATCTAATAAGTCTAACAATGATCCCCTAAAAACTTCATATCCATATTTTATAGACGTCGATTCAATAACATCGTCTGACGGTTGGCCTGAAGTGATCACCACTATTTTAGCTACTGTTTTAATTCTAGCAATGCGATTGAGTTGATGAATCAACAAAGGAATTCCCAAGACCTCCTTCATTATTTTACCAGGAAAACGCGAGGAATTCATACGTGCCTGAACCAAAATAAGTAATGGATTAGACATAGGTTTCCTTATGAATACTCGTGGGCAATTGATTTAAAAACGCTTCTTTTGAACCTGTAAATTCAAGATACATCTCGCATATTTTAGCAATTCTTTGAGCGGATTCTCCCCCATTCTGAATGGGCATTTTTTTCAATAAATCATCAAGGTCAAAATATGAATGCACTTTTTTTCCCAAGGCAATTCCGGTATAAACAACCGTTGAATACTGGGTAATTAATTCGTCACAGTTGGCAATCATTTCATTCGTTGGCCCTTCCGTAAAGATCAACGTATCAGCAGGGCAATTATCTTTAATTTCTTGAATCGCTCGATCCTTTTTTTCATTAGGGTGTAACTTAAAAAGCAGCTTTCTACCCGCCGCGATTTCGACACATTTTTTTAGAAATTTTGGACGATTTTCATAGCGATAAGTCTCTCGCATATCCGTGGTGGCGACCATCACATATCCATGGTGTTCAAAGTCATTTTGAACATGTTGGATCAAATGATCGTAATTAGGAATACCTGTGACGATAATCTTATTTTCATCTGTCCCCTTGCTAATAAAATACTTCTTATATCCCTCGGATGCGGCACAATACACATCACAAAGATTTGACGTTCCATTTAAAGAAGTTCCAAAACTCCAATAGCGCGGGATGCCCGTTTTTTGAATAAAGGCACTAAGCATGGTATACGGATCAATCATTCCTTCTTGCACCCAAATAGTTTTGGTATTCAAAAACTTTTTCGGGAAAAGCATATCTGAACAAAAAACAACCAATTCGTATGTATTTAATTTAGCCTGGTAATCGTTCGGTAAATGATGCTTATGAATATATTCTTCCGCTCTTTTTCGTAAAGGATTTCCCATGATGGTAGTATCCAAAATACCCCATTCAATAGCTTTTGAAATGAAAATATTTTCTGAAAAAAATTGGCTGAAGTAACAATCGTACTGAGGCAAAAATTTTGATATGGAATGCATTTGGATCGTCTGATTAATCGACCCAGTTAAAAATAAAATTTTCTTTTTGCCTAACATAAAATACGCTAATGATTAATATAAATTTAGCCACCATCTTGATAAGATTAGAACGATAAAATTCATTTAATGATTATATAACAAATGGGTTAATATTTGCTAACAATAAGAAAATGATTTGTTAATTTAGGTTGGCAAGAATCAAACCATATCCCCTAAAGAACCAATTAATTATTGCTCCTCGCCTATACATGAGGCTAAACTTTAACTTCTGCCCTTTTTAAAATCTCATTAGCTAAATTGATGTAACTTTTAGATCCGATACTTGAAGGGTCATGTAACATGACTGGAATTCCAAAACTTGGAGATTCGCTTAATCGAATATTGCGTGGAATGATGGTGTCAAAAACCAAATTTTTAAAATGTTTACAGATCTCAGTAACAACTTGGTTCGATAGGTTTAACCGAGTGTCAAACATGGTCAACAAAATCCCTTCAATATTCAGATTAGTATTCAACCTAGTTTGAATAATTTTAATGGTATTCATTAATTTCCCCAATCCCTCGAGGGCAAAATATTCACATTGAACAGGAATGATGACGGTGTCTGACGCGGTTAGACTATTGATAGTCAACAGGCCTAGGGAAGGAGAACAATCCAAAAAAATGTACTCATATTGGCCACGAATAGTTTCTAGGTGCTCTTTCAGAATGGTTTCCCGACTAATCGAATTAATGAGTTCTATTTCAGCGCCGACTAAATTGATATCGGCCGGAATTAAATCAAGATTTTCAAACACTGAAGAGACAATGACACTTTTGATTTGAATTCTACTTAATAAGATGTCATAAATCGTGTACTCGCAAGTGCTTGGATCAAGGCCCAAACCGGAAGTACTGTTGGCCTGTGGATCGATGTCGATAATTAATACTTTTTTCCCTAAACTGGCTAAGCTATATGCCAAATTTATCGCGGTGGTAGTTTTGCCCACGCCGCCTTTTTGGTTTGCAATTGATATTATTTTTGCCTTCATCCGAAATTATTTGCGGCTAAAATCCGCTAAATCAAAAAAATAATCTTCGTTCAATAAAAACAATTTCCACTTTTTCATAAACGTTTTGTATTCGTGATTTGTCAATTTATTTTCAAGCGTAACTCCAGCGGGATCTTGTAAATTAAATTTAATCAAGAGCAACTCCTTTTCTTCAACATACTCAAAAGAGATGTTTTCACACCTCTCGTATTTTATAAACTCGAAACCATCTTGATAATTTCGAAATCCCACCTTCCTGATTCTAATATATTTCATTGGAATTTCATTTAAAAGTTAGGTCACTATGTAATCATTGGCCCCGAAATATAATATAACCCCAATGACTAATTTATGTTAATTCAGATGTTTAATCATTTATTAATCGTAATATAATGTGGAGGATATTTATCCAATATTGAAATCAAAATACTTAACTTTTTATTCACTTTAATTTCACAATTCTGTATTCAAAAGCTTTTGAAAGGACACTATGTTTGCTGAAAATTTAACTTCATGGATTTATATATCGGCACCTACCGAGAAATGTCAGAAAAAGATCAGATTAAGATTCAAGGGCTCATTATAAAAGGCAATGAGGCGAATGCTAGCTTAGTGGAAAACCGACTTTATTCCTCGGCATTAACAGCCTATTTTAAAGATGGGGATTCCATCATGGCAACAACCAGTATTAAAATCCCAGAAACCTATTATATCAATGAAGTTTTTAACAAAGCACTGGCCGATTTGAATCCTTCGAAATACATCTTTGAACTTGGATATGTGTTTGTCGAATCGCCATATAGAAATCAAAAGTTGGCTTCCATTCTATGCGCTGAGCTAATGAATAAATTTAAAAACGAGCACTTATTTTCGACCACAAGAACGGATAATCTAGGAATGCATTCCATTCTACATAGTTTAGGATTTGAACCGTCAGGTAAATCTTACTTAAGCTTATCAAAGACGAAATTACTCCAACTATACCTTCGAAATTGTCCCGAAATTAATCAAGAAATAACGCGGGAATTGATCTATAATGAATGCATGAGTCAAATTTAATTTTCAAAAGGACATTTTTCTAAACTAATGATCATTATTCCATAAAAATTCTTTCTAGTCGAGTGAAAAGGCTTACAATTAGCTTTTCAATAATGGGCAAATTGTTAAGGCTTAATTGACCAAAAGTTCAATAACCTAACCTAATCATGAGATCAATTCTTAGACAATTCATTATAATTGTTCATCAAAAAAATTCTTGACAGAATAAAAATGAAATGTCTTATTATTTGACATAGCCACAAACAAACCATATCTAAATCTTCTGTTAAGCTTATAACTTGTGATTTCACTGCCATCACTCTCATTAGTTTGTGTCCTTATAATCTTAATCAATTCATGCTTATGCTTATCAGCTGGCTCACCCTCCCTCCTAAAAACGTGAAATTGATTCGCTTGTTGATCCGAAACTAAAATATAACCTTTCTTTGCTGAGGTCTTGTAAATTGAAATACCTTCATGGTCTTCTGTGAAGCCAGTTTTGGCGAACAAAGCTAATTCGCGCCCCGAACTATCCGGATGTGCATAATACTTTCGAACACCTACAGTTTCATCAGAATAGTAAACGAAACCTAATTCATTATCTACCGCAATGGATTCTATTTCTTTCAAACCCGAATATTGACCAAACTTTCTAACTAGCTTGGCGGTAACAATTCCCGAATCACCTACTTGTAGTAAATACTGAAATAAATACCCTTGCAAAGGACCATCTTTTCGACTTACTATCGCATAAATTTTATTTGTCTTTGCGTCCGTGAATAATGCAATTCCCATGGGAGAACGCTGAATTTCGCCTTGAAAAACATCTATACCACCTCCATCTATTAATTGCATTTCGGGCAACTTTATTACACGAATTTTATTCGTATTTCGTTCGGTACATACAGCAATATCAATTTTACTTTTACCTTTTCCCAAAAGCCCATAAGCTATATCAATATTGTTAGGGCGATTAATGCCAAGCAGATTTTTACCCTCAATATTTTTGCCAAAAAGATCAAATACATAGATTCCTCCCTGACCAATCTTACCCCCCTTATCAGTACCCATGATTAAGCTTTTAGCAGGATTTTTTCGATTGTAATAAATGGCTGGATCATCTGTATCGAACCTAACCGTATCACTTATAAACTCAGGGAAAACTTCTATTGTAGGAATTTTAGAGGTACGTTCTTGCGAAATACTGCTAAAGTGGATATTTAGCAAACATGCCAACAAAAAAATAACAAAGCGAAATTTCATAGGGTGTAAAAATAAAAAACGTTTGCTATAAAAATAGCAAACGTTTAATGAAAAGATCTATTCGTTACTTTTTACCAAAAAGATCATATTTTATTCCAAAACCAATTCTTGAATTATACATTTCTTCTTGGAATGTTCTTTCTCTAACTCCTTGATAATAACGCAATGGTTGGTTAGTAAGATTATTTGCTTCAAAGTATACGCGAAGATTTTTGTTAAATGCATAAGATGCATTTACATCCAAAAATGTCTGTTTGTCATAAAAAATATCGCTAAATGCATCTCCACCGATGGCATCAACGTAATCACTCGTCATATTTAATGAAACACGTAAAACCAACTTCTTAGTTTCAAAAGATAGCGAACTGTTAAACATGTGATTCGCCGTTCCAGGAAGAGCTAATTTATCATTTTCTCTCCCTTCAATTCCGGTAGTAGTGGAATTTGTATAGGTATAGTTTGCATATACCCCAAAACCTTTCCAGATTCCTGGCAAAAAGTCAAGCTGTCTTTGAAAGGAAGTTTCAAACCCGCTAACACCTGCCGTACCACCATTTTCAGGTCTTGTGGAACTTACTAATTGACCATACAAAGGATCTGTAACGTTCAAAGAAGTTTTATCATAAATAAAATCCTTTAAATTTTTCTGGAATACGCCTACTGAAACTAAACCAATCGACTCAAAATAATTTTCGAACATCAAATCGAAATTCATCGCTTTGGTAGCTTCAAGATTAGGATTACCTCTAGTTAAAACTTGATTGTCCGGGCTGTAATTTACAAAAGGAACTAAGCTGTAATATGCTGGACGAGCAAGGGTATTAGTCCAAGCCGCTCTCAAAATTGAGTTTTGAGACAGATCATATTTTAAATGAGCACTTGGTAGAATATTTAAATAAGATTGAGAAACATCCGCAGTTTTACTTGCTTTTCCTTTAACGTTATCAAAACTATATCCGTTATATGAAATTGAGGTATTTTCCATTCTAACACCAAAGGTTGATGACAATTTGGAAGAAAGTTTTAGATCAGCCATCGCATAACCAGCAGTTATTGTTTCAGTTGCCTCAAAGTTGGAAGTAATATACTCTGCAAGTGCATCCGTTTTTTTGAAAAGTGAAGAATTGTAAAAATCCAATTTACCCAAATACTCATTTGTCACAAAAGCTCCAGGCACATACTGTGGACCATTTAAGAAAATACGTTCATTTTGATTTGAAAGAGGCAATTGACCCAACGTATTTCCGGTAGCTCCTAAATTTTTTATGGGCGCGTAAATATCATAGGTGTTAATTCGTTCCTTGCTCTTATTTCTTACTCTACCACCAAATTTAACAAAATTATCTTTGTTTGCTAAAGGCAATTCGAAATCCACTTTTGCATTCAAATCACTTTCAGAAGTAAAATTATTCGACTCATAAATTGTATTAAGTGCCAATAAATTAGCGCTATTTTTGTCAACCAAATTTACTATATACTTAAACGGATCGCGCGCATCTACACTCACTCTAGCATTACCCCGGTGGGTAATATATCTTTCATTGGGTCTATCTTCCTGGGCGTAAGCATACGTACCCGACCAATTCATTTTTAATTTGCCAAAAAAGTCTTCTCCTGACAAAGTTACATTAGCTACTCTTTGGTCCTCTAACCGTGTTTTTTGATTTCTATCGTTATCAATACCCCCTTTTGTCTGAATAGCTACACGACCTTGAATTTCATATAAATTCTTTGAAATATCTTTAAATGAAGTTGCTTCAATAGGTGTATTTAATCTGTCAACACGAAAACGGTATCTATTCTCGCGATCGTCTCTCCAATTGTACATGGCATTTAAAAAAATCGTATGCCCTTTGGCCAACTGGTAGTCTAGTGCCAAGGAACTACTTCTCCTAATACGCTGCACATCATATTTTCTTAAGTCAAAACCACTTAAAACGACTGGATATGCTGGGTTTTTTGTCTTTGCCCAAACTCCCTCAAAATTATCTGAGCCAAAAATATGGTCGTTATAAGACCCTGAAAATACAAAACCTAGTTTGTCATTAAATATTCTATTTCCAACAACAAACGAAAGGTTTGTAATCGGTTTATTGGTTAAGAAATTAACCCCACCACCCAATGTTCCCGATACACGTAGCGCATTCGGAGCAGTTCTAGTAATTAAGTTGACTGAACCACCAATCGCATCAGCATCCATGTTAGGTAATACTGCTTTGTGTACCTCGATAGTTTGAACCATATCAGAAGGAATTAAATCCATTTGAACATTTCTATTGTCACCCTCTGCTGATGGAATCCTCTCTCCATTAAGTGTAACTGAATTTAATCCAGCAGCCATTCCCCTTATAATGATATTTCGCGCTTCACCTTGATCATTCTGCATCGTTATTCCAGGAATACGCTTCATGGCATCACCAATATTTGCATCTGGAAACCTTCCAATCTGATCGGATGACACTACATTCGTAATGTTGCCATTATTTCTTTGTTGGTTTATCGCCTTTGCCTGACCCTTTAATCTATCACCTACAACGATAACTTCGGTACCTTCAATAGCTTTCTCATTTAAAATAAAAAGCATTTCTTTTGCTTCAGCATCAAAATTTAATTTTTGAATGATCGTCTCATAACCAATGTAACTAATAGCAACCGTGTAATTACCCTTTTTTAACGAGTTAAAAACGAATTTTCCTGATTGATCAGAAACCTGTGATTTCGTCAAATCGCCACTCAGTTTGACCGTGGCTCCAGGCATCGAAAGCCCTTGATTGTCAGTAATCTTCCCGATTAATTTACCATTTTGAGCTACCGAAAAGTGACAAAAGGCAAAAAAAGTAAAAAATAAAAGTAGATTTTTAGTCATATTTTTTTTGTTTAAGACTAAAAATAAATAGGGTATATAATCTAATGATTGCCGGAAAATTAAATTTATGTTAATATTAAATAATATGTAATCCAAAATTAATTTTGATAACTATTCAAGCAAGTAAATACATCAAAAGCAAAATCGGAACACAATACTCCTAGAAAAATTCTACTAGGTTAGACGACGAACAAAATGCTACACAAGCTGCCAATGAAAATCAAGGAGAAGCCTACCCGAATGATGTCTCCAGAATTAGTTTATACCTAAGAAAATAAAAAGGGATAGAAAAAATTTCTATCCCTTTAAAAAACCATTTTATGAAATACTAATTATTTAATCAACCACATTTGGTCGTTGATATCATCCTTACCAGCATATTGACTATCAATAGCTGATTTGTAATTCGTTGCGTTAGCTGTTCTTTCCGTACCTGGATAGATCCAACGCAAAGCAATACGATTTGAGTTTCCGTTACCAACTCCCGAAGAGAACGCAGGGAATCCCGTTCTTCTCCAGTTGAAATAAGCTTCCATCCCTGAGTTCATGAAGAAGGCAGCATATTTTTGAGAAACGATTTTCTCAATTCCTGTAGCCGCGTCATATTTAACTGAAGATTGCTCATAAAACGTATTGAAGTTGAAGTTAACCGTATACTTTACTAAGTCGGCAGCATCACGTGCACCTGACTTCGAGTACGTCATGGTATTAGCACCTTCAGCAATACCATAAAACGACTGAGAAGCCTTGATTCCTTTAATGTACCAATCTTCCGCTGAACCCGTTGCCCATCCACGTGCATAACCTTCCGCGATATTGAAACATAATTCAGGATACCCCACGAGGAATGTATTTTCACCTGTATATGTTTGATAGTAACGCGCACGGTTTTGGAAAGAGTAGATACCGGGAGCAAAACCTGCACCATTCGACAAACCTGCATTTCTCGCCATATCATCAATATTATCACCTGAACCTGCTCCACGGTAAGCCGTAAAGTCTGAAGCTAATTTACCAGCCTTCAAATCAGCACCTGCAGGTTCACAAGTAGCCATCACACGTGGATCCTGTGTCTTAGATAAAAATCCTACATACGTAGAAGCCATGTTTTGACGCGTTGCATCGAAACCGAAGTTATCTGGATTAGAAGGATACTTGTTGAAGTTGTTCCAAACAAATTGCAAAGACTCACCATTCGATCCAAACAAGGGGTACTTCGAAGGGTTAGTTAGCATTTCAGCAAATTTCGCTTTAACACCTAATTCCGCATCTGCATCTTTCTTAGACAAAGTGATCAACACACGTAAACGATAAGCGTTAACCACTTTTTGCCACTTTTTCAAATCTCCATTGAAATAGAAATCACCTGAGATAGTCTCTCCTTTGGCAGCCAAAACTGTCATATCAGCATTCGCATCATCTAACCACTTCAAGATTTGTGTGTAGATAACTTTTTGCGAATCATATTTAGGAGCCGTGTTTTGAATCCCTTTCAAGGCTTCCGTCATCGGTAAATCCCCTACACGCTTCGACATTTGATCAAAGAAATACGCACGGAAGAACTTACCTAAAGCGGAGTATCCATTCACGTCAGCTAAACCTAACTTCTTCGCTTCCTCTTCCATCTTTACTACGTTTTTCAACGTAGTATATTGGTTTGGCATTTGACCAAAGTTATATTCATTATTTGCATAATAATTATAGTTAGAGCAATAAAATTGATTGTAACGCATCTCCCCAGAGAATGGACGACCATTGTCGTTCATGACGTTTAATTCGATCGACTGTAATACTAATGATGCAGGAACTTGTACCGCGCGGTTAGAGTCTTTCTCCAACTGGTCGAAGGTCTTCTCACAACTGCTTAATGCAATTACGGAGAAGCTCAACATACCTAAAATTATATTTTTGATTTTCATTGCTTGAATCATTTATTAAAATGAAGAATATTAGAATACTAAGTTTAAGTTAACACCATAGCTTCTAACTGATGGAGTTTGAGTACCTGTAGCGCCGTCCGTCAAGTACTGAGATAAATCAGTATCTTTTGCTTCAGCGAAGTACAATAGGTTACGTCCTACGAAAGAAATGTTCGCGCCAGAAACTGACTTACCAAACCACGTAGATGGAAGTTTAACACCTACCACAACTTCTTTTAACATTCCGAAAGAACGGCTCATTAAGTTTCCTTCGTTTGTGTTATAATAACGACCCACGTAATCTTGTACAAAAGTCTTTACGGTGTTAGGCGCGAATTGTAATTCAGAAAAGTTAGTCACCTTTCCGTTTACATCGTATTTAATCGCAGCGCCATTCGAAACAACCACACCTTGACCTACGAATGCTTTCACACCTAAGGCATCTTGTGGACGAGCTTCAGCGAAAATACCTTGTGTCGTTCCAATGTGACGACCACCACGGTACGTTTGTTGCTGTGTATAGTTAATAATTTTACCACCGATACGACCATCAAATAAGAAGCTTAAGCTTACATTTTTATAAGTAAACTTATTATTCAAACCGAAAACGAAATCCGGGTTAGCATTACCTAAGTATTGCGACTGCGTTCCAGCTAATCTTTCTGGAATACCAGCTTTAGTATTAATGATTTCTCCCGTAGGGGTACGAACAAAGGCAGAACCATAAATTCTATCCGTACGATCCCCTACTTTTAAGAACGTATTTAAGTTCGTGATACCTGGATAAATTTCAGTTAACGTCTGCTGGAAAGTAGAGTAGTTCGCTAATACATCCCAGCTAAAGTCTGCTATTTGAATTGGCGTTCCTGTTACGGAGATCTCATAACCTTTCTTCTGCGTCTTGATACCATTCACTAAAGCGGATGTGTAACCTGATGTAGATGAGATAGGTAAAGAGAAGATCGAAGGACCATCATTCGAGATGAAATAAGCCGCATCGATTGCAATACGATTTTTAAGTAAGCGTAAGTCCATACCAAATTCCGTCTGAGAAGTCTCTGATGGATTCAAGTTTGGATTACTCAATTCGTTCCCATAAGTTGCTCCTGTTTGGTTATTGTAAAAGAAACCCGTTGAATATACCGTGTTGTTTTGGTATGAAGGACCATCATAAGGTGAGTTATAGTTTTCACCTGAATAAGTTCCCACGCGGTTATCAATCGTAGATGATGTCAAACCATCCTTAACGTTTGCAAATGAACCACGGAATTTCAAGAAAGAAACTACCTCTGGTAAATTCACATAATCAGATAAAACGGTAACCGCTCCAAATGATGGATAGAAGAACGAGTTTTTACCCGCTGGCAATGTTGACAATTTATCAACACGACCTGTAGCGAAAACTGTCAAATATTTCTTGTAAGAAAAATCTGCGGAGTAGTAAGCAGAAAGAACATTCATGTCAGAACCAAAATTACCAACTTGAACAGGCAGAGCCGAGTTCGAGAAGTTATATAATCCTGGAACGTTTAAATAGTTTGTAGAAGCGAACATCGACTTGTATTGAAAAACACGTTGAGATGCACCCGCATTAATTTTTGTATTAAAGCCTGGTAAGATATCCTTGTCAAACGTTAATAATAATTCTGTATTATTCTCAAACAATGAACGACGATCCTCACGATAATCGCCACGACGCTCATCACGACCATACGTACCTGCAGAGTAAGGGAATTTCTCTGTACGAACCATATCCCAAGTGGTTACTTGCGTACGAGCTAATAAGTTCAAGTTTTCATTAAACGTGTAACGCAAAGCTGCTTGTCCGATGATATCCGTCTTATAATGCGAACGTAACCACTCGTAAGACATGAAGTAAGGGTTATTGTAACGTTGGTATTCCGCATAGATTTGTTGAACACCTTCTTTACCTTTTTGCCAGTAGTTTTTCATATCATCCATGTTCCAGTCTGCTCCTGCCCAATAAACGATGTTATAAATGATCGAGTTGGGACCGTAATTTACGTCTGGAATATTCGGTGTGTATTGACGGTTGTACTGTAAGTTCGACTCAAATTTCAATTTATTAGAGAATTTGTAATCGGCTGTTACGTTGAAGTTCGTCATGTTCAATTGGGTATTAGGAACAATACCTTTTTGATAGATATGTGACGTAGAAAAACGCAAATTGTATTTGTCTCCAGTCGCTGCAACTGAAATGTTATTGGTAGATAAAATACCGGCTTCTAAGAAACGCTTCAAGTTATCTTTTCCACGTGCGATCCAAGGAGTACCTGAACGCTTGCCAGTAATAGGATCCACTGGTGAATCATACTGAGGAATTAATTGGCCATTGAATTTTGGACCCCAACCCCCATCATAATCACCATCATTCAATCCACCCCCTTTACCATCTCCAAACGCATATGAACCATGATCACCAGGACCATATTCGTCTTGCACTTCTGGAATGGCATAGAAACCGCTTTGAATTTGGGTAGATGAGTTAACCTCAACAGAAAAACCACGCTTGTCAGCAGAACCACGTTTAGTAGTGATTAAAATCGCACCGTTCTTACCACGGAAACCATAAAGAGCCGAAGCTGAAGCTCCTTTCAAAACGGAATAGGTTTCGATATCATCTGGAGAAATATTCCAAGTATCAGAGTTGATCGGTACACCATCTACTACATATAAAATTGTTGAACTACCACGTAATGAGATATTAGGTTTTCTCAATAATTCCGGTTGAGCTCCAACGGTCAAACCAGCCACGCGACCAGATAATGCGTTGATTGCATTTGGCTCACGTGCTTTGATTGTGCTTGAACCATCTACCGATTGAATGGCCACACCAATACGGCGAACATCTTTTTTAATACCTAAGGCTGTTACTACCACCTCTTGTAATTGGCGATTATCCACATCCAAAATAACCTTTAATGTAGATTGATTACCCACAGTAACAGTTTTGCTTGTATAACCAATCATGGAAAACTCCAAAATTGAGTTAGTTGACGCAGAGACTGTAAACTGTCCATTTGCACCTGAGTTTGTTCCCTTGTTTGTTCCATTAACCTTAATGGAAACACCTGGAATACCTGCATTGTCATCACTCCCGATGACCACCCCTGTAATCGAGCGCTCTTGGGCATGGGCACCCAAGAAGGCCAACTGGCACAAGGTGAAAATGAACCAAAAACTTCTTCTAAGAGTCATTTTGGATCCCTGTTTTTGTAAATTCTTTGTCATAAATAATTTAGTTTATTAAAATTTTGACAAAAATAAAGAGAGTACTCATCATGTCCCTTAAGCAAAAAATAAGAAATCATTAAGAAAAATAAGGCAATGTGTTCAAATTGTTTTCTTAGTATAACCGAAGTATTATCACGCATAAAACATAATATTAAATACAGGAATAATTCAATTTTATTTCCTTAATAAAAAATTTATATTGTAGTAACATAAAGGGGAGATTGAATTTGTTAATTTTAACATAAACTATTTCTCAAATCATGAATCCAATCAAATTAGTCATCTTAGATATGGCTGGAACAACCGTACTAGACCAACATGAAGTTGAGAAATGCTTCAAAGAGGCTGCTATTAAAAATGAATTGTGGGCCAGCGATGAACGGATTTTGGCCTTGCAGGGTTATGCCAAATTAGAAGTTTTCACAATGCTATGGGCTGAGCAGCTCGGCTCTTCAGATTCCTCTATTTCAGAAAAAGCGTTACAATCCTTCGAAGATTTTAAGACAATTTTAGAAAACCACTATCGAAAAAACCCAGTATTTCAAACGGAGGGATGCCAAGAACTTTTTGATTATTTACACAAAAACGGAATTTTCATTGCACTCACAACGGGTTTTTATCGAAGCGTAGCGAACATCATTTTGACTAAACTAGGCTGGAGCCAATCCTTAAATTCTAATTTTATTAACCTTAGGAATAAATCAGGCATTCATCTTTCAGTGACTCCAGATGAAGCAGGTGAAGGGCGACCATCCCCTAAAATGATTCAGTTTGCCATGAAGCAAATTGGGATAACAAACTTATCCGAAGTTATCAATGTGGGTGACACGCCTGTTGACCTAGCTTTTGGTAAAAATGCCGGGGTGAGACTTGCCCTAGGCGTGTGCAATGGAACTCATACCCGCGAACAATTAGCCTCATTCCCTAATGATGGATTATTAAATAAAATAGATGACCTCATTCAAATCATTGAAGATTTAAAAAATGAAAAAATATGATTTAATTGTTGTTGGCGGTGGAATTATAGGCACTTTTAGCGCATATCATGCACTAAAAAAGGGGAAAACAGTTCTATTATTAGAGAAAGACTCACAACCTTTTGAAGCAAGTTTTCGGAATTTTGGTCAAGCAGTTCCCTCGGGACAATCCATGGACAAGTGGTTCGATTATGGCCGTAAATCATTGCAGATTTACAAGGACTTACAAAGTGAAACGAATATCTCCTTGGTTCCCAACGGATCCTGGTATCTTGCTTCGGATGACCAAGAATTAACGCTCTTAGAAGAGATTCAGAAACTATTTGATGAGCGAGGATATTCAAATAAATTACATTCAGCGGATGATTGTCAGAAATCAAATCCACATTTTAAAAAGGACTATGTAAAAGGAGGCTTATTTTTATCCGAGGAAGCATCCTTAAATCCTAGATTGATGGTGCACCGAGTTCGAGAATTTATGATCCAACACATGGATCTACACTACCAAAATTTGTGCGCGGTGGTTGGCGTAGAGAAAAAAAGAGGAATTGCCAGGGTATTCACAACAACAAACCAAAATTTTTGGTCAGAAAAAGTGATTATAGCCAATGGCCGAGACACACAATTTTTATTGCCCGAACATTATCCAGTCTCGGATTTAAAAATCAGCAAACTACAAATGCTCCGTTTAGCAGCGCAAAAGCCTATATTAAAACCAAATATTCTTACCGGACTCACGATTCGTCGATATGAAAGTTTCCATTCTTGCCCATCGCATAAAAAATTAACATCCACGCCAGAACAAACTATTTTGCAAAATAAAGGCATTCACATTTTGTTTAAACAAGCGGATGACGGATCCATTATTTTGGGAGATTCCCATGAATATGTTCAAGCTGGCAAACAAGCTGACTTTGGGTTTGAGATCTCTACAGAAATCAATGAACTGATGCTCCATGAAGCCAAAAAAATAATTGACCTACCTCAATGGGATGTTGACGCCACATGGGCTGGATTTTATATACAAGGAACCCACTCTGAGGTATTCACCAAACAAGTGGATGATGTGATTCACATTATCAATGGCATTGGGGGGAAAGGGATGACAACGAGCCCTGGATTTACTTCTGAGTATATTCAAAAACTTTATCAGAAATAACAAGTGAATTTTTCATGCGAATTCTTGAAGCCTACAGCTTTATAAAATTTATGTGCTTGTGTTCTCCGTTTATTGGAAGTTACCTCAATCGATTTTATATCGTAAGGCTTTAATTCTTCTCGAACTTGGTTGATTAATAATCGGCCTATCCCCTTTCCATGATACGTTTGAGTGACGATTAATTCCTCAATCTCATACACTAATCCTTCGTGGTGCAATAATAGTTGGCCCAAGCAGGTAATAAAACCAATGATTTCTTTTTGGTCATTTTCAGCTGCAAAAAATAGCGCATTTTCTCTAATTAGGTAATGCTTGAAAATATGCTGAAAAACAGTAGGGTCTGAAATACGATTTTCTAGTTCATCCAATAAGGTTCGAATAGCATTTTCATCGGTTTCAATAACTTTTCGAATGTTGAAAACTGCTTTCATTTTATGAAATTGTTAAGGGCGCGTAAACAAAAGTAAAATAAATCTTAGAACCCTTCTTTCCCAGACTAATGCTTGCTAATTTACAAGCAAAATTTTGAATAATATGTCTGAGATAATAGAAAAAGTAATTCATTTATTTGAAAATCATGGGGATTCTCAATACGGAGGAGAGGCCGTAAGCCAATTGGAACATGCGTTACAAGCAGCACATTTTGCCGATGAGGCAGGTGAAAAAACGAATATTATCGTCGCAGGCATTCTACATGATATTGGACATTTATTGCATCATTTACCTGATGATGCCCCAGAAAATGGGATCGATGATTTACACGAGAACTTAGCCAATGACTTTCTCCAACAATATTTTACGCCAGAAGTAGTGGAGCCCGTGCGATTGCATGTGGCGGCAAAAAGATATTTATGTACCGTAGAGCCGGAATATCTAGATATTTTAAGTGAGCCTTCTATAATCAGCTTAGGTTTACAAGGAGGTCCTATGTCGGCCGATGAATGTAAAGAATTTGAAAAGAATCCATATTACGCAGATGCGGTTAAATTAAGGCGATTCGATGATCAAGCCAAAATAGCCAATTTACAAGTAAAAGAATTATCGTTTTACGTTCCCTACATGGAGTCTTTTGTTAAATGAACTCCATTAAAAGTCGAGTAAATTTTTCTGGCAAACTAATATTTACCCATCCATTATGGTCCATGATAGCGGCTTTTGGCTGTTATTTTTGCGTATATGGATTTAGAAAACCTTTTACAGCGGGATTATACACAGACCAATATTGGATAGGAATTCCATGGAAATCAATTTTGATATCTTCTCAGATTGCCGGTTACATGTTATCCAAATGGTGTGGAATATTCATCGTTTCAGGGATTTCGTGGGAAAAGAGGACGCGTGCTATTTTGATTAGTATTCTCATTGCAGAGCTTGCCTTGGTAGGATTTGGCCTAGTTCCAAGGCCTTACAGCATTGTTTTTTTAGTAATCAATGGGTTGCCATTGGGTATGATTTTTGGCTACATTCAAGGCTTTTTGGAGGGCAAAAAAAACACCGAATTATTTATAGCGGCATTGGGAAGCAGCTTTATATTAGCAGATGGTGTTTCTAAATCTGTAGGCACCTGGCTATTAAATATATCCATCGCTGAACATTGGATGCCTTCGTTGGCAGGCTTGATCTATACTTTGCCTTTCGTGTTTTTTGTATGGATGCTGACAAAAATTCCTAGGCCCACCGAGCAGGACAAGGAAGACCGAGCGGAAAGGTCGGCCATGACTCAGAAAGATCGCATCGCACTAGTTAAAGAGCTGTGGCCTGGAATTCTATGCATTAGCTTATTGTATCTATTTGCTTCACTTTTAAGAGGAATTCGTTCTGATTTTGCCCCTGAAATATGGAAATATTTAGGTTTTGTAGGCGAGGCATCCATCTATTCACAAACGGAAATTTGGGTTACGGTAGGAATATTAGTCATCAACGGTAGCCTGGTTTTAATTAAGAAAAACCACATCGCCTTTTTTATCAGTATGTCAGCGATCGCAACAGGCTACCTATTTTTACTTATCGCAGGATTGTGGGGAGTGAATCAACTAGATCCATTCTGGTTAATTGTGTTAACAGGGTTTGGTATCTATTTGCCTTATTTAACGATAACCACCTCGGTTTTTGAGCGGATGATTGCCATCACTAGACACAAGGCCAACATAGGCTTTTTAATGTATATCGTGGACTCTATTGGATACTTGGGCTATAATGTGTTGTTGCTTTTCACAGGTTTCATATTACCCAATTTAAATCTGCCGTCCCTATTCTTCACTTGGATTGTGATAATGGGAATTGCAGGTCTTATGATCAGTAGCTTATCGAGCCTTTATTTTTACAGAAGATTGAAATAATATTAGCCTATTGCTTAGAATGTAATTTATAGAAATGAAATATTTCAAGCAAAAGTCGAACAAATTAAAAGAGAATCTAATTCATCATGATTTGAATCAATTCCTACAAATAGAGTAGCCAATAAAAACAAGTAATGCCGAGAGGAAACCCCGCGGCATTAACTTTAATACACCAATATAAAATTAATTGAGACCAATGGTAGACACCCAAGATCTCTTTTTCTTATCATAAATGAGTGATGCGTCAGGCCACTCAACATAATGTTTCATTTTCAAATATTCAGTAATATTGCCTTGCTTGACTAATGCATTAAATAAAAAGCCTCCACGCTGTTTGACCGTTTCTTCATCAAAATGTGGGGTATTCGCCACCTCCTCAAACTGGTCTATTTCAAGCGTATTGGGCTTTAGTGTAAAAGTCCCTAAAACACCCCTTCTCAAATCTTTGCGTCCTGCTACGGGCCTACTGAGGAAATAAGTATACGTTCCAGAACTATCTTTTGAGAGATTGATCAACTGAAACTCGGGTAAACGTTTTACATATTCAGACCTAAATCGAGCCTGAAACTTAGTTGAATCTGATGCATAAGCAGGCTTTTCGCTTATGATACTGATGATGTTAGTTACCAAGGTATCTTGTTCAGGCTTAGAATAATAAAATGCAGCTTCATCTTTGGAATGACAGCTAGCTAGAAAAAATAATCCACAAAACAGGAGGGATTTAAGTTTATTCATTGGTGTACTAAAAAAAGGTCGCCACCTAGCATTAGGCAGCGACCTGGGAAATAAATTTTTTACTTGATGTAAACAATCGAGTTAGGATTGAATTCTGACCAACCAGCTGTCCAATCAGAATCTTTGAATGCACCAACAAAATCAGTTGCTGTAGTACCCGCTAACGTAGGCAATGCAGTACCAATTAAAGACTCAGATGCTCCTTCTGTCAATGTTAACGTAGGACGAGCTGACCATAAAGCAGATGAAATACCTGTATTTGCAGTCGAAGTCAAGGTTTTGTTTCCTGCTATCGCAGCGAACCACGCCGATGCAGAAACAGTACCAATTTCAATTGGACGTGTAGCTACTGTTCCAGCAGAACCTGTACGAGCGATTTGCTCCTCATTAACTACTGGCACTCCAAATCCATAAAGACCTGAGTTAAGTGACGTAAATCCAGTTGTTCCCCAGCCCGTTGTACCAGCGATAACAACATTCTTAACAATTAGTTCTCCATTAGCCGCATTTGTCTTTGCAGCACCACGCTGACTGTCGATGTATAATCCTGCTGGATAACCTGTGATAAATGTATTGTAAATTTTCACTTTAGCATTACGACGCAATTGAGCTCCATTTTGGAAGTTGGCATCTAAGTAATCAGACGACTTTCCTTTGGCACCGATGATAGAGAAGTTAGCAAGTGTTGCCGATGTAAATGGAGCAAGATTTGATCCAGCTGCATCATTATCAATTTCAAAACCATTTGATCCAGACACGTCAGCCAAATTACCATCACGGTAACCTAATCCAAACTGAACTGTACCTGAGTAGCCATTGTCCATGTCGAAATCGTCATCCGTTCCTTTATAAGCAACTAAATACTTACAATTTACAGTACCACCAAACCACTCAAATGAATCATCCAATCCAAAAGAAGCCATGATGTATTCAATCTTCGTTCCTGAACCTACTGAACCCATCGTTAATGAGTTAATCTCTTGATTTGGATTCAATGGAATACCAGCATACTCAATACGAACATACTTTAATGAACCTGAATTATCATCAGCTACAGTACCACCGTGGAATCCTTTGTAACCACCTTCTAATTCCGCAACACCTGTTAAGTTGTTTGGAGCTTTTCCACAAATTACAACACCACCCCAATCACCTGGAGAACGTGAACCAATACCTTCAGCAGAAGTAAAGATAATCGGCTCAGATACAGTACCTTCCGCGATCAATTTAGATTCACGTTGAACGATTAAGGTTCCTTTTGTAGCCTTATCGCCAATGATAATTGTACCAGCTTGAATAGTTAATTGGCCTTTTTTTGTTATTGTTCCAGAAACAGCTTCTTCTCCTACACGTACATAACCTTTCAAACGATAAATCTTATCTTTTGTCCAAGTCACATTTCCTTCAATTACACCTTGTACGTCAATAATCGTCTTTGGAGGTACAACTGAAACAGTAACAGGAATAGCAACTAAAGAAGAAACCTGATTCTTAACATCTGTAACTTGAACTGTAAAGTTAACCGTGGCACCTGCAGTACCTTCAACAACATAATCCTTCGAATATTCAGCGGTTTTTTCGCCAGCCATAATTTTCGAATCAAATGGAGCACCATTCTTTAAAACAGTAATTGACTTAATACCTGCTGGTGCATTAATAGAAGCCTTTACCGTAACTGTAGCACCCGGAATACCCGCAAGTGTACCTGACGCAGAGATTGTAGGCACTGGGAAAACTTCTTCTTCCTTCGTGCAACCCGCTAATGTTACTACCGCGATAGTTAACATTGCTAAAACTTTGAACATGTTTGTTTGTAAGCGTTTCATCACTTTTTTTTTAGAATTTAAATTGAAAAATTAATTAAATGGAGAAATAATAAGTCCTAATGAAGCTACACGACCCGGCGCATAACTCTGAATAATTTGATCTTGGTTACGATCAAAATTTTGATCTTGGTTACCATCTTGCAAAATGATATTCCCTTGATTTAAAATATCGCTAATGCCGCCCTTAATCATAATGGCTTTCGTCAACTGCTTTGAAAAGTTAAAATCAATTACATTTCTAGGAATCTCATACCAATCAGGATAAGGAGCACCGAAGTTATTACCTACGGCAAAAATCCGCTTACCGATGACGTTGTAATTAATATTCAACTGCAAGCCTTTTTGTGCATCATTATAATTAATCCCGGCATTGATGATGTATGGCGACTGTCCTTGTAAAGGACGATTGTCTGACTGATCGGATGCCAATTTTTCGTCCAATTTTACACGGCTGAAAATATAGGTTCCATTAAAAACCAGACTTGTGCGACCTAATAACGAATTAGGTGAAGATGCATTTAAATTTTTACGAAATTCAGCTTCTAAACCTGTTGAAAATGCCGATTGCGCATTCGAGAAATTCAAAATAGGATTGGCCCCAGAGGCAAAAATAACCTCAATTGGATTAGTGAAATCCTTGTAAAAAGCAGCTATACTGATTAACTCAGAAGGCGTAGGGTAAAATTCATACCGAAAATCAAAATTCTGAATATTCGCATTTTTCAACAAAGGATTACCTGACACAGTCCGGTTATTCACAAAATCATAAAAAGAGAATGGAGCTAATTCACGGAATTCAGGACGATTTAAGGTCTTTCCGTAAGCCAAACGCAAGAGTGACTTTTCTGTGAAATTATATGTAAGATTCATGGATGGCAATAAATCCAAGCGTGTGTTGTCGTAATTAATTAGCTTGCCAACCAAATCAGCTGAATTCAGTTTTTGGCTATTCTGCTCTGCCCGAACACCGGCAATGACATTAAACTTTTTCCCCAGTGCATAATTAACGGATAAATATCCTGCCAATAAGGTATTACTCGCATCATAGGAGTCATTCGGATTCGTTTGCTCATCTAACCGAATACCTGTTCTTGTATTAAAATTTTGAGCTGCCAATAATTGGTCAATAGGCAAAGTCGTTTGGAAAGTTGGCGCGGACTTCACATATCCAATATTTCGCGCACCAAAATCACGAACCTTATCTTCATAAAACAAACCTGCTTTTAATTCAAGTTCTTTTGAATCTTGTAAATCTATTTTCTTCACAGCATTAAATGCAGCTGTGTAAGATGATTCATCCATATTTATATAAGTTCTACCAAGAACAGTCGTTTGGGCAGCACCATTTGGTATAAATAAACTAGATGAACTTCCATCTACATTATAGCGAAAACGCTTATAATCGGGTTGGTCGCGATATGCAGAATTATATCCCGCCATCCAATCAATTTTCAGACTACCTGATTGTAAATCATGGCGTCCGGTCAATTGACCCGTGTAAATTCCACGATATACTTGATCAAATGAACGAATATCCCAATTGGAACCATTCTCAAAACCATCACGCTGAATGTATTGGGTATTAGCTAATTGATTAAATAAATTCTTAAATTCAATCACTGATCCCCCAGCGAAACGAGCAGACCAGTTGGTAGAAACACCCAAACGCAACGCATTTGTATATTGATTATCCACAAAATTAAAAACGGCATCGGGCTCGCCAGTAAAATTAGGGCCAATGTTACTATACCCCCAGTCATTCCGAGCCATTTCAAAAGTTGAGCGCGTATTAGAGTAATTGATGGCTGTTACATTTCCGAATTTAGTAGACCCTAAATCAAATTTGAATCCTCCTGAAAGCGAGGCACGCATGTCGGGCATTGCATTAGACTCTACTGGAGTCCAATTATTTTTCAATGATGCTCCTATAGCATCTAAACCCGCAGGTCCTGAATTAAGAAGTGCAGCACGACTAGCTGGAAAAGATTTAGGTAAATCAAAATAGCCTTGATCGAATCCAGTCCAAGCAAGATTGCTATTTTTTGTCGCAAAAAATTGTGCTCCTGTAGTTCCTTCTCGATAAGCACTTGAAATATCTAATGTTAAAAAGTTATTCTCCGGAATTGATTTAGTAAAAACTTTGACCACCCCACCAGCAAACTCACCAGGAATTTCCGCGGAAGGCGATTTGAAAACTAAGATTCGATCGATTTGACCTGCAGGAATGATATCAAAAGAAAAAGAACGCACATCAGTCTCCATCGAAGGAGCAAATGCATTATTTAACTGAACTGTATTATAGCGCTCATTTAAGCCGCGAATATTAATAAAACGTTCGCCAAAAATAGTAACTCCAGGAACACGCTTCACAACTTCAGCAGCCGTACGGTCCAAAGTCTTCGTGATCTGTGCTGCTGAAATTCCACTCACAACTAATTGAGCTGCCTTAATTTCTGTAATAACAGATACTTCAGTATTCGTTAAACGTTGAGCAACCACTTTTACCTCTGCTAAAGTAGAAGATTCCTCTGCCATCGTTAAATTCAAGTCAGTCACTTGGTCTGCCTCTACTTTAACATTTTCATAAATTTTAGATTGATATCCTACAAAAGAGATCTTTAACGAATAGGTGCCAACGGCCAATTTTCCAAAAGTGAAAAAACCATTAATGTCTGTGGCCGCTCCTTTAGTGCTTCCTTGTATTAGAACAGTAGCTCCAATAATATCTTCTTTAGACTTTACATCTTTAATTGTTCCTCTGATAACCCCTGTTTGTTGAGCAAGAGTCGTGAATGAAAGAAATAAGAATGCGATTAAATAATAATAGGTGCGATTCATAATGAAAGTCATGTTGTATGGTTAATTGGTGTATTGTTTCAAAAAAATTTACATTTCAGTGCTACAAAATTAACTTAATGAAAGTCCTTACTTATTACGGTACCGTTAGTGGACTATTAACAAATTGTTAAAAAGTTTTAGATTTATTAACAATTTCTTAACATCATTTTTCCTGTCAATTTTCACCACCATGATTGCAATTATTTTTTCTTTGATTCATAGGTTAATTTTGTACAATTCAAAGAAATATAATTTTTTAAAGAAGAACTTTCTTGGATAATTTAAATTTTATGCGGATTTAATTGGTAGATAATTTGAGAACACTAGTTTTGACTCAAGAAACGGAAATAATTCCGCCTAAGTTTATTTAAATAGGTTTATGAGAAATTCCATTAACAAAAAATCCATCGCAGCTTTTATGTTCGTCGCGATCATGTCTGTCTCTGCTGCGGCTAACGCATCAGAATTAATTTCACCTGTCAACATCGAACAAGTGGGTAAAATGAAATTTCTTGTTCGTTCTGAACCGAAATCTTCTTTAATTGTCATTATCTATGATCAAGAAAATAATATTCTTTTCAACGAAGTCATTTCAACGCAAAAATTATTCAGCTTTTCCGACCTTTCTGATGGAAAATATCGGATGGACATCCTTAATTCACGAAAGAAATTAATTCAGTCAAAATCATTTAATATCCAAACTGAAGTGAAACGCGACTTAGTTGCGATTCAATAATATCAGTGAAAAATTAAGGTTAAAAAGGCGCAGAGATTCTGCGCCTTTTTCCGTATTTTCGTAGCCCAATTACACGCAATAAAAAAGAAAATATGGATTTTTTGGATGGCTTAAATGAGCCCCAACGACAAGCTGTTGAGTACATAGAAGGACCCCTCATGATTATTGCCGGCGCAGGATCTGGCAAAACGAGAGTGCTCACCTATCGGACAGCTTACTTAATCCAAAAAGGGGTTGATCCATTTTCTATTTTGCTCCTGACTTTCACCAATAAAGCGGCTGGGGAAATGCGCCACCGGATCGAAACGGTCATTGGCGGCCAAGCAAAAAACATTTGGATGGGAACTTTTCACTCCATCTTTGCTAAAATATTGCGTTTCGAAGGAGAGAAATTAGGCTATAGCTCCAACTTCTCCATTTATGATACCGATGACTCAAAATCCCTGATTCGGGCATTGGTCAAAGAGCAAAACTTAGACGATAAAGTTTATAAGGTCAATCTGGTTTTAAATCGGATTTCAAATGCCAAAAATCGGCTTATTAGTCCCGAGCAATACCTAGCCTCCTCCATCGTAGAACAGGAAGATCGATATGCGAAAATTCCCATGATGGGACAATTATATAAATCCTATTGTTTGCGCTGCTTTCAAGCAAATGCCATGGATTTCGATGACCTATTATACCAAACCAACATACTTTTTAGAGATCATTTAGATGTTTTGAACAAGTACCAACATAAATTTAAACATGTGATGGTGGATGAGTTTCAAGACACGAACGTTTCCCAATATTTAATTACAAAAAAACTAGCCGCTGTCAACCGAAATATTTGTGTGGTAGGCGACGATGCGCAAAGTATTTACGCATTTCGTGGAGCCGACATCCAAAATATTCTAAATTTTGAACGCGATTATTCCGATTTGAAAACCATCAAGCTGGAAGAAAATTATCGGTCTACCAAAGCAATTGTGGCCGTTGCCAATTCCATCATTGCCCGAAATAAAAGCCAATTAAAAAAGGATGTATTTACCTCCAATGAAGAAGGGGAACAAATAGAAATTATACGAGCAGGTTCTGATAATGACGAAGGTAGAATTATAGCCTCCACCATTTTTGAGGCTCGGCAAAAGGACGGACTTAAATGGTCTGACTTCGCTATTTTATATCGTACGAATGCACAATCACGTTCCTTTGAAGAATCTCTCCGTCGCTTAAATATCAATTATAGAATTATTGGAGGCCTATCTTTTTACCAAAGAAAAGAAATCAAGGACGTCTTGGCTTACCTGCGTTTTGTCGTGAACCAAAACGACGAAGAAGCCTTTAAGCGAATCATCAACCTCCCCAAAAGAGGTATCGGCGATACGACGATCGCCAAAATATCGGTCACGGCAGCGGAACACAAAGTCTCTGTTTGGGAAGTAGTTAGTAATATCAATCAATATCAAGGGGCAAGAGGGGGCGCATCCATCGAAAATTTTGCTGACCTCATAAAATCCTTTAAGCTTCAGGTGGAAGTTGAGCAAAAAGATGCCTATGAAGTGGCATCCCATGTGGCCAAAGCCTCAGGTTTAGTTCGAGAATTGTATGAGGATAAAACGGTAGAAGGACTTGCCCGCTATCAAAACGTCCAAGAACTCCTCAATGCCATCAAGCAATTTGTCGACTCAGAAGAAAATGAAGACAAATCACTCAGTACTTTCCTGCAGTCGGTATCCCTGTTGACGAACGCAGATACCAACGAAGACCCCAATGATCGTGATAAAGTAACCCTCATGACGGTGCACTCCGCCAAAGGTCTTGAATTTAAAAATGTATTTTTGGTCGGCCTAGAGGAGGATTTATTCCCTAGCCAAATGATGCTTCAAAGTCAAGCCGACCTGGAAGAAGAACGAAGGTTGTTTTACGTGGCCATCACCCGAGCAGAAAAGAAGTTGATGATTTCGTATGCTGAATCGAGGTATCAGTTTGGCCGATTAAAAAGTTGTGAGCCCAGTAGATTCTTAGATGAATTAGATTCTACTTACCTAAAAATGGCAAAGACCCCAGGCAAAAAAGAGGTCAGCTCCTTTAGACCTGTACAAAAAACGGGTTTTGTTGAAAAGTCAACCTCGCCTTCCGCAGCGCAACTCATTCAAAAACCCCGACAAAATACCAATTACCAACATGTCCCATCCCCGGATTTTAAACAAACAGATGCGATGCAGTTGACGGAAGGCCAACGAGTGGAACATCAAAAATTTGGATTTGGACTTATTAAAAAATTAGAAATTAATGGAGCAGAGAGAAAAGCTCACATCCTATTCGAAAAAGGAATAGGCGAAAAAGTACTCTTACTTAGTTTCGCAAAACTAATGGTGATTGAATAACTATTTTTTCTTGTAAAAATATAATCGAACGGGCCCAGACGCATCTAATTCAGAAATCGTAAAATAACCATTTCCATCGGAGGCGAAAGCTATTCCCTCCCCTTGGGGTTCCATTTTATAAGGAACTGTTTTAGGAGTTCGTGATAGAGCATCAGAAATACTTTCTCCAATCTTTCTTTTCCAATAGTAAACTTCTAAATAATTTTTAATCAATATTTCCGAGTTGTCGGCCGAAACTGACCCCCCAGTAATATAAGCTGCAGTTATTAGCCTTGAATCCGTAGAAATTGGTTTTGAAAAGTTCAACTCGCGAATGAACTCAGCTTTTGTCGTTCCTCCAGCAACGACGCTAGAAGCAGCAATTTTATATAGCCGTTTACTGGTTTCTCTTTTGCTGATGATAAAAACGTCTTTGGTTTTTTGGTCCACCAATAAACATTCCATGTCTCTTGCCCCATCCGATAATGTAAAAGTTAATTTACTAACCTGCGAAATTGTATTCGATATTGGAGTATTTGCATCCACGATAGGTTCCTTGCACCAGTACAAAGCGTATGAGGAATAATTGGCATTATTATCTCCGAAATCAGCCAGAAAAATAGTCGCCGAACCATCCGTCTCACTTACAATTCCCATATCCTCCCAATCTCGATTTTCCGCTCCTTGCAATTTAAATTCCTTCTTCCCTTTGCCATAACTATCGATCAGAAAAATTCTATTTTCGTCTCCAGAATCATTATGAGCCCACAAAGAACCTGCATTCTTTCTACTTGCCACAAGGCCTGAAGCCTCCTTTAACGAGGGATTTTCAATAACGCCCCTATCTTCAAATTCAGCATAATTCGATTCGGTTGTGGTAACTCCTGGATCAGGCGTAGGTGTTTGAATAGGTTCGCAGGAGACCAACAAAAAGTAAAAACCCAATAAAAAAAATACCTTATTTTTCATCATCAAGATTCTCGGTCTCTACGATTGGCTTTTCAATTTTTATGGTCGCCTTGATCTTTTTAATTCTTCGCGTGTCCACCGATTGGACTTTAAAGATAAAAGGTTCAAATATCATTTCTTCATTGGCGTTAGGAATTCGACCAAATAATTCAATTAAAAATCCTCCCAATGTTTCGCTTTCCCCCTTCTTATCTTCAAAATGGGTCACATCAACATCAAATATTTTTGAGAAATCATTTAAGGAAGTCTTCGCCTCAAAGATATAATTATGCTCATCTAATTTTTTGTAGTCTACTTCCTCGTCATCAAATTCGTCATTAATCTCTCCTAAAATCTCTTCAATAATATCCTCCATGGTCACTAAACCTTCTGTCTCGCCATATTCATTTACAACGATAGCCATGTGAACCCTCTTTTCTTGAAAATCATACAACAAGTCGTCAATTTTTTTATTCTCTGGAACAAAAAATGGCTGATGCAATAAAGAAACCCAATTAAAATTTTCATCTTGATCTATATCTTTTAATAAATCTTTGATGTACAAAATACCTTCAATTTTATCAATGGTTTCTGTATAAACGGGAATTCTTGAATAGCCATTTTTATTCACCTTATCCATCAGTTCATGAAAATCCATTTCGGTATCCAATGCCATGATATCCCTACGCGCTTTCATAACTGATTTTACTGACGTGTTTCCAAAATTCAATATCCCCCGAAGAATGTCCTTTTCCATTTCGGAAGTATTTTCATCCGTGGTAATTTCCAGCGCCTGATTTAATTCGTGGGTCGTCAGCGTGTAAGACTTTCGTTTAATTTTTTTCTCAATCAAGCCTGATAAGCCCAACAAGACCTTGGATAAAGGGGAAAAAATGAACGTGAAAAAATGGATTAATGGAGCCGTGTATCTGGCAAAATTCAGGTTATTTTGTTGGGCCCACACTTTAGGAATTAATTCCCCAAAAAACGTAATGATAAAAGTAACCCCAAACAATAAAAACAAAGTCACCAATAATGTTCCCATGGACTGAGGTCCTAGAACTAATTCGGTCAAGTAATTTGCCAAAGTAATGAAAATGATATTGACAAAATTAATAGCGATTAATAAAGTAGCTAGAAGCTGCTGTGGTCTTTCTAATAGATGACTTACGGCTTTTTCTGAAGTTCCATCACTCTCTCTTAAACTAGCTCTTTGCTCCGCATTTAATGAAAAAAAGGCCACTTCAGAGCCAGCCAATAAGGCCGAAAGCAATAACAAAATGATCAAAATTGCCCCTATAAGAACATAGGTACTTGCATTAGCTGCAGGATTAATCGATAATAATAAGGGTATGGGATAGGGGTCGGGGTCCATATTAATTAGGTACTAATTAAACAAATTTACAAAAAAGGGAATATGTTTTGATCAGATTCCCTTTTTTAATAAAAATTTAAAATGGAAGATCGTCTCCTTCTGCCATCATAGGTGGAAAAGCATTCCCGTTATTAGAAGATTCACCTAAAGAAAAACTCTCTGGCTTAGGCCTAGGTTCTGGAGAATCGCCTAATGGCCGATCATTTTTACTGCCAATCAAATTCATGGAGGTAGCCCGGATGCGGTAACCCCGCATGGTAGCCCCCGATTTATCTTGCCATTCTTCCGAACGAATTTTACCTTCAATGTATACTTGATTTCCTTTCTTTAAATATTGCTCAGCGATGGTGGCTAAATTATCCCATAATTCTACTCGGTGCCATTCCGTTTGTTCCACTCGCTGACCATCCTTACCCGTATATGATTCGGAAGTGGCAATGTTGATATTAGCCACTTTTACGCCACTAGGAAGCGCTCTTACTTCAGGATCTCCTCCTAAATTACCTAGAATAATTACTTTGTTTACACCTGCCATAATATTGATTTTTTTGAGTTAGGTAGACAAAAAACCTTGTCCGCTATAAAGGTAATTTTGTTTAAGTTAAAACAAATTCTTCAATTCTAAATTATCAGTTATTAGATTTAAAATCAATACAGGTTTGCCCAAATTAGTAAAGTCCTGAGGCTCTATCCATCGAAACTGATCATTTTCTGTGACATTAAAATGATCATTAACTTGGACATGCCAAGCCTGGCAAAATATTTTCTGATGGCTTAATAAATGTGTCGGGGGAGAAACCAAAGAAGTTATTAAACTTTGCTTACTTAGTTCTGCCAGCCCATTGTCTTGTTGTAATATTTCCTCTAATGATTGAAAATGAGGTAACTCATTCAGGTAAAACTCCCAAAGTCCTTGCCAAATGTCTTTAGTGGCTCGTTGGCGCACCCATATTTTCCCATTTTTTTCAATGATGAAATAAGCAAAAAATCGTTCTTTTTGACTCTTTTTCTTTGACTTAACGGGCAATGATTGTACTCGATTTTCTGAGAATGCAACACAGGTGAATTGTAAAGGACAAGTTGGACAATTAGGTGAAGGTGAACATTGCAAGCTCCCAAATTCCATAATGGCTTGATTAAAAATAGCCGGTTGATTTTTTGGAATCAACTCATCCGCTAAATCCGTAAACGTTTTTCGAGCAGATGCATGTAAAATATCAACCTCCACACCAAAATACCGCGCAAGGATTCGAAAGACATTGCCATCAACCACCGGCTTAGGTTCATCAAATGCAAAAGATGCAATAGCAGCAGCCGTATATGGCCCAATTCCAGGTAATTTTATCAATTCAGCATAAGTAGATGGAAATTTACCCCCCGCCTCAGCAACAAATTTTGCTGTTTTGTGTAAGTTTCTAGCCCGACTATAGTACCCTAAACCTTGCCATAACCTAAATAAATAATCTTCATCTGCGTTAGCCAAATCTAAAACGGTAGGAAATGCTTCTAAAAGTCGATGAAAATAGGGCAATCCTTGTGCCACGCGGGTTTGTTGGAGTATAATCTCCGACAACCAGATCACATATGGGTCTTTTGTTTTTCTCCACGGCAACTCCCGGGCATTTTGGGAATACCAGGCAATGATCGTTTCTGAAAAAGGGTGTTGCAAAAGCTTTGACATGTAAAAATCAAAGATACAAGATTTCCTCATTTTGCTATTATATAGCTAGATTGAAAAAAATCATTTTATTCCAACAAAACACTTGTCTCTCTTAAAGAAAAGCATTACTTTTGTGTCCCTTTTACAAGAGAAGGATTTAATTATTTTGAATTTAACGCATTAATTACCGTGACTAAGGCAGATGTAATTGCTGAGATTTCCAGCAAAACAGGGATTGACAAAAAAGATGTTTCTGAAACGTTAGAAAATTTCTTCCAAGTAGTAAAAGATAATTTGGCCAACCAAGAAAACATTTATGTTCGTGGGTTTGGAAGTTTTATCAATAAAAAAAGGGCTAGGAAAATTGCTCGAAATATTTCAAAAAATACTTCGATCACCATTGAGGAGCACTATGTACCTAGCTTTAAACCAGCTAAGGTTTTTGTAGAACAAATTAAAACGAGCACTGACCCTGCTAAATAAGGAGAATACTCTTTTTAAGGTCTTTTAAAATGAATAAAACGCTTGCGATTATTTTATTTATTGGACTAGGGTTAATTGCCCTTATTTCTCAATTACCAAAGGGAAATGTAAGTGCAAAAACGGAAACCACCGCGAATGGGGGTGCCAATCGAGACGCGAATGGTAAAAATACGGAAATAGATTCGTCTAAAACGGAAGAAACGCATGCTGAGCCGTTGACCCCAGGTCAACAAAAGCAAATTGCTGGGTTAAAATCTTCCTTAAAGTCGGCAAAAACTGAAGCTAGCCAAGCGCTTGCTTTGGAAAAATTGATGCGGGCTTTTATGGAGTTTTCTAAATATGATAGTGCTGCGATTTATGCAGGCCAATTTTCAGATTCACACCCTGGAATTACGCATATTTTAAGAGCAGGCCAAGCTTATTTTGAAGCGCAGGCTTATGCCATTAACCCCAAAAAAGCTAGCTTAATGGGAGAAAAGGCTAGAATTTATTTTGAAAAAGCATTGACACAAGATCCAAATAACCTGTTGGTTAAAACAAATCTTGCTATGACATATGTGGACACACCTACTCCCATGAAAGGCATAACGTTGCTTAGGGAGGTGATTGAACAGGAGCCAACGTACATTCCGGCTTTGTTTAATTTAGGAATACTGTCAATTAAGTCAAATCAATTTGGCAAAGGCCAAGAAAGGTTTGCACAGATATTGAAGCTGGATCCAACCAATTATAAAGCCGCATTAAATCTCGGTTTTTGTTTGGCACAGTTAGATAAAAAAGAAGAGGCTAAAAAAGTTCTCAAAGAAGTTGTTGCGAAAAGCAAGAACCCTGAAGAAACAAAAGCCGCTAAAGAATTGCTGGCAGAAATGCTGCAAAAATAGTATAGACAATAATTGTCTGAAAAAAAAATAAAGTTGAAAATCAACTTTACACATTATTTAAACATTAAACGCTAAAAGGTATGCCTTGCGGAAAAAAAAGAAAACGTCATAAGATTTCAACTCACAAGAGAAAGAAACGTCTACGTAAAAATCGTCACAAGAAGAAGTAGTGTATTAATTGCTTTTCCAGATGGAAATGTAATTAGGTTGCGCAAGAACAGGCCTTTTATCCTCGGATAAAGAGCCTGCTTTTGGCGTTAAATTTGTTGTATATTTTAAAGGGCTTATAGCTCTGCCACACATTCTTCTCAAATAAACTTGTGAGTAATGAATTAATCATAAATTCTACCCCAACGGGCGATAGAATTGCTCTTTTGCATGACAAAAGAATCGTAGAATACCATATTGAACAATCTGAGCCAAAATTCTCTGTCGGAGACATCTATTTAGGTACAGTTAAAAAATTAGTTTCAGGGCTTAATGCTGCTTTCATTGATATAGGTTATGAAAAAGATGCATTTTTGCACTATCATGACTTAGGCCCAAACTTAAATACCGTTCAAAAATTCACTCGGGATGTCCTTACTAAAAAAGGCAAAAATGTCCGAATCGAAAATTATAAGCTTGACGAGGAAATCGATAAACTAGGTAAAATCGAAAAAGCTTTAACGAAAGGCCAACAGATTTTAGTTCAAGTAATCAAAGAACCTATCTCGACAAAAGGCCCTAGACTTTCCTGTGATATTTCCATTGCTGGAAGATTTTTGGTGTTGGTTCCATTTGCGAATGGGGTTAATATATCGAAAAAAATCACCTCTCGTTCTGAGCGCAACCGACTTCAAAAATTGATGTCTTCCGTTAAACCAAAAAATTACGGTGTTATCGTGAGAACGGTAGCGGAGGGAAAGGCCATTGAGGAAATGGAGCGCGACTTAAAAGACTCTATCTCTAAATGGGAAGAAGGAATTAAGAAATTAGCAGAAGCAAAATCGACCGATAGGATTATCGGTGAAATGAGTCGGGCCACTTCCATGTTGCGCGATTTATTGAACAATGATTTTGATAATGTCATCGTAGACAACCCCGATTTATATAATGAGGCCAAAGAATATGTGCATACGGTGGCTCCCGAAAAGGAAAAAATCGTTAAGCTTCATACAGGCAAAATTAAATTATTTGAACAAGTAGGTATCGAGAAGCAATTAAAAATGCTTTTTGGAAGGTCTGTTTCCTTGCCAGGTGGTGGCTATTTAATCGTGGAACACACGGAGGCATTGCACGTGATCGACGTGAACTCTGGAAATAAATCCAATTCAGAAGATGACCAAGAGGCGACTGCCTTAAGTGTTAATCGTGAGGCAGCTAAAGAAATTGCGCGCCAATTGCGTTTAAGGGATATGGGTGGTATTATCGTGATCGATTTCATCGACATGAAGAAGGCGGATAATCGGAAACTGATTCAAGACATCATGCGTGATGAAATGAAAACAGATCGATCAAAGTACACGATTCTACCCTTGACGAAATTTGGATTAATGCAGATCACGCGCCAGCGAGTACGTCCAGAAATGAATGTGGCTACGCATGAAACGTGTCCTAGTTGCGGCGGTTCGGGTACCATCACAGCGAGCATTGCCGTATCAGATACCATTGCACAGCATGTGGAACATTTAGTTTTTAAACAAAATGAGAAAAAGCTGACTTTGTTGGTACACCCGTTTTTACATGCGTATTTTACCAAAGGTTTTCCTTCTGTTCGTATGTCTTGGTTTATGAAATATAAAACATGGATTTCAATTACAGAAGACTCCTCATTTGGAATAACGGAATTTAAATTCTTAAACCAAAATGGAGATGAAATTGAAATATCATCTTAGACATGCAGCTTTAATATTATTTTTTCTCCCATTGGCCTTCTCATCTCCAGGCCAATGGTGGAAAAAGACAGAAGAAGCGGAAAAAGAACGTTCCAAAGGAATGTTACTTCTAACCTCTGAAGTGCAGATTGAGGCTACTCAAGCAATCAATCAAATGTATAATTTTAAGTTTCCTGAAGCTGAAAGGGAATTTAATTATTTAAAAGTCAAATACCCCAACCATCCACTTCCTGATTTTCTACTCGGATTAATGCAATGGTGGAAAATTGTTCCCAACACTGGTAATGAAGTTTTTGATGATCGACTTGTTGAATACATGGACAAGAGCATCGAAAAAGCGGAGAAAATTTGGGATGAAACGGAGAACCCAGAGGCTGCATTCTTTATGGCGGCTGCTTATGGATTTAAAGGCCGACTTCATGCCGAAAGAAAGAACTGGACCCGCGCGACATTAGCAGCGAAAAATGCGTTAAAATATTTAGAATATTCACGGCAATTCGCAGATTTTAGTCCTGAATTAATGTTTGGCGATGGGCTTTACAATTACTACTATCATTTTATCAAACAAAATTTTCCGCTTCTAAGACCTGTATTGTGGCTTTTTCCAAAGGCAAATAAGTTGATGGGCATCCAACAACTCGAAAAAGTAAGCTACCAGGCATTTTATACACGCACAGAAGCCCGCTATTTTCTACTTCAAATTTATGGGATGGAAAATATGTCGGATAAGGCCTATGATTTGGCTAAATATACACATGATAATTTCCCTGATAATCCATATTTTCATCGATCTTTGGCAAGATCTGCCTTTATGACTGGGAAATTAGATCAGGCCATGGAACTATCAAAAGATATTTTATTAAAAATAAACCAACATCAAATTGGCTATGAGGCTACTTCCGGAAGGTATGCTAGTTATATTTTGGGCTATTATTATCTGTACGTGTTTAAAAATCCAATCGAGGCAAAAAAATATTTTAATGAATGCCTATCTTTTTCCAAACAAACGGATTCCATGGATTCTGGCTATTATTGGGCATCCGTTTTAGGCTTAGCTAGAATCGCATATCAAGAATTAAATTACGACCAGGCGGTTGATTATTGCAAAGAGGTAATAGATAAAGCAGATCGGAAATCGTCCCAACATACAGAGGCGAAAAAGTTATTGGCCGAAGCGAAAAAAGCGAGAAGAAAGCGAAAATAAAATATTTAACAATTCCTTAATATCTTTATAAAAACTCTTACATCTATATTAACCATCTTTAGTAAGTATATATAATACCTTAATAAATTTAACACATGTTTGGACTTGACCCAACCCTATTTTTCCTATTATTCTTTTGCTTGTTTGCTGCCTGTGCTTTTGAATTTGTCAACGGATTTCACGATACTGCAAATGCAGTAGCCACTGTTATTTATACACATTCATTAAAGCCAACTCAGGCTGTGGTTTGGTCAGGATTTATGAATTTCTTGGGTTTACTTACCGGTGGTGTAGGGGTTACGATGAGCATTATTGGCCTCCTCCCCACAGAGCTCCTAATTGATTCTAATGTGTATCATTCCATGGCGATGGCTCTCTCTTTATTGCTATCGGCCATATTATGGAATTTAGGAACTTGGTATTTTGGTATTCCGGCATCCAGTTCTCATACGTTGATCGGTTCTATTATTGGTATTGGCTTAGGCCATGCTTTATTGCCTGAAAATTCAAATAAAAACATATCGTCTGTCAACTGGGATAAGGTCATTGAGATAGGACAAGCGCTATTCCTTTCCCCATTGTTTGGTTTTTCTTTGGCAATTATTTTGATGTACATCTTAAAAAAATCTATTTCAAATAAAGATATATTTAAAGAGCCTAAGAAAAACTCACCACCACCACTTTGGATCAGATCCATCTTGATTTTTACCTGTACACTCGTTTCATTTTTTCATGGGAGAAACGACGGTCAAAAAGGAATAGGTTTGGTTATGGTTATTCTAATTGCATTTTTACCTGGATATTTTGCCATTAATACCACCTTGGATTTAAATATGGTACAGAGTAGTTTGAATACTGTTCAAGCTGTTTCTGTTAAAATCGATACGTTACCTCTTTCAGAAAAAGAACTAGATAGCTACCATCAATTATTGGGCTCATCAGCAAATTTAAAGACTATTTTAGCTAACAAACCCGACATTAAAAACCTAAGTACTGATCAAAAATTCAATATTCGAAAAGCAGCATTAACGATCAATAAGAATGCGAAAAAATTAATCGAGAGCGAATCCGTTTCCCTTTCCGATGAGGATAAATCAGCATTAAAAAAGGCCACGCAAGGGGATAAAGCGCCCTTTTTTGCCTTTGGAGCTTCTTCAGCTACAGGAATGGCCGGAGTAACCGATTTTGCACCTGCTTGGGTGATGTGGATGATCGCACTTTCATTAGGCTTAGGAACGATGATTGGTTGGAAAAGAATTGTCATCACCATCGGTGAGAAAATTGGTAAGGACCACTTAACGTATGCTCAAGGAGCATCGGCAGAATTAATCGCATCGATTACCATCGGGTTAGCTACGGCATATAAATGGCCTGTAAGTACCACACACGTATTGAGTTCGGGTATTGCCGGTACCATGGTGGCGTCAAGAGGCATAAAAAATTTACAAGGGGGAACCGTAAAAAATATCGTGATGGCTTGGGTATTAACACTTCCTGTGACCATCCTTTTATCAGCTCTACTGTTTGTCTTTTTCCGTTGGATCGTAGGCTAATAAACTAAAGTCATTTTCGTATCTTTGTATTTTACATGAAATATGAAGGCAGGGCTGATTAAAAAATATTTTCCAGAAATTACAGAAAAGCAGCTAGAGCAATTTGAGCTGCTTTTTCCATTGTACCAAGAATGGAATGAGAAAATTAATGTGGTTTCTAGAAAAGACATTGAGAACTTAATGATTCATCATGTCTTGCATTCTTTGGCCATAGCCAAGATTATTTCATTCAGACCTGGCACGGAAATTCTAGATGTGGGGACTGGCGGTGGATTTCCAGGAATACCCTTGGCTATTTTATTTCCGGAAGTAAAATTTACGTTGGTCGATAGCATAGGAAAAAAAATAATGGTGGTCCAAGGCGTTTCGGAATCATTGGGTTTAACGAATATAACAGCACTGAACGTGCGGGCAGAAGATGTAGATCAAGACTTTGAATTTATCATCAGTAGAGCCGTAACGCGCATAACACCCTTTTATTATTGGGTTAAAAATAAGGTAAGCCCAAATCATTTTCATACCCTTAGAAACGGGTTAATTTGCTTGAAGGGAGGAGATTTAACGGAAGAATTAGTTGAGCTAGGTAAAAAACATAAAGTTTTTGAATTATCTTCCCTTTTCAAAGAAGAATTTTTTGAATCAAAAAAAGTGGTGTATGTGCCCATGTAAAGCGTAAATTATGTCAAAAATATCCGTCGCTCTTTGCACATATAATGGAGAGAAATATTTGCAGCACCAACTAGAATCCATCAAGAATCAGACGCTTGGCATTCATGAGTTGATTGTATGCGATGACGGCTCAAAGGATCAAACGATTTCTATTTTAGAAGATTTCAAAACGCATGTCAACTTTCCCATAGAGATTCATGTAAATTCCAGCAATTTGGGATCAAGTAAAAACTTTGAGAAATGCATCCAAATATGTACTGGCGATATTGTATTCCTGTGTGACCAAGACGACTGGTGGTACGAAGAGAAAGTGGAGCGACAAATGAATTTTTTCAATGCCCATCCAGAAATTGACGCCGTTTTTTCAAATGCAGTGATGGTTGACAAAAAGGGTATCCCTACGGGAAATACATCCTTTGACCAAATAGAGTTTTATCCTGAAATGCAAACAAAATGGAATTTAGGGTATGCATTTGAAATGTTATTAAAAGGGTATGTGGTGACAGGGGCAACGTTGGCCATTCGGAAAAAAATATGTGCAGAGGTATTTCCTGTTCCAGAGATCATTCCTGAATTAATTCATGATGGTTGGATTAGCTTGTACTTGTCGCGCCAACAAAAAATTGGGTTTATTAGCGATCCATTAATCCAATACCGAGAGCACGCCAGCCAGCAAGTGGGACTGCAAGGAAAAGAGCCAACGATCACGCTAAAAGACCGCTTATTGCGCTCTAGGGAAGATAAATTAACGCGCCTACAAAAGAAATTTGACGATGCAAAAGCATTATTTGATTACTTTAGTGCTTTACCCTTACCAGATACCGACTCCACAGAAAAAATAAAAGATCGCATGTTACATTATCAAATGAGATCTAAATTGCCTGGCAATCGGATTAAACGATTTTTACCCATCTTCAAGCATGTCATTAGCGGAGACTATAAAATGCATGATGGAGGTAAATGGTGGAGACCTGCTTTAGGTGACTTATTGGAATAAAATCATGTCTAAACGTGTTGTAATCGTCATACCGGTTTATAAAAATACCTTAAACGCAAATGAGGCTAAATCCCTAGCACAATGCAAAAAGGTGTTACACCAATACCCCATCATTTTTGTCGCTCCTGAAAGTTTACATGCTGAGTTTTTTACCAGTGACGATCAAGTCGAAAGATTTGATGACGCTTATTTTAAAAGTCCAAAAACCTATAATAAATTATTGATCAACCCCTTATTTTATGAACGGTTTATCGCGTATGAATTTATGCTCATTTACCAATTAGACGCCTACGTATTTAAAGATGAATTGGAGAAATGGTGTGATAAAGGCTATGATTACATAGGGGCACCCAAACTAAAACTCAAGTATTTCAAGGAAAAAAATCCATTCGTCATGCCTATTTTTGAACCCATTTTATTTAACGGTGGCTTTTCACTCAGGCGAATTAAACCCATCATAAAATTCTTAAAGGTTTATAATACGTTCATTCCTGCTTGGCCTGCGAACGAGGATAGTCTATTCTCCGTATATCACAAAAGGGCTTTCCTGTTGAGATTCATGTTAAAATTACCGACTTGGAAAGAAGGGCTGTCCTTTGCATTCGAAAAAAATCCCCAAATAAGCTACAGCCTACTTGAGGATTCATTACCTTTTGGGTGCCATGCTTGGGAAAAATACAATCCCTCGTTTTGGCAAAAATTTATAAATTAAGCATTTAGAACTAGGTTTAATCTTTAAATTGCTCACGCAATGGCCGCACATTTCTTCGAGATATGGAAATAACATCACCATTCACTAATCGAATAGCCTTTTGAGACTTAAAGTCAATGTGCTCGATGGAATCTGGGTTAATTAATGCCGATTTTGAAGGGCGGATAAATTGGTATTCAGCGAGCATAGTGGCAAAATACTTTAATGTCCTACAAGTCAAAATACGCTTACCATCCTGGGTAAATATATTCGAATAATTTCCCTCCCCTTTAATAACTATTATTTCTTTTACGGGTACTTTCACAGAACCTAATAAAACATATTCAATCATAAAATAATGTTTAAACTTAATATAGAAGCTAATCTTCTTTAGACTCCTAAAACAAATTTACCTTTTAAAAATCATGAGAATTAAACGAATCGTGTTATTTGCGTTATTAACTAATAATAGCCAAAAATCAATGATTAAAAGGTAAATACGAAAAAAAATAATTTATGTTGAAACACATATATCTTGTCAAATATAAATTAACCTGAAGTCGATTTTATATTTTTTTGCTTAACTATTGAGCCTTAAAAAACATTATTTAAATTGCAGTTCTAAAATTAAAAAAAATGAAAACTAGGAAATTCGGTAAAACAAATTGGCTTATAAGTGAACTAGGCTATGGCATGTGGGGATTAGTCGATTGGTCAGGTGCTGATCAAAACGAGGTAGAAAAGTCATTAGAGATGTCCGTGGATTTAGGGTGTAATTTTTTTGATACTGCTTGGGGATACGGAGAAGGAAAAAGCGAGCAAATATTGGGTAAATTGCTACGCAGGCATGCGAATAAAAAATTATATGGTGCATCAAAAATACCCCCTAAGAATTTTATTTGGCCATCCAAAGCCGGATTCCAATTAAAGGACTGCTTCCCGGCATCACATATAATCGAATACACGGAAAAGAGTTTAAAAAATTTGAATGTAGACCAAATCGATTTGCAACAGTTTCACGTTTGGGAAGATGCATGGTCAGATCAGGATGAATGGAAAATGGCCATTGAAAAACTAACCAAAGAAGGTAAAGTGGCACACTGGGGAGTTTCAGTAAATCGTTGGGAGCCCAATAATTGCCTAAAGACAATTGAGACCGGACTAATTTCATCGGTCCAAGTGATCTATAATATTTTCGATCAGAATCCAGAGGATGAGCTTTTTCCATTATGTAAGAAAATGGATGTCGGGATAATTGCTCGGGTACCTTTCGACGAAGGAAGTTTGACTGGCTTGCTAACGTATGACACTATATTTCCTGCTGATGACTGGCGATCAACCTATTTCGTTCCCGAAAATTTAACGTCAAGTGTAGATCACGCAAATGCATTGAAACCGATTATTCCAGAAGGAATGGACATGCCCGAAATGGCTTTGAGATTTATACTTTCCAATCCAGATGTCGGAACCATTATTCCTGGGATGCGTAAGATTAAGCATGTGCAAAGCAATATCTCTTGCTCAGATGGACAAGGATTAGCAAAAGCTAAAATCGATGAGTTAAGAAATCACCGCTGGGAGCGCCAACCTACCGAATGGTCCCAATAGACTGATCAAATAATTCTTTTAATTGAGCTTCTTCTCGAAATCCCGATGTTTTTTGCAACAATTTCCCTTTCTGGAACACCAAAAAACTCGGGATTTCGTCTATCTCATATTTTTGCAAAACGGCTTGATTGCCATCGGCCTCCACTTTTAATACCGTAACTTTGCCTTTATAGTCATTCGATAATTTATCGACCGTTGGCATCATCTTAAGACAAGGTGCACACCACTTCGCATAAAAATCTACCACCACAGCATTTTCTCCTTGAATTAGTTTTCCAAAAGCGCTTAAATCCCAAGCATCATCATGCTTCACATTGGGAACTCCTTCCAAAGGCTTCAATTTTGTGGTCCACTTTAAATACCCACCTTGAAGTTCGGTCACTTGAAATCCTTCTTTACGCATAATTTCTGCAGCTTGGGCAGACCGACCACCAGAAAGACAGTATACAAAAACGGGTTTATCTTTGGGTAAGTCCTTGATTTTATTGGCAAAGTCGGGAGATCTGAAGTCAATATTTGTAGCCTTTGGTAAATGGCCTCCACCAAATTCACCGGATGTCCTCACGTCTAATAAAAAAGCATTCGGAGTTTCTAGTAATTTCTTTTCAAAAGATTCCACAGGAAGATTTTGGGCAAATACCGTAAAATTAAGTGTCAAAAAAGTGCCGACAAGATATAGTTTATAAAGCGAGTTAGATTTCATAAAAGGTTTATTTACAGATATTTAATATGTTTATTGAGCTAAATCAAAGGATTTTATCCAAAAAATGTGTTATTTTGCGAGGCAATTTAATCAATTAATAGGTAATCCATTTATTCACAATAATAATTATACGATGAGTGCAATACAGTACGTTCACGCAAGACAAATTTTAGATTCACGAGGTAACCCGACGATCGAGGTTGATATCAAAACAGAAGATGGGGCATTTGGCCGTGCAGCAGTTCCTTCAGGGGCTTCTACAGGAATCCACGAAGCCGTTGAACTTAGAGATGACGACAAATCAGTTTACGTTGGCAAAGGCGTTTTAAAAGCCGTAGAAAACGTTAACAAAGCAATAGCTGAAGAATTATGGGGAATGGAAGTATCTGAGCAAAACATGATTGATCAAATCATGATTGAATTAGATGGCACGCCCAACAAAGGTAAATTAGGCGCTAATGCCATTTTAGGTGTTTCAATGGCCGTTGCCAAAGCAGCAGCTCAAGAAGCGGGACTTTCTTTATATAGATATATTGGAGGGGTAAATGCAAACACATTGCCTGTGCCCATGATGAATATTTTAAATGGTGGTTCTCACGCCGACAACTCAATTGATTTTCAAGAGTTCATGGTGATGCCAGTAAAAGCAGAAAGCTTTTCGCAAGCATTAAGAATGGGTACTGAAGTTTTTCATGCGCTGAAAGGGGTGTTGAAAAGCAAAGGATATTCGACCAACGTAGGTGACGAAGGAGGTTTTGCTCCCAATATTAAGTCGAACGAAGAAGCAATCGAAATCGTTTTGCAATCGATCGAAAAAGCTGGATATAAACCAGGAGAAGAAATTTTCATCGCGATGGATGCAGCTGCATCTGAGTTTTATGATGAGAAAACAGGATTATATACGTTCAAAAAATCGGACGGAAAGCAATTGAATTCCATGGAAATGGCTGCTTATTGGAAAACATGGGCAGATAAATATCCAATCATCTCGATTGAAGATGGTATGGCAGAAGACGATTGGGCAGGTTGGGCTGAGCAAACAAAATTAATTGGTTCGAAATGCCAATTAGTAGGTGATGATTTATTTGTAACGAACGTTAAGCGTTTACAACAAGGAATTGACAAAGGAGTGGCAAACGCTGTTTTGGTGAAAGTAAACCAAATTGGTTCTTTAACGGAGACGATTGACACAGTTAATTTAGCTAAACGTAATTCGTATAAAAATATTATGTCCCACCGTTCAGGAGAGACTGAAGATTCAACGATTGCAGATTTGGCTGTAGCATTAAATACGGGTCAAATTAAAACCGGTTCAGCTTCTCGCTCTGATCGTATGGCAAAATACAATCAATTGTTGCGTATCGAAGAGGAATTAGGAGCCAATGCATATTTCCCAGGTTTAAATTTCTAATGCATATATGAATCTGATAAAAAAGCTTTTTTGGGGCAATTATCGATTTTACTCTATTTCTACGAGTGTATTATTTGTGTGGATGTTTTTTTTAGATACAAATGATTTGTCTGTTCAATACCGATTATGGGATGAATTAAGTAACATCAAATCTGAAAAGACATATTACCAAAAAAAATTAAAGGAGTTGGAAAAAGAACGCCGACTGGTGATCGGAAACCCTGCTTTATTAGAAAAATATGCAAGAGAAAAGTATTTAATGAAAAAACCGAAAGAAGATATCTTCGTGGTGGTTGACGAAAATAATCAACCGATCGAACGATAATTTTTTTTTCAGACTTATCACAAAAAAGCCCTTTCCAACGAAAGGGCTTTTTTTATATCTTAAATGTCTTTACTAGATAAACTTGATTTTTCCGCTGGATTTCCTTTCCAAATACTCCAGGGTTCCGTTTTTTGACGAGTTAAATTCGCTCCCATGGCCACTAACGTTCCTTCTCCCAAAACTGACTTGTCACGAATGGTCGCATTGACGCCAAAGAAACAATAATCTCCCACTTCACAGCGACCTGAAAGCACTACATGTGAGGTAAAAAATACGTGATTCCCGATTGTGCCGTGATGACCTATGTGATTCCCTGACCACAAAACACAATTATTGCCTATCGTCACATAAGGCTGTATCGTATTGTCTTCTAAAATAAAACAATTCTCGCCAATCTTATCCGTCAAAACCGTAGCATGAGAGCTAATATAAGAAATATACGAATAGCCTTTTTCTAAACCTTGTTCGTATACTCTTGCCCGAACTTGGTTCATGTTTTTCTCCGTTAATGGCGCAAAGAATTTAAACTCAGCAGGAGGATACAATTGTTCAACCGTTTCAAAAGGGACTAAAGGCAAGCCGTGAAACTGATCTTCCTCAATGAACTCTTCCTCTACCGTAAAAGCAACCACCTCATGCTCACTATCATTTTGTAAATAATAGAGTGCCAGCTCAGCGGTTAGGGTATTCCCAAATATGACAATTTTAGACATAATAAAGCTATTTAAAACAAGGCCACCCCTGTCATTTCCTTGGGTTGATCCACGCCCATTAATTTTAAGATCGTTGGCGATACATCACCTAATTTACCATCCGCTAACTCAGGGTGAAAATCTTTATCCACTAATATACAAGGCACTAAATTGGTCGTATGAGCCGTATTAGGTGACCCATCTTCATTAATCATGACGTCCGCATTTCCATGGTCAGCAATAATAATAAATGAATATCCGTGCTTTAAGCCCACATTTACTACGGATTCCGCACAGGAATCAACGGTTTCCACTGCCTTTACCACTGCTTGAAAAACGCCTGTGTGGCCAACCATATCAGGGTTTGCAAAATTTAAACAAACAAAATCAACTTCCTCTTTTTCTAATTCAGGTACTAAAGCGTCCCTTAATTCAGCCGCCGACATTTCCGGTTGTAAATCATAAGTAGCCACTTTAGGAGAATTACGCATCAAATTAGTTTGTCCAATAAATGGATTTTCCCTTCCTCCTGAAAAGAAAAAAGTTACATGAGGATATTTTTCAGTTTCAGCGATGCGAATTTGTTTTTTACCGGCCCCCTCTAAAACCTCCCCCATCGTCATCGGCAAATTAGAATCATTAAATATCACATGAACTCCTTTGAATTCTTTGTCATATTCAGTCATCGTCAAATAATATAAATCCAAAGGTTTCATTCCCTGTTCAGGAAATTCTTTTTGGGTTAACGCCTGCGTGATTTCTCTACCGCGATCGGTTCTAAAATTGAAACAAATGACCACGTCACCTGATTCAATATTTCCTTTTGGTGAGCCATCCGCATTTGTCATAATGATGGGTTTGATAAACTCATCCGTCACACCATCCGCATAACTTTTTGATATAGAGGCTAAAACATCTTGGCTCGCATCACCTGTTCCGTGAACCATCGCGTTATAGGCTAGGGCTACTCGTTCCCAGCGATTATCGCGGTCCATCGCAAAATAACGACCTGTAACGGTTGCAATTTGCGTATTGGTTTTTAGGGTATGTTGGTATAAATCGGTCAAAAAATTCAAGCCCGATTTAGGATCCGTATCGCGACCATCTGTAAATGCGTGAACAAATACCTTTTTTAACCCCGCCTCAGAAGCGGTGGTCAACAACGATTTCAAATGCTCGATGTGGGCGTGAACGCCACCATCAGATACTAGACCAATAAAATGAACTGATTTGTTATTTTTGGATGCATAATCAAAGGCCTTGGCTAGTTCTACTTCCTGGCCTAAGGTATTTTCTTCTACTGCTTTATTGATTCTGACTAAATTTTGATATACGACTCGGCCAGCGCCTAAATTCATATGGCCCACTTCCGAATTTCCCATTTGGCCTTCAGGCAAACCCACAGCCAAACCCGATGCTTCTAATTTTGCATGCGGATACTTTTGATACAACGAGTCGATAAAAGGTGTTTTGGCCGCGTCAATAGCAGACACTTTTGGGTTGGTCGCTATGCCCCAACCATCTAAAATCATTAATACTACTTTTTTATTCACAGAAATTTTGCTTACAATTTTATAAAATTAACCAAAATACAGATAAATGTCTATTGACGTTTGGTCATTTGTTTAGACAATGACAAAATATCTTTCACCTCAACAATATTTTTATGATACCCAAAAACCGCACACTCAATCATTGCCTTCCCTAATTCCGATAACCTAGATGTGTGGTTGGGTATGACTACTTTGAAAAATGGGTAAATCCAATCAATGTATTTATAATAGGACAGTGTATTTTTCATCCCAGCAGTCGGTTGCAGATACCCCGGTCTAAATGCATACGTATTTTTAAAGCCTAATTTAGCCAAGTCATTTTCCGTTTTTCCCTTTACACGCGCCCACATGACAGATCCTTTTTCTGTGGAGTCCGTTGCAGAACCTGATATATAAGAGAAGGTCATGTTGGGATTCGATTTTGCCAAAACGGTGGCAAAGCCAATCGTCAATGTATGTGTTTTCAACGTAAATTCATCTTCTTTCATGCCAATGGAAGAAACACCTAGGCAAAATAAACACGCATTGTATGTATGAACTATTTCACTCAAACTCTCTGGTTTATAAAAATCAAGCAATTGGAATTCTTTCAATTTTGGATGAATATAACCCGTAGGCTTACGTCCGATCACTAAAACCTCCTCGATGAATGGTGAGTTAAGCGCTTCATGCAAGACTCCTTCGCCCACCATCCCAGTGGCACCCGTAATTATAATTTTGATTTTAACTTTTTCCATAGTAGAATTGAATATATTTTAATTAAAAAAACTTCCAAAAAATGACTGACCGACGTACATTTATTCAACAATCTGGGCTTATGGCTGCGGGATTGTCAAATAGCTTAATCGCTCCTGCCTCTATGACTTTTATACATCACGTACTTTTTTGGGCCAAAAACCCTGAAAACCAATCTGAAAAAGATCAATTATTCAAGGCCTTAAAATCCTTAGGCAAATTACCTATGATTCAATCCGCTCATGTGGGAAAGCCTATCGTTACAGACTTTGACAAACCCGTTACAGAAGCAAGTTATACCTTTTCTGTGGTGTTAATCTTTGATAACGCTGAAAAAGAAAAGGAATATCTATATCATCCTTTGCATAAAAAATTCATAGATGACAACAAGCATTTGTGGGGAAAAGTTCAAGTCATTGACTCCCAAATGATCTAAAAGCTATTTTTATTATTTACTTACATGCTCATTAAATTTTCAACGAAATTTAATGAGCATGTTTTTTTGCTAAATAAAACATGCCGGCTCCCGATAAAACTAACAGGGCGAGGCTAACAAAGTCTTGCCAATCAGCGCTTTGCGGATTATTCCATAAATATTCGATGGATTTTGCCTGCATACCCGTCCAAACGGCCAACAAAGTTCTAGGTAACATCCCCAATGTCCCTGCAATAAAAAATTTCTGAGCACTTACTCCTAAAAATGCCATAATGGCGTTCGTGATGGCAAAGGGAAATACGGGGGATAGTCGGGCTAAAAATACCCAAGAAAATGAATTTGACTGAACATGGTCTAAAAATGAAGCTGTTTTAAATTTTGATTTAATGAAAGTCAAAATAGCCTCCCCCTTAAATAATTTAGCGACAAAAAAACCAAGCAATGAAGCCAGCGAATAAGCGATGATTAAAGGCATTATGCCATTTAACCCCCAGATGTAGCCAGTAAACAAAGCAAAAAAAGTCGTTGGGCTAAAAGCGAGACCCATGATAAAAATGGCTAAACACCAAAAAACAAAAAGTTCAACGCCCTGTAAAGATTGAAAAAAATTAGGATTAGAAATGGCATAATAACCCAAGACACTGCTTGAAACTAAAGGCAATGCCCCCATCCAAACAAGGTATAAAAATTCAATAATCATTTTGCGACTAAATGGCATGGGCTTGGGTTGGGCCAACAAAGATACATCAGTTTTCATAATGCAAGCCCTTTTCCCTACCTTTGCAACGCGTTTTGCGCATTAATTTCTTAAAATGAACATTGCTATTATTAAATATAATGCGGGTAATGTGGCTTCGGTCATGTATGCTTTAGATAGAATCGGGGCAAAATATACATGGACTGATGATGAAAAAGTAATCCAAGCCGCTGATAAAGTGATCTTTCCAGGAGTGGGTGAAGCAAGTACGGCGATGGCCTATTTAAAGGAGAAGAAATTAGATCAATTAATTCCTACGCTTAAGCAACCAGTATTAGCGACCTGCATTGGAATGCAATTATTATGCAAACATTCGGAGGAAAATGACACAGATTGCATGGGCGTTTTTGACGTAAACATTACTCGTTTTCAATCCAACACGTTAAAAATTCCTCACGTAGGCTGGAATTCCATCCAAGCCCGTGGTACAAACGACCTCATGAAAGGATTGAACGAAACAGAATTCGTGTATTTCGTTCACTCATTTTACGCGCCTGTTTATCAAGATACTTCGGCTACCTGTAATTATGTACAGCCTTTTTCAGCCATGTTGCAAAAGGATAATTTTTTTGCGGCACAATTTCATGCTGAAATCAGTGGAAAAGTGGGCCAAAAAATCATACAAAACTTTTTAGATTTATAATCCAATATGTTCCAAATCATTCCAGCCATAGATTTAATTGAAGGCCAATGCGTTCGTTTAACGCAGGGTGATTATGCGCAAAAAAAAGTGTACTCATCGGATCCTTTAGAAGTAGCCAAGGCATTTGAGGGCGCGGGAATTAAACGCTTGCACTTAGTGGATTTAGATGGAGCGAAAGCAAAAAAAATAGTTAATATCCATGTTCTCGAGCGAATCGCCCAAGGGACTTCTTTACATATCGATTTTGGTGGTGGCGTTCAATCCGACGAAATGATAGACTTAGCCTTTTCGGCGGGAGCATCTCAAATAACGGCGGGAAGTATTGCGGTTAAAAATCCAGCATTAGTGGTAGGCTGGTTCCAAAAATATGGAGCCGACAAAATCATTGTAGGCGCAGATGCCCATCATGAGCAGATTGCTGTTTCAGGTTGGCAAGAAAATTCAAATATTTCCATATTTGACTTCTTGGCCGATTATGAAAAGGCCGGAGCTCGTTACATTATTTCCACAGATGTAGCCAAAGATGGATTATTGCAAGGCCCCAGCTTTGAATTATATGAAAAAATACAAACTCAGAATCCTAGTTTACACATCATCGCTAGTGGTGGGGTTGCGAGCATGGACGATTTGAATCAATTAAAAGAAATGAATCTTTTTGGTGTCATTGTGGGAAAGGCTTTTTATGAAGGCAGAATCACCTTAGATGAATTAGCTTCATTTTCAAATAACACGTTATGTTAACAAAGAGAATTATCCCTTGTCTTGATATTAAAGAAGGTAGAACCGTGAAGGGGACTAATTTTGTCGACTTGCGTGACGCTGGGGATCCCGTTGAACTAGGTGCATTTTATGCGGAAAATGGGGCGGACGAATTGGTTTTTTTAGATATCACGGCGACGATTGACAATCGAAAAACACTGGTAGAATTAGTTAAGCAGGTAGCCCGACAAGTAAACATTCCGTTTACTGTGGGCGGAGGAATCGGTTCCATTGAGGACGTTTCAGCCTTACTAAATGCGGGAGCGGATAAAGTTTCGATAAATTCCTCTGCGGTTCGCCGACCGGGATTAATTGACGAATTAGCTTTGCAATTTGGCTCTCAATGCATTATTGTGGCGATAGATACTCGGTTTGTGGAGGACATCGATTGGGTCCACACGCACGGAGGAAGAAATATAACATCTCTTAAAACCATCGAATGGGCGAAGGAGGTTGAGCAAAGAGGTGCGGGGGAAATTCTATTAACCTCCATGGATACGGATGGGACGAAAGCGGGATTTGCCAATCAATTAACGGCTGAAATATCTTCAAACGCATCCATTCCCATCATCGCTTCGGGTGGCGCGGGAACGATGGAAGATTTTTACGACGTATTTACCTTGGGAAAAGCAGATGCAGGATTAGCTGCTAGCATATTTCACTTTAAAGTGATTGAAATTAATGCCTTAAAGAATTATTTGGCCAAAAAAGGAATTCCCATGCGGATTTAATAAATTCACAGATTATTTACGTTATGAACCAACAACCTGATTTTTCTAAGGGCCTAATTCCAGCCATCATTCAAGATGTCAAAACACAAAAAGTGTTGATGTTAGGCTACATGAATGAAGAGGCTTATCTTAAAACGATTGCAGAAAAAAGGGTGACTTTTTTTTCCCGATCAAAAAATCGTTTGTGGACTAAGGGGGAAACCTCGGAAAATTATTTAGAGGTTGTCAATCTCCTAGTAGATTGTGATCAAGACACCATTTTGATTCAGGCGAATCCGGAGGGGCCGACCTGTCACACGGGAGCGGATACATGTTTCAACGAACCCAATCAAGATAATGCGGCATGGTTAGATTACCTAAAGCATGTCATTCGATCTAGAAAAAATGAGACTGCTGAGAAATCATATACTGCGTCCTTGTTCCAAAAAGGAACACATAAAATTGCCCAAAAAGTGGGTGAAGAGGCCGTTGAATTAGTGATAGAGGCCTTAATGAAGAATGATGATTTGTTCAAAGGAGAGGCCGCTGATCTAGTCTTTCACCTATTAGTTTTGTTAGAAGACCGAGGAATCGGTTTGGAAGAAGTCATTAAATTGCTACAAGAAAGACATCAAAAATAATATGATCGGATTCGTTATACGCTACATCGTAATCGCCATCGTGGTCATGGTCATCCCAAGATATCTTAAGGGAATCACGGTGGATGGATTTACGGTAGCGCTTTGGGTGGCCTTGGCGATGGGATTTTTAAATTCATTTGTCAAACCGGTTCTTAAATTAATCAGTTTCCCGATCACTTTTATCACCTTAGGTTTGTTCTCCTTAGTCATCAATGTGGGACTTGTGTATTTAGTTGCACATTTCATCACAGGATTTCATGTGACAGGATTTATTGCTCCGCTAATTTTCAGTTTTATCCTTGGAATCACGAATAGCCTTGTTGGCCTATTCACGAAATAAATTCAATCAATCCGGCAAGCCATTTTGAAAGGTAATTTCAGTCGCTAAGCCAATGGCTGAAAAACGAAAAGCCATGGTTTTTGCTTGAGATGGTTTGGTGATATTAGCGCAATGCTCTCCGCTTTCTAAATAATAAATATAATATTCTTGATTTCGATCAGCCAATTGTTGGATGTCTGGTTTACCCAAAATATCTTCCACATCATTAGAGCTGACCCCTTTCCAAGTCATTTTATTAGTCTTTAACCAAGCTATTTGTTGCACTCGGTCGCCATTACACCCGCCACGATCCTTTTTAAATAATGCCACATTTAGGCCATTTAAATCCGGTTTGTGAGTACAAGAAACCAAAAAGAACATAATAAAAAAAGAGATGAATACGGCTTTCATAAATATTTTGTAGAATACAAAAGTAAAGAATTGTACGTAAATTGGGGCATCCTTTCGATTATATGAACATTCTAATTTGCCCTGATAAGTTTAAAGATTCCCTGACGGCCCAACAAGTTTGCGAGGCTTTGGAAATAGGCATAAAAAAGCGAAGACCCAAATCCGTAATTCAGTTGATGCCCTTAGCAGATGGAGGAGAAGGCACATTAGAAGTCATCAAAACCATTCATGGAGGCGAATGGATTCAAAAAAAGGTAAATGATCCTTTGTTTAGGCCCATTAAGGCCAACTACCTATGGCTGGCTGACCAAAAAATAGCCTACATCGAAATGTCAAGAGCCTCTGGCATAGAGCTTTTAAAAATCAAAGAAAGAAATCCGTATTTAACGAGCACTTTTGGAACAGGAGAATTAATTCTAGATGCCATCGAAAAAGGAGCCATTGAAATCATTTTAACCGTAGGGGGATCAGCTACCAATGATGCTGGAATAGGCATGGCAGCAGCTCTAGGATTCAGATTTTTAAACAAAGAAAAAGAAGAACTAAAGGCGATAGGGGAAAGTTTAGCACTAATCCACTCAATCATACCAAGCCCAATAATACATAAAATCCAAGGCATAAAGTTTAAAGTAATCACCGACGTGCAAAATCCATTAGCCGGAAAAGAAGGTGCCGCGTATGTTTTTGCCAAACAAAAAGGAGCGAATGCAGAGATGATTAAATATTTAGACAAAGGTCTAATTAATATGCAAAAACTAATTGGCATAACAGAAAAAGAGATCATTGGCGAGATGAAAGGTGCTGGCGCTGCTGGCGGTTTAGGTGCGGGCGCCATCTATTTTCTACAAGCTGAAATTGCAATGGGCGCGGAATGGCTATTAACTAAAATTCACTTTGACCGAGCAGTAAAAAAGGCTGATTATATCATTACAGGTGAGGGTAAAATAGATGGACAAACCTGGGGAGGTAAATTAATTTCGCAGGTAATCGCTCGGTGCGACAAACAATTCAAACAAGCCATTCTAGTTTGTGGTGTTTTTGAAGATCCGGAAAAACTGCCGATATTTTTTGATTCGAAGGAGGTTTACTCAGTTTTATCTAAAGCGAAAAACCCGAAAGATTCCATGACAAATGCAGCCATCTACTTAGAACAATTGGGAGAAGAAATAGCCCTAAAATATCTATAAAGCAGCTAATTTTCGACCTGCTTCTTCCAGCATGGCATCGTCTTTGGCAAAACAAAATCGTAATATCTTATCCTCAGGTGGGGTTTCATAAAAAACGGAAACGGGGATGGAAGCTACTTTTAATTCTTTGGTATAACGGTCGGCTAGGTCAACATCCTTTTCATCCGTTATCGCGCTGTAATCTAAACATTGAAAAAAGCTTCCGTGACTTGGTAAAATTTTCCAACGAGAATTCACGAAAAAACTGGCAAATAAATCGCGCTTTTTTTGATAAAAAGAACTTAATGGAAGGTAATTATTGGGGTCTTTTAAGTACTCAGCTAGTGCATATTGCAAAGGGGTGGCACTCGAAAAAGTAACCCACTGGTGCAATTTTCGAAATTCCGCCGTTAGAAAGGGAGAGGCTAGGCAATAGCCCATTTTCCAACCGGTTACATGAAAAGTTTTGCCAAAAGAGCCACAAACAAAACTCCTTTTTCTCAATTCGGGATGCAACAAAACACTGGCATGCGAAGCCCCATCAAAAACGATATGTTCGTATACTTCGTCTGAAACAATTAAAATTTGGGTTCCTTTAACAACATTGGCAAAAGCATCTAAATCCGATGGATCCCAAATCGCGCCCGTTGGATTATGTGGCGAATTGACCATAATCGCCTTCGTTTTAGGCGTGATATGGCGAGCTAATTCATCCCAATCGATCTTATAACCATTAGACGCTTTTAACGAAATATGAATAGGAATTCCACCGGCTAATCGGACAATGGGATCATACGCATCATAGGAAGGATCAAACATGATTACCTCATCGCCCGGAAAAACACAGCAATGGATCGACGCAAAAATAGCCTCCGTAGCTCCAGAAACCACAGTAACCTCCGTATGGGCATCTAATGAAACACCATAAAATGATTCCGTTTTAGCTGCGATACTAATTTTGAGGCCTGGAACACCCGCCATAGGTGAATATTGATTGTGTCCTTTGGAATAAAATTTAACTAGATCTTGCAACGCATCAGAGCAATCGAAACTCGGAAAGCCTTGAGCTAAATTTAAAGCCCCTTCATCTGAGGCCATTTGAGACATTTTGGTAAATATGGTCGTTGCAACAAAAGGTTGCTTAGATGGAAATGTAATCATGCTGCTAATTTATACAGGGTTCGCCATCATACCAAACTTGCTGGATTGTGAGGTCATCTGAAAAATGAATGAAACAAGCACGTTTCCCAACCTCAATACTCCCTAAATCTGGGTCTAAGTTTGCCACTTTTGCCGGGTAAATGGTAGCCATTCGAATCGCTTCTTCCAACGGAATGCCTACGTTTTCTACACAATTTTGAACGGCTTGTTGCATCGTCAAGCTAGATCCCGATAATGTCCCCGCATCATTGGTAAAGCGCCCATCCGTCTGCGAAAAAAAATAAGGGCCTGAAACGTCGTTTGTCACGGCATCTGTAATTAAAAACAATCGATCCCCTTTAAGCTTTTTGGCTAATTTGACTGATTCGAAATCACAATGTTGACCGTCAACGATAATACTCGTCCATGCATTAGAAGAAAAACTGGCTCCCACGATACCCAATACCCGACTTTGCCATTGGGACATGGCATTAAACAAATGGGTGATTCTTGTAATTCCCTTTTCAATAGCTCCCATTGCTTGGTCAAAACTCGCTTCAGAATGCCCAATAGAAACCATGATGGGACTATCCACTAATCGATCCAAAACTGCAGATTCAAACATTTCTGGGGCAATGGTTAGGTAGGTCGGCAAGCCATCGGTCTCGGCAATTAACGACTCAATAAAAGCCATATCCGGCTTTTGAACAAATTCTTCTTGGTGTGCACCCCGACGAACCGGATTAAAAAAAGGTCCTTCTAAATGTAAGCCTACAAGTCCTTTCCCTTGGTAATTTTTACAAGCTTGGATCGCTTGTGACATGGTATTTTTGGGTGAACAGTTCAGGGTAATTTGAAATGCAACTGTTCCCGTTTTTATATGTTCCTCAAATGTTGACGTAATGCATTCGGTGGTCGCTTGGTTTGAAAATAATTTTCCGCCTCCTCCATACAACTGAAGGTCGATAAATCCAGCACATAAAAAGCCATTTTTGATGCTGTTACCCTCCGCGGATGAAATGGTTTTTACTCTTCCATCTTTGATTGCAATCGACCTATCTCGAATCCATTCTGAACCGGTAAAAATCTTGTCAAATCTGATTTCTTGCATAAAAATTAGTACCCTGCGGCCTGTCCATCTTTCCTAGATTCGGTTCCACCAAAATATACTTTCCGGATTGGATCATAGCGGATGCATTGGTATCCCCCATAAATTCCATTCATAAAACCTACTTGGTGCCCTTTCTGCAAAAGCTCCCTTATTATTTCATAAGGATATCCACTTTCTAGCGTAATCGTACCGCCCGTTGGCTCCATAATCTCCCCTGTAGGCTCTGAAGAACCCTCGTGATTAATTCTAGGAAAGTCGCCAGCCTCTTGCACATTCATACCAAAATCCACGACATTCATCACTATTTGCGTGTGTCCCATCGGCTGATAAGCTCCCCCCATCACACCAAAAGACATGATTGGCTGTCCATCCTTGGTCATAAAAGCTGGGATGATCGTATGGAAAGGTCTCTTGCCAGGAGCATAGGTATTATTCTCTCCATCATTCAAACTATACATTTCTCCACGATCTTGAAACATAAATCCTAAGCCGTCTGGCATCATGCCGGAACCAAAGCCCCGATAATTACTTTGAATTAAGGATACCATATTGCCATCTTTGTCGGCCACCGTCAAGTAAATCGTATCCCCATCTTTTAATGCTGGATTTCCAGCATCGAAGTGTTTTGATGCACGATTTGGGTTGATCAACTTGCGTCTTTCCGCAGCATATACTTTAGAAATTAAACTTTTTACAGGTATTTTGGCAAAGTCCATATCCGCATAATACTTGGCTCTGTCTTCAAAAACCAATTTTTTTGCTTCAGTAAATAGGTGAATATGTTCCGCGCTTCCTACCTTGATTTTAGAAAAATCATATCCTTCTAAGATATTCAACATCTGTAAAGCTGCGATTCCCTGGCCATTGGGCGGTAATTCCCACACATCATAGCCGCGGTAATTAACGGAAACTGGATCAATCCAAGTAGAAGTATGCGACGCTAAGTCTTCATAACTCAAAAATCCACCATTTTTTTTCATAAAAGCATCCATGGTTTTAGCCATATCGCCTTTGTAAAAAACATCTCGGCCTTCTTTTCCTAAACGCTCCAAAGTATTGCCTAAATTCGGATTCTTAAAAATATCCCCTTCTCCTGCTACCTTGCCATTTGGATAATAGTGCTTATCCACATTCGGGTATTTACCATAATTCGCCTGAACCCTCGTTAAGGCAGAAGCGAATTCTCCATGTACTGGAAAGCCATTTCTTGCATATGAAACCGCTTTTTCGAGGACCTTCGACATGGGCATAGAGCCGAACTTTTTGTGTAATTCAAACCAGGCGTCCACACATCCCGGAACACTGACAGGCAATGGGCCAGTGGAAGGAATAAACTTAAGGCCTCGTTTTTTAAATTCAGCCAAGGTTAGGGATTTTGGTGATCTCCCAGAACCGTTTAGCCCATATAGTTTTTTGGATTTAGCATCCCAAACAATTGCAAATAAATCTCCTCCAATGCCATTTACATGAGGCTCCACAACACCTTCCATGGCATTTGCAGCGATGGCAGCATCAATGGCATTCCCCCCAGCCTTTAACACATCGAGCGCCACTTGGGTCGATAAGGGATTTGAAGTCGCCGCCATTCCATTCTGGGCGATCACCTGAGATCGAGTCGCCCATAATTTTCCATAAGGTCTGTCCTGTGAAAAAAGTGCGAAAGGCAATAAGAAAAATAGTAAATAGTACTTCATAGAATATCAGTTTTTGTACCCCTAAGATAAATTAAATTCCCTGGCTTTGCCAACTTATAGGTTTGGTAAAGCTTAAAACCTTCAAGAGAATCAGAAGGATTTTCGAAGAAAATAGCTTTCCATTTTAAACAAAAATCCCGCACAAATGTTTGTGCAGGATTTTGAATTTCAACCCAAATAACCAAATTAATTACGCCATTTTTGTTTAATACGTTCTGAAATGTAATACATACAAGGAACGATGATCAATGTCAAGACGGTAGAAAAAGTTAAACCAAAAATGATGGTCCAAGCTAAAACACCCCAAAAAACTGCGGAATCAGAGCCTATAAAAAGATGTGGATCTAGTTCCGTAAACAACGTTGTAAAATCAATGCTTAGGCCTAAGGCTAGTGGAATAAGTCCCAAAACAGCCGCTGAAGCAGTTAATAAAACCGGAGTTAAGCGGATACCGCCACCCTCAATAATGGCTTCTTTCAAATCATAGCCACGTTTTAACCTAAGTTCTTCAATAAATTCAATGAGCAAAATTCCATTTTTAACCACAATACCAGCTAAGGCGATTACACCTACACCCGACATGATAATCGAAAAGGTCATTCCAAAAGCCATAAAGCCTAATAATACACCAATCAACGATAATAATATCGTGGCAAAAATAATGAGTGGTTTAACGGCAGAATTAAATTGGGTGGCCAGAATTAAATAAATCAAAATCAATGCGGCAAGGAATGCAATCCCTAAGAATGCACCTGCTTCTTTTTGGTCTTCTTGCTCGCCTCCCATTCTAATTTTATAGCCTTGCGGAACATCTAAGGTTTCAAATAAAGTTGTTAGCTCGCCCACAATTTCATTGGCATTATACCCCTGAACCACATCGGAACCTAAAGTAATTACACGTTCCTGATTTTTTCTGTTAATCTGACTAAACGACGTCGCGTAGTGAATATCGGCAATAGAGTTCAAAGGAACTTGACGTAAAGCCCCACCCATATTCATATCTCGATAAGTGATATTCATTGAAAGCAATTTCTCAATCTGATTTCTCGAATCGCCTTTTAATCTTAATTGGATTGGATACTCATCCTTTAAGTCGCGGAATTTAGAAATCTCGCTACCAAATAATCCCGTTCGAATCGCCATAGCCACCTGAGCGGATGAAATACCCTCACGAGACGCTTTTTCACGATTCACATCTATGATAATTTCTGGTTTATTGGTCACCAAGTCAGACTTCAATTCCTGAATTCCTTGAACACCCGCTTTAATGATCGATTGGCGTACTTTCTTTTCTAAATCCTGAAGAATCGTAAAATCATCTCCGGCAATTTCGATCGAAATAGGTTTCCCTGTTGGCGGCCCATTGCTTTCGCGTTCAATGGCCATTTCAACACCCGGAATGGGGTTGCTAAAAAATTCCTTTTGAATTTTATTTAACACTTCTCCCGTTTTAATTCCATCACGCAATTGCAATTTCTCAAAGGCGATCGTTACTTTACTCTTATGAGGAGTAGCGCCGCGGTCAGGGTTCATCGGATCTCCGGCATTTTTACCCACGTTTGAAATCACAGAATTTACGATTTTTGCGTAGCCTTCTTTTTTGATGAACGCAAAAACCCGATTTTCAATCACTTTCGTGATCGAGTCAGTAACCACCGCATCTGTACCGATTGGATTCTTCGAATAGATATAGATATAATCTGGATCACCGGATGGGAAAAAGACCACTTTAGGTTTGACAATGCCCATCAAGACGAAGGTAAATACCAACAATAAAAACGCCGCCAAGGTAACATAAATAGACCTTTTACCGGTCAATACCCATGAAATCAATCGGCGATAATTATTTTTAAAAGCTGGCAAAGCCGTTTCTTGGAACGGAACCACCCACTTAGGCGTAATCACAAAATGATTAAACACATATAATAAAAGAGCAAAAACAAAGAAATTACCAAAGCCAAAGTGCCCTAGCCCAAAACCAATCACATATCCAAAAATAGCCAAGCTTAACAGGATAAATACTGTTCGACGGATGTCCGCAAATTTTGGAGCTTTTACATCGTTCGCTTCCTCATCATGACGTTTCATAAAGGATACGGCAAACACTGGGTTCATCACATAAGCCACAAATAGCGAGGCAAATAAGGTGATAATTAACGTGATAGGCAGGTATTTCATGAATTCCCCTACGATACCTGGCCAGAAAAGCAAAGGTAAAAATGGGGAAATCGTTGTTAAAGTACCTGTCAAAACTGGAACAAAAACTTCCGACGCGGCCAATTTAACGGCCTCAACAATCGTCAATTTCTTAAAATTATTGAATAATCTATGTGCATTTTCAATCACCACAATGGCATCATCCACGACAATTCCCAGGCCTAATAAAAATCCAAAGAGAACAATGGTATTCAAGGTGAAATCCAAACTTGGCATAAATAGAAAGGTCAATAAAGCAGAAAGAGGAACAGAAAGTCCTACGAACACCGCATCACGAACTCCCATAAAGAACATTAATACAATCACCACAAACAAGAATCCAAGGATTACGGTGTTAATCAAATCCGCTAAGTCGCCACGCGTTCTTTCGGAAGAATCCGCCGTAACCGTCACCACTAATCCACTCGGAAATCTAGTCTTCTTAAATTCTTCAATCGTCTTTTCAATGCGATCCGCGGCTTCAATTAAATTCGCCCCTCCCCTTTTGATAACGTTTAGCGTAATCACGGATTTGTTGTTTAGTCGAGCAAAATCCTGCTTTTCTTCATAGCTATCAACCACCTCGGCCACATCTTTTAATCTTACTCGGGCCCCCGTAGATGAACCTACCATCAAATTAGCTAATTGGTCCACCGACTTTAATTCCCCGGTAACCCGTAGGGAACGGCGAACGCCATTGACCGCTAAATCTCCGCCTGAAATATTAACATTTTCTCCTTGAACAGCACTTTGGATATCATAGAACGTCAATCCATAACTCTGCATTTTATAGAGGTCTAAATTGACCTGAATCTCTCTTTTCAAAGCCCCCAAAATATCCACTCGGTTAATTTCAGGCATCCCCTCAATTTCATCCTGTAAATCTTCTGCATACTTCTTCAGCTTGTCCAACGGATAATCCCCCGCGATGTTCACGTTCATGATAGGGAACTCTGAGAAATTAATTTCCGCTACAGAAGGCTCCCGAGTTAAATCTTTAGGGAGATCGCTGATCGCTTTATCTACCGCATCTTGTGTCCTCTGCTTCGCAATGGGGACGGAGACATCTGTATTAAACTCGACAATAATCACCGAAATATCTTGGAGCGCATTCGATTTTACTCGCTTAACTCCGGTAATCGATTTGATTTGTTTTTCAATCGGTTTGTTGATTACATTTTCAATATCCGAGGGAGTGGTTCCTGCGTATACCGTCTGAATAACCATTTGAGGTACAACGATATCGGGGAATTGCTCTTTGGGAAGGCTGGAATAAATACCAATACCGGCCACAAAAATGATGAATGTAAAAATGTAAACGGTGGTTCGATTTTGAGCTAACCAGCCCACCATATTATATATAAAGCCTTTGCCTTCGGGCAATTGCTCATTTTTTGAATTTTTTTCCATGCTAAGAATTATTTGGAATTAAAATGAAATTGATTGGCCATCCACTAATTCTTGGAATCCTTGAGTAATGACTAAATCACCTGCTTGAAGCCCTGTAAGAATTTCAGCTTGTCCATTAAAAGTAAGGCCAATGGTAACTAGGCGCGCTTTGGCAATTTTCTTGCCATTTTCTTCCGTGGCCACATAAATCAAATTACCTTTCTCGGTTTTTTGGATTATGTTTTCGCTAACCACTAAAGCGTTTGATTTGGATGAGTCGTTGATGTTGATGACGGCCAACTGGTTTGGTTTCACATCACTTCCGTTTGGAATTTTAGCCTCTACATCAAAAGTTCTAGTTAATGGATTAACCATTTTAGAAACTAATGAAATACGAGCTGAAATCTCCTTATTAATATCTGGGAATTTAATAACAATAGGATCGCCTGTTTTTACAGTCCCCACATAAGAGTCTGCAATTTTAACCATTACTTTCAAATTGCCTAAGTTAACTATTTGGACGATTGGCAAACCTGGAGCGGCCATCTCACCCGCCTTTTGCCTAACTAATTCAATCGTCCCTGAAATGGGCGCCACTACTTTAGATAAGCCTAATTGGGCCTGCAACGTAACTAACCTTTTTTCCAAAGATTCCTTATTTGACTTTGCGCTAATAAACTGAACTTCCGTTCCAATTTGCTGATCCCAAAGCGTTTTTTGTTTGTCGTAAAGCGTTTTTGCTAGGGCCAATTGGTGTTTCACCTCTTCCATGGACTCTTTCAAAATGTTATTATCGAGGGTTGCGATTAGTTGCCCCTTGCTAATATTTTGGCCGACCACCACTGGTAATGAAAGAATCATTCCACCCGTCTGAGGGCTAACTAAAACCGTATTTTCTGCGATTACATTTCCTTGAGCTTCCACAAAATGCTTGAAAGTTTGAGGACTTAGCGGGCTAACAGCTACAGCTATTACTTTAGAATTTTCGCCTGATTCCACTTTCCCCATGGCATTTTCTAAGGCAATAATTTTGGCATTAATTTCCTTAGCTTGATTTTTCAAATCGGCTAGTTCTTGTTTTTTGTCAACGGGCTTGTTGCATGAGGCAACGATTAAAATTCCACTTAGGAGGATGATTAATTTTTTCATGAGTGTTTGTTATAATTCTTATTAGTCAATATATAAAGTACCATTTGCCTTTTCTAGCTCAACTTTAGCGATTAGGGCATTGTATAAAGAAGTAAAATAATTTGCTTGAGATTCTTTAATAGATGATTCTGCATTCAGAACTTCAAGATTTGATCCAACACCTTGTTGGTATTTCACACGAGTGACGCGAGAAATTTCATTCGCCAGCGTCAAATTCGCTTTTTGCTGTTTCAGCGACTCCAATGAGTTCTTCAACGTAATCACTGATTGAGACCGTTGGAAATCAATAGAAGATTTCAGCAAATCAAAACTTTGGCGAACCTTCTGAAGGTTATTAGCTGATTGGACTGCCTTGTACTTTTTAGAATTACCGTCAAAAATCGGAATTTGAAGAGAAACTGTAATAGCTGCATTATCAAACCATTGCTTCGATAATAAATCACCAAAAGCATTCGCTCCCGCATTATATCCATAATTAGCATTCAATAATAACCGGGGCAAATATCCCGCCTTTATGCTTTTTAGATCCAATTCAGCCAGGTTTTCTTGTGTTTTCAAGATTGAATATTCAATGCGATTGGCATAGTTAAAAGGTCCAGCCAAATCATTCAAATTGTTTTGTAATTCAATTTGCTCTAAGCTAACACTTAATCGAATGGACTCTTCCATCGGATAGCCCATTTGGAATTTCAAGAGCGAATAAGACATTTCTTGAAGTCGGTATACATTCTCCAACTCAGTCTTTAGGTTATTTGCTTGGACATCTAATCGCTGAACATCAATCTTCTCTACAAACCCTTGTGCGTTCAATGCACGAGTTTCTTTTAAAAGAGAATCTAAACGGCTAACATTTAGCTGCAACAATTGCATGCGCTTGTCATTAACTAAAATGCCATAATATGCTTTAGTCACATTTTCCGCCACTTGCTGCTTGGATTGAGTCACACCCTTCACAGAAAGATCCTTGTACACTTGGGATGCTTTTAAACCCAACAAATACGTTCCGTCGAAAACGAGTTGGCTCAAACCAACATTTGCAAATCCGGAATTTTCAACGCCAAATTTTGCGGCAATCAATTCCCCTTCGGGAGCTGTTGGGTTAAAAATTCGTGCTGGAATAAAAACGCGCTGCAAAATCAGATTATTCACAAATTGAACACCGCCACTAACTTGGGGCAAACCTATTGCTTTAATTTCATTGATTTTTGCTCCTGCATTTTGTAAATCAATTTGGCTATTCTTCACTTGGACATGGTGAATGATGGCATAGTCAATCGCTTCTTTTAAGCTAAAAGACTGCGCCAAGCTTCCAAAAGAAATGAAAAAAGAAAAGCCGACAAAAATATTTCTTAGGCGGATCATAATGGTAAATTGTTTTTATAAGATGTGTATAGTGTTAAACCTTTTTCGGTTAAAATCCCGCGCATGAAAATATCCAACATGACCAGTTGGGTTTCATACAAGGGCAATTTGTTATTTGGATAAAAGTCGGGATTAAAGGCAAAATTAACTTCTGCCATCCGCAAGCGCGCTAATAATTCGAAATCGATATCATTTCTAAAATACCCGAATTGTGCACCTTTCTTAAAGTCAGCAATCAGATTTTCGTTGATACATTTTTCGCTATGCTTTACGAAAAGGGTAAAGGCATTTGGGAAATACTTTTGAATCTCATATAAAAGTCGAGGATTCATTTGGGTGATTAAATCCTTGGTCATCTCGAAAGACTTGAACATCTTTTCAATGACATTAGAATAAAGCCTATCGAGCTCTTTCCATTTGGCTAAATCTTCTTCAGTGAACGCTTTAACCACTTCATATACCATCGAATCCTTATCGGGAAAATGTTGATATATCGTTTTTTTCGAAATCCCTAATTCGTTCGCAATCGCGTCCATTGTAACGGTCTTTACTCCGTAACGAAAGAATAATTCAGTTCCTTTAATTAGAATACGCGATTTCATTTTCTAAACTCAATGGATAATTGAGATGCAAAACTATGGAAACTTTTGAAGACTACAAAGTTTTCTTGTATTATTTTTAGATTAGCAAACTGTTAATTTTGACTAACGGCCAAAATCATCTTGCAAACGGACGATATCTGATTCGTCTGAAGGTTGGCTCTCATCGGTATGTTGCCATATTTCCGCTACCACTCCCCAGTGCTCTAAACCGATTAATCGGTGTCGTTCCCCTTGTTGGAGTTTAATAAAATCCCCAGCATCATAAGATCCTACGGAGCCTTGTTCGTCTGTATCTGAAATAGCTATCCCGACCGGCCCAGAAATGACCGTCCAAATTTCAGCTCTCCTAAAATGGTATTGCCAGGAAAGGCGTTTTTCAGGAGCGACAATTAAAAACTTGGGACTTAATTTATTAGTGATTTGAATCGTGTCCATACTCAAATTTGGGAAAAATTGAGCCGCAAACTTAGCTGCTTGCGATTCGTCCAATACGAAAAATCCTCCCCAGGGTCTAGTAAAATCTTTGGAAATTACTTGGTATCCTAATTCAGAAATATAAGATTCCACGTCCGCAAAAACTTCTTGAGCAGACAAATTACGTTCAAACTTTGGCAGCATAATGTATAATTTTTTACAAAAATAAAAAGACGGGAAAGATTCCCGTCTTTTCGATTAAAATATAATGTTATAATGTATTACTTCTTCTCGTCAAGCTTCCAACCTGCACGATATTCGCGCTTAACAAATTGGTTTGCCGCCTCAAAATTCGTAATCCTCATATTCGCGGCATCCCAGTCGAGCTGCTGACGACCGATATATTTAGCCGTTCTACCATCGCCTTCACGAAGCATATACGTGCGAATAGCAATATTTCCCATCAATACTGATTCTGTAAATGGTCCTGAATAATCAAATCCAGAGCTAACTTCCATTTTACCAAATCCTGCTTTACAAGCTTCAACCCATTGAGTTTGGTGGCCTGCAGGTCCATTAGCTACACGAGCGTATGTAATTTTATTTGGCAATTCCGCTTCCGGCACTTGCTTTCCATTTTTGAAAACTTTAGGATACATTCCATACGTACCGCAAGTCATGATGCCTTTGGTACCGATTAAAATTACCCCATTGGTTCCATCTGGATCGCCGATCACTTCACTCGCCGGAATTCCTTCTGGATGTGGAGCGCGAAGTCCTCCATCGAACCAAGTCAAAGTAACCGCCGATTTATTTCTAGCTGAAGGCGCATAGCGTAAAGTCGTCATAGATGATGGCGGACATCCTTCTGGAATCCACTCAGGTACCCAATCTTGTAAGAATACGGATCCTACGGAACACTCCACCGTTAAGGCATCGCGAATTCCCAATACTTTAAATGGAGGATCTAATAGGTGGCAACCCATGTCACCTAAGGCACCGGTCCCATAATCCCACCAACCTCTCCACTTAAATGGCAAAAGGGCTGGATTGTATTCTCTATATTTAGCAGGTCCTAACCAAAGGTCCCAATCTAACTCTTGGGGTGCAGGTGAGCCAGCAGCTGGATAGGTAATTCCTTGAGGCCAAACTGGACGGTTGGTCCAAACTTGTACCGTATGAACTTTTCCGATAACTCCAGCGTCAAACCATTCCATCATTTGACGTACCCCGTCACCTGATGAACCTTGATTCCCCATTTGGGTCACCACTTTCATTTCTCGCGCTTTCTCGGTCATCATTCTGGCCTCAAAAATATCGTGCGTCAAAGGCTTTTGAACGTACACGTGTTTTCCACGATTCATGGCAGCCATGGCTATCGTAGTATGTGTATGGTCAGGAGTAGATACAATAACGGCATCTACATTGTTTCCTTCTGTCTCTAAAGCTTTGCGGAAATCCTTGTAATATTTAGCATTGGGAAGCTCCTTGCGGGCTTTTGCTGATTGACGATCATCAACATCCACCAAGGCTACGATGTTTTCTGCTCCTTTATTAAAAGAGCTCATGATGTCGCTATATCCTTTACCGCCCGCACCAATTCCCATGATGTTTAATTTATCGGATGGAGCTGTAAAACCTTTGCCCAACACGTGACGAGGGACAATGTAAAAACTTGCGGCGGCTACTGAAGCATTTTTGATAAAGTTTCGCCTTGAATCATTACTCATAATAATCGTTATTTAGGTTAGTTAAATCGGATAAGATGATTTTATTAATCTAAATATAGCAGATAAACAAAACCACATGATTTAGTAAAATTGATTAAAAATTGGCAAAAAGCAAACCTAATGAGATATATTTTATTTTACCAGGAATTGCCATAAACGAAAAAGGGGAAGCTTTCGCCTCCCCTTTTTTCTAACTCTTATTTCAAAAGATTACTCAGCTTTCTTAGATTTTTTCTCTAATTTTTTAATCGCTTGTGCTCTTTCAGCGCCTTCCATTTGCTCTTTTAAAGCAGATAATGCACCGATATCACCCATCGTCGATTTCTCAGCTGTAGACGCTGCAGGCTTTTCAGCTGCTGTCTTAGTCGTTTTCTTTTTCTCTGGCTTAGCCGTAGCAGCTGCTACTTCTTCAGCCGTAGCTTCCGTAAACGTTCTTGTGTGAGAAAGGATAATCTTACGATCTTCTTTTTGGAATTCAATCACGACGAAATCCAAAGCCTCTCCTACTTCAGCCACAGACTCATCAGCCTTAACTAATTGCTTCAAAGGAGCCATACCTTCGATACCGTAAGGCAATTCTAATACAGCCATTTTGTCTGTCTTAGAAATGATGGTTGCTTTTTGAACGGATCCTAACGTAAATACGCTTTCAAAAGTATCCCAAGGATTTTCTTCTAATTGCTTATGTCCTAAGGCTAAACGACGATTTTCAGCGTCTAATTCAATAACGACTACATCTAAAGCATCGCCTACTTTAACAAATTCAGATGGATGCTTAATTTTCTTAGTCCAAGATAAATCAGACACGTGAACTAATCCGTCAATACCTTCTTCTAACTCAAGGAATAAACCAAAATTAGTTAGGTTACGAACCGTTCCTTTATGTTTAGTACCTATTGCGTATTTAGCTAATAAGTCTGTCTTATTCCAAGGATCCTCTGTCAATTGCTTAACGCCTAATGACATTTTGCGCTCAGCGCGATCTAAAGTCAAAACAACAGCTTCCATTTCATCGCCAACTTTCAAGAAATCCTGTGGATTGCGTAAATGTTGAGACCATGACATTTCAGAAACGTGAATTAAACCTTCAACGCCAGGAAGAACTTCTAAGAATGCACCATAATCGGCCACATTAACAATCTTACCTTTTACTTTCGAACCTACTTCCGTTTCAGCAGCTAAAGCCTCCCAAGGGTGCGCTTGTAATTGCTTCATACCTAAAGAGATACGTTTTTTATTTTCATCGAAATCCAACACAACCACTTGGATTTTTTGATCCAATTTCAATACTTCTTGTGGATGATTTATGCGGCCCCATGAAATATCAGTAATGTGAAGTAAACCATCCACACCACCTAAATCGATGAACACACCGAAATTAGTCATGTTTTTGATCACACCTTCTAATACTTGACCCTTATCTAAATTCGTCAAAATAGTAAGACGTTGAGCTTCAAGATCTTTTTCAATTAATACTTTATGAGAAACAACTACGTTGTCATTTGTATGATTGATCTTAACTACCTTAACCTCCATATTTTTACCTACAAAAATATCGAAATCACGGATAGGCTTCACATCAATTTGAGAACCTGGCAAGAATGCCTCAATTCCGAAAATATCGACAATTAAACCACCTTTAGTACGGCGCTTAACAAATCCATTGATGATAACATCTTCTTCCAAAGCTTTCTCAATGTTCGTCCAAGCACTCATCACTTTCGCCAATTTGCGTGACAATGTTAATTGGCCATTCGCATCTTCTTGATTTTCAATGTATACTTCAACTTCATCTCCAGCCTTCAAATCCGGCATATCGCGGAATTCGGAAGCAGATACTAAACCATCAGATTTAAATCCAATGTTGATAATTACTTCACGGTCTGTTTTGCTCACTACTACCCCCTTCACTACCTCTTTTTCAGTAACCGAATTTAAGGTTGCCTCAATAGCAGCCTCCATTTTTTCTTTAACATCAGCCGCATAACTGCCACCGAATCCTTTACCTTCAACTAAATCCCAGTCGAAATCTTTTGGTTGTTTTGACATAAATTTTTTGCCCTGGATACATCAACACGCCGGGCTAACATGCTGAACTTAAGTGTGTAATTAAATTTTAAATCGGGGTGCAAAGATAAATAAAAATATTTCAAATTCAATGAATTTCTTTAAATTCGAATTCTCAAGACCTATCAAACATGAAAAAAATCAATCTTTTGGGCTTACTAACAGCCCTAATTCATATTTCTTTCCTTAGTTTTTCACAAAATTCAAATAAACCCATGGCAGCAATTTCGTCCAAACCCTTTGGCAAAACCCCATCAGGAGAATCTGTTACCCTATTTACCTTAAAAAATGCTTCTGGAATGGAAGTTCAAATCATGAACTATGGAGGCATCATTACTAAAATTTTAACTCCCGATAAAAATGGCATCGTGGAGGATGTGGTATTGGGTTTTGAAACGTTAGATGAATACATCAAAGAAAACCCATTTTTTGGTGCATCCGTAGGTCGTTATGGGAATAGAATTGCCAAAGGAAAATTTACCTTGGATGGTGTTGGGTACCAATTACCTCTTAACAATAATGGAAATTCCCTACATGGAGGTTTAAAAGGATTTGACAAAAAGGTATGGCAAGTGATTTCATCTGGTGAAACGGCAGAAGGTCCTAAAATTGTTTTGAAATATATATCCACCGACATGGAAGAAGGCTTCCCAGGAAACCTAACAGTTCATTTGTCATATATCTTAACGGCTAAAAATGAATTGTCGATTGAATTTTCTGCAACGACCGATAAAGCAACAGTGATAAACCTGTGTAATCACAGTTATTTCAACTTAAGCGGAAATGGCAAGCAAAATGTGTTGGCGCATACCATGCAATTAAATGCACCGAAGCTAGTTGCCGTGGATAATCTATTAATCCCAACCGGTGAATTAATCCCAGTCGCAGGAACGCCATTCGATTTTTTAACGCCCCAATTGATTGGAAGTAGAATTGATCAAACCGACAATGAGCAAATAAAACGTGGGGGTGGTTACGACCATTGCTTTGCTTTTGATAAGCCATTGGGCAAATTTGCGGTGGTCGCCATTGCACATGATCCTGTATCTGGCCGTACCTTAGAAGCGTCTACGACCGAACCCGGAGTTCAATTTTATACTGGCAACTTTCTGGATGGGCATCTAAAAGGAAAAAATGGAGCTATTTATGGGAAGAGATCAGGTTTTTGTCTTGAGACCCAGCACTATCCAGATTCTCCAAACCAACCAAGCTTCCCGAGCACTGTATTGAGACCCGGAAATCATTACACAACAAAAACCAATTATAAGTTTTTCGTTCAGTAATCAACGATAGGTTTAAGGGAATATAAAATCCCTTAAACCTATTTTATAATTTTTTTGCCTCCTCCCAATACACATCCATCTCAGCTAAGGTCATTTCCGACAATGCTTTTCCTATTTCTGCGGCTCTTTTTTCAAGATGCTGAAATCGTTTAATGAATTTTCGATTGGTTCGTTCCACCGCCGTTTCCGGATTTAAATCGATAAACCGTGCAAAATTGACCAAGCTAAACATAAGATCGCCCAGTTCCCCTTCCGCTTCATTTCGATCAGCTTCCGTTAAATCTTTGCCTACAAAGGTATCCTTGAATTCCCCTAATTCCTCCTCCACTTTTTCCCACACTTGCTCTTTCTCCTCCCAATCAAAACCCGCACCCCGAGCTTTTTCCTGAATCCGCATAGCCTTAACTAAAGCCGGCAAGGAATTTGGGACACCGCCTAAAACGGATTTATTTCCCTCCTTTAATTTTAATGTTTCCCAATTAGCCTTTACCTGCTCCTCGGTATCAGCCACCACATCCCCATAAATATGAGGATGACGCGAAATCAATTTTTCACATAAGCTATTCAAGGAATCGGTCACATCAAAAGCACCCTGTTCAGAGCCAATTTTAGCATAGAAAACTAAATGCAAAAACAAGTCACCTACCTCTTTTTTGACTTCATTTAAATCGCCTTGAAGCACCGCCTCAGACAATTCATACGTTTCCTCGATCGTCAAATGACGCAACGTATCCATCGTTTGCTTTTTATCCCAAGGGCATTTTTCCCTCAAATCATCCATCATACAAAGCAATCGATCAAAGGCCTCAGCCGCCTGTGGGTATCTCATAATTTAAGGATTTAAGCCGTAAACACGGACATAATCAATGACAAATTTATTTGGGAAGATCGAATCGTCAACTCCCTTTTGGCCACCCCAATTTCCTCCTATCGCTAGATTTAATAAGATGTGTTGCTTTTTATCAAATGGCCACTCTTCCCAACCCTTGCCCGAATTCTCAAAATAAAAGTATTGTTTTCCATCAATATAGGCTTGGATCGTTTTTGGAGTCCAATCAATAGAATACACATGAAAAGCGGTATCAAAATCATCTACTTTGGTGGTTGACGTTTTCTGCGTTCCGATCACATGATTAAACGCTTTTGTATGAACCGAAAAATGCATCACGGTCGGGTCAAAGCCCACATGCTCCAAGATATCAATCTCCCCATTGTCCGGCCAATACTGTCCACCATAATCCGACTGACTAGCCAAGGTCCAAATCGCTGGCCAATTGCCCCGTCCCACAGGAACTTTTGCGCGAACCTCTACCTTGCCATATAAAAAATCTTTTTTGCCTTTAGAAACGATGCGCGCAGAGGTATAATTCTTTCCTCCAAAATTTTCTTTTTTAGCTTCAATCGTTAGCAATCCACTTTCGATATGCACATTGTCTTTGTCGGCCTCCGTATAATATTGCAATTCATTGTTGCCCCAACCAGAACCTCCGACATCAAAAGACCAAATTTTCGAATCCGGCAATCCCGGTGTGTCAAATTCATCTGCCCAAATAGGCGTTGCCGTAAAAGTATAGACCTTAGGCGATGAAACTATTGGCGCGGGAGCTGGTTGGCTTAAAGGAAGTTTCTCTTCGGCCGACTGACAAGCCAAGGACATCGAGATAAATATCCCAGCTGTTAGTAAAAATCTTTTTCCCATGGTGAATTATTTTGAATCAAAAATAGTTAGAATCAAAGTGAATCCCTATCCCAACAAATTTTAATTCCGTAATTTAACGTCAAATATTTTTACATGGATTTCAAACTTACTTCTGCTTACAGTCCTACCGGCGATCAACCCTCGGCGATAAGCCAATTAGTGGAAGGAATTGCCAATAATGAACAGGCGCAAACTTTGCTAGGTGTCACGGGATCAGGCAAAACGTTTACCATTGCAAACGTAATTCAGCAAATCAATAGGCCCACGTTAATTTTAAGCCATAATAAAACCTTGGCTGCCCAATTGTATGGAGAGTTCAAATCCTTTTTCCCAGAAAATGCGGTGGAGTATTTTATCTCGTATTATGACTATTACCAACCCGAAGCATTTATTGCCTCCACCGGGACTTACATAGAAAAAGATTTATCCATCAATCAAGAAATTGAGAAATTAAGGCTTGCCACAACGTCCTCCTTGATGTCTGGCCGAAGAGACATTATCGTAGTCGCTTCGGTCTCTTGTATTTATGGCATGGGAAATCCCGATGAATATCGAAATTCGATTTTACGCATAGGCGTCGGGGAAGTGATTTCCAGAAATCAGTTTTTATTTCGCTTAGTGGAAATTTTATATGCGCGAACGGAGGGTGAGTTTTTAAGAGGGACTTTTAGAGTTAAAGGAGATACGGTCGATATATTTTTAGCCTATGCAGATTTCGGGTATCGCATCATCTTTTTTGGGGATGAGATTGAACAAATCCACCGGATAGATCCTTGGACCGGAAAGAAAATTTCCACCGAAACGTTGATTGCAATTTTCCCTGCCAATTTATTTGTCACAGGCCGGGAGACGTTGAACCAAGCCATTTCATTTATCCAAGAAGATTTGGTTAAACAGATTTCTTATTTTGGAAAAGAGGGCCGACTAACAGAAGCAGAGCGAATTAAGCAGCGGACGGAATTTGATTTAGAGATGATGCGGGAATTGGGTTATTGCTCAGGCATCGAAAATTACTCCCGCTATTTTGATCAGCGAAAACCGGGTCAAAGACCTTTTTGCTTATTAGACTTTTTCCCGGATGATTTCTTGATGGTCGTCGACGAAAGTCATGCCACCATGCCGCAGATCAGAGCGATGTGGGGAGGCGATCGATCAAGGAAAGAATCGTTGGTGGAATATGGATTTAGGTTGCCTTCCGCGATGGACAATCGGCCCTTAACTTTTCAAGAATTTGAGGATGTCATCGGCCAAACGATTTTTGTTTCTGCGACTCCTTCAGATTATGAATTAAGGCGATCGGAAGGCGTGGTGGTGGAGCAAGTGATTAGGCCAACGGGCCTTTTGGACCCGTTGATCGAGGTAAGGCCAACGAAAAATCAAATCGACGATTTGTTAGATGAGATTCACGGCCGGATAAAAAGTCAGGAGCGGGTGTTGATAACTACCCTAACCAAACGAATGGCGGAGGAATTGTCGAAATACTTAGACCGAGTGGGAATTAAATGCCGCTATATCCATTCCGAAATCAAATCGCTTGAGCGTGTTGAGATATTGAGGGAGTTAAGGTTGGGCGTTTTTGACGTATTAGTGGGGGTCAACTTGCTTCGCGAAGGCTTGGATTTACCTGAAGTTTCTTTGGTCGCTATCATGGATGCCGACAAAGAAGGGTTCTTGCGTGATATACGATCATTAATTCAAACGATCGGTCGGGCCGCTAGAAATGAAAACGGAAAAGTACTGATGTATGCTGACCGGATGACGGGCTCGATGACCAATGCGATTTCAGAAACGAATCGGAGGAGAGCCATCCAAATGGCCTATAATGAAGAGCACGGGATCACCCCAAAAACCATTTGGCGCAGTCATGAGGAAATTATGGAGCAAACTTCTATTGCCGACCGGATGACAAGGCCTACAAAATCGTATGGACTCAATCCAGAGGAGCGCTTGCAAGTGGCGGATCCGCTGCTTCAATATATGTCCAAGAAGGAATTAGGAAAGCAGTTGGAAACCGTCCGCAAAGAAATGGAAAAAGCAGCCAGAGAATTGGATTTCCCTTTAGCTGCTAAATTGAGAGACGAGATGAATGCCATCGAAAAAATGGCTTTAAAATAAAATGGGTTAAGATTTTCGCCCTAACCCATTTGAAATTTTTATTCCTCTATAAAAGGATAATTCTCTTCTACATAAACGTCCTTGTAAGCCTCTGATTTATCAGGGAAAGGAGACGCCTCTGCAAAGTCCACAGACTCTTGAACCAGCACCTTAATTTTTTCGTCAATTTTATCTAAATCCGCTTGGGATAAAATATTGTTTGTCAAGATTGTATGCTTTACTTGCTCGATGGGATCACGATCCTTATACGATTCCACCTCGTCTTTTGAACGATATTTTTGTGGATCTGACATCGAATGTCCACGGTAACGGTAGGTTCTAAACTCTAAAAAAGTAGGCCCTTCACCAGCACGTGCACGAGCAGCTGCTCTTGAAACCGCTTCATGAACCAACTCGACATTCATCGCATCCACCGGTTCAGAAGGCATATCGTATGCTTCGCCTATCGTATATAAATCGGTCACATTGGAAGTTCTGGAAACGGAAGTTCCCATGGCATATCCGTTATTTTCAACCACAAATATCACGGGCAATTTCCATAACATAGCCATGTTAAATGTCTCATGCAGGGCTCCTTGACGAACCGCACCATCCCCAAAATAACAAACCGAAAGGTTTCCTGTTTTCTTATATTTTTCTGCGAATGCTAATCCAGCGCCTAAAGGTATTTGTGCACCTACAATTCCATGACCTCCTACAAACCCTACACTTTTATCAAAAATGTGCATGGAACCACCTTTGCCTTTAGAAGCTCCGGTGATTTTGCCATAAAGTTCCGCCATGATGACGTTAGGAGATGTACCTAAAGCCAATGGGATACCATGATCACGGTATGCTGTGATATATTTATCGCCTTCTATTAAAGCTGATTTAGACCCTGAAGAACAAGCTTCTTGGCCTATATATAAGTGACAAAAACCTTTAATTTTTTGCATTCCATACAATTGGCCGCATTTCTCTTCAAACTTACGTTGCAATTGCATTGATTCATACCAATAGGTATAGGTCTCTTTGGAATACTTAGGTGCTTGTGTGTCTTTCTTTGCCATCGAATATTGATTCATTTAAAATAGGGCTGTTGGAAAATACCGAGTCCTATTAATCATGCGAAATTAAAACAAAACAACGTAGCTGCCAAAAATTGCTTCAAATTCCCTTAATTCCTTCCAAAAAATCACATTAAATTCTTTATTTTTACATGTTTAAGCCATTTTATCCTCATTCATGTACCTAAAATCTTTACAGATCAAGCAATTTAAATCGTATGAGGAGGCTCAATTTGACTTCATTCCAGAAATAAACTGCATTGTGGGTGAGAATGGGATTGGAAAAACGAATCTGCTTGACGCGATTCATTTTTTATCCATGACCAAGAGTGCACGAGGCATTGCAGATCCGCTTTGTATCCAGCATGAAAAAGACTTTTTTATGGTTCAGGGTAGCTTTATCTACCAAAAACATCTAGCATCTGGAATTCCTGAAAGTGAAACGCAAATCACTTGTGCCGTACAGAGAGGCCATAAAAAATCATTGTTGAGAGACCAAAAACCGTATCCACGATTGGCAGATCATATAGGGAATTTCCCTATTGTATTAATGGATCCTCATGACACTGATATAGTTCGAGAGGGAAGCGAAGAGCGGCGACGGTTTTTTGATGGGATGATGTCGCAGTTAGACCGCGGTTTTTTAGAAAATTTATTGAGGTATAATCGGGTCGTTCAGCAACGAAATATCTTATTAAAACAGTTTGCCGAAAGGGGCCAAGTGGACCCTTTGCAATTAGCTATTTACCATGAACCCATGGTTGTTTTGGGAGAGCAAATTCATCGGGCAAGAATTGAATTTTTAGCAGGCTATTTACCTCAATTCCAAATGCATTATGCGGCCTTATCGGATGATCGGGAACAGGTGAATATCACGCTGGAATCAACTTTTATTTCGGGCGAATTCGATGCCACCTTGAAAGCGGGGGAACAACAAGATTTAGCTGCGCAGCGAAGCACCATCGGAATCCATCGGGATGAATTTGCTTTTGAAATCAATGGATTTCCGCTTAAAAAGTTTGGATCACAAGGCCAACAAAAAAGTTTTGTGGTGGCGATGAAATTGGCGCAATTTGATTCATTAGTGGCTGCAAAACCAAGAAAACCTTTGTTATTGCTCGATGATATTTTCGATAAATTAGATGATCGCAGGATTCAGCGATTAATCGAAATGATGGCACAGGATCATTTTGGCCAGGTATTTATCACAGATGCAAGACCCGAACGCACCAAAAATCTATTAAAGAGCTTGAAAAATCATATCCAATACATCCCACTCTAGCGAATAGCCTGATCGATGGTTGATAAAAACGAATTCAATGAATTTTCTTCCGCAAGCTGCTTTAAATTGTCTTCAGAATAAGAAATTCCATTGTTAATTATTGCTTTTAATTCGTTCGCCACCTCGCTGACGGAAGTTGCATCCACAGTAACACCCACATTATGTTTAGAAACCAATTCTCCAATCATCCCTGTTTGGGTAGCGAAAGTGGGTTTATTTGCCATGGCGGCCCGTATTAAAACCGAGCTCATGTTGAGGAAATCTTGGTATAAAATTAGCACTACATCGCTTATTTTGAAACAAATTTGGACTTCACGTGCCGGCAAATATCCGTAGCAGCGAATGACTTCAAGGTCAGGGACTTGGGCTAGTTTAGCTTCTATTATTTTTTCGTAATATTCAGGCACGGGGCCAGCAAGCAATAAACAGATTTTGGCGAGTGCTTCCTTGGACAAGGTTGAACACGCATCGATGAAAACCTCCATTCCTTTCCGGTCATCCAGGTATCCAAAGTTTAAAAATATCTGTTTATCCGTTGGGACTTTGAATTTATTTTTAAACTCGGCGATCTCTGATTTTGAGATTTGAAACTGCTTTATAGGATCGCAAATCGGGATAATTTGAGTCTGCGTTTTTTGCCCTTTCATGTAGGGGACTAATGCATGAACCAAGCAAAATAAGTTTTGGATTTGCCCACTTTTTAAGACGTTGGAAAGTATCCACTTTTTAATTTGAGGATAAACCCCGTTGTTGTTTTCGGTAAAATTAGGTCGGAAATAGATCGCTGAAACGGGGCATGGGGCTTTTTTGCCTATCAGAATGCCCATCTGGTAATAATCAAAATACATCAACAAAACTTGGCTCGCATTAATTTCCTTAGCTGTTTCAACGAGCAAATTCCACTCAATGATAGAACGTAAATAAATGGATTTAGAATGGATGGAATTTAATTTATCTGTAGGGATAGGCAGAAATGTCACATTGTCGCCCCATGGATTATCCTCAGCTTTCTGCCTGGCATCAAATTGCGATTTGAAACTTTCGCCCGTAGACACATATAATTCCACATCCTTTTTCCCACTATAAAATCCAATTAAATGAATTAAATAATCAGGGTGATGACCGTCTGTAATCGTATCAAAAAGAAGGATGCGGTTTTTCAAAGGAAAAAATTATACGACAAAAATACCCAAATAAAAACAAAATAAGAATACCCCTATTTATTCGAATTTCTTATATTAAATTTACTCCCACTATGAAAAAAATATACTTCTCCCTATTATTTATACTTATCTCCATTGCTAGCTTTAGTCAGGACCAAAAGCGTTATAAAAATATAGTTTTTGAATCTATTGATACCCTTTTGAACATTCCATATGGCCAATCGGTCAATGTTAAAAATGAAAATGAAAGGCATTTATTGGATGTTTACTCTCCTAAAAATGACACCCTCAAAAAACGCCCATTAGTCGTTTTTGTCCATGGGGGCGGTTTTGTGAATGGCGATAAACGAACTGGCTACTCGAGAGTAGTTTCGGAAAACCTGAGTCATAGAGGTTTTGTCGTGGGATCCATCAATTACCGATTGGGAATTGCAGAACCTAAATCAGACGTATCCTATTTTGAGGCCATGATCCGTGCCGTTCAAGATGCGAAAGCAGCGGTTCGGTTTTTTAGAAAAAATGCGGAAAATTACGGCATCGATACAAGTAAAATTTACATAGCTGGTGGATCTGCCGGTGCGATGACCGCTTTACACTTGGCCTATTTAGACCAAAAAGAAGTTCCCACTTACATCGATTTGGCAAAAAATGGCAGCATGGAAGGGACTTCGGGCAACGAAGGATTTTCCTCTAAAATACACGGTGTGGTTAATTTTTGGGGGGCGATGGTCAATTTTAACTGGCTAAATACGGGAGATGTTCCTGTATTCAATGTCCATGGAACGGCAGATAAAACGGTTCCTTTTGATTCCTCTTTTGCCTACCATAATTTTAAATATGGAAGCCAAATTATTTTTGAAAGAGCCTTAAGTCAGGGGGTCCCCACAGGTGTCAAATTATCTGAAAATTTAGGACACACCTTAGATAACAATAAGCCTGCTATCCTTTCCTCGCTACAGGAAGTTGGCGAATGGCTTTATGCCCTCGTCAATCGAACGAAAGCAACGCCAAAAATCACCCGCTTTGAAAATGAAATAAAAGCACATGAATTAGAAGATTCCAAAACAAATTACTCTTCCAATGCTATATTATTTACGGGCAGTTCGTTCATCCGATTATGGAAAACCATTAAAAAGGATTTAGCTCCGGCTGAAATTATTCACCATGGATTTGGAGGATCGAATATCAGCGAAATGGCTTATTACATTCCAAGGATTGCATTTAATCATTCCTTAAAGGCTATTTATATGTACTCGGGAAGCAATGATTTATCGGTAAGTAAACAAGATAAAAGCCCGCTCCAAATTCTTGAAACGTATAAATATGTCGTAAAAATGCTTCGTTCGAAGTTTCCGACTACCCCTATTTATTACATCGCAATTTCTCCGAATGAACGCCGTTGGGCCGTTTGGGATAAAATTCAAGAGACTAATGAGCTAATAAAAAATTACAGCGCTTCCAAACCCAATATGTATTTAGTGGAAACGACCAGCGCGTTGTTAGGTGCTGATGGAAAATATCAGCCTAGCCTTCATGTGGAAGACAAATTGCATTTTAATGAAAAAGGCTACGAAATTTGGACTCGGATCATGCGAAAATCCATCGCTGAAATAAAATAATCCGCGACGAATCTTTTAAAGAAATTTGAAAGAAAAAAATAGGCCGAAGAGATATTTCTTCGGCCTATTGTATTTTTATATGATCCTCATTTAGGCTGAAAATTAGCCCCATAAATCCTATAAATTTTTCTTCTTTAATTCACTTACCGCAAAATCAGCCGCACGAGCTGTCATGGCCATGTAGGTCAACGATGGATTTACACAAGATGCAGAAGCCATGGCAGCCCCATCCGTCATAAACACGTTTTTAACCTCATGCACTTGATTGTGTTTGTTCACAATAGAATTCTTAACGGAGGTACCCATACGTGCTGTACCCATTTCATGAATACCTAATCCAATATGCGTTCCTTGTCTATTGTATGCGTTGACATTTTTAAATCCTGCCGCCTCTAACATTTCAGCCGCATCATTCATCATATCTTCTCTCATTTTTAATTCGTTAGATCCGAAAGAAGTTTCAAATTCCAACACAGGAAGTCCCCATTTATCTTTCACGGTTTTACTCAATTGGAAACGATTATTTGGGTCAGGTAAAATTTCACCAAATCCACCAAATCCTACATTCCATTTTCCAGGATGAGTTAAGCTTTCTTTGAACGTTGCTCCAAATCCGTCCATGCCCGTTCCACGTCCCCAACCATCACGACTAGCTCCACCCTGATATCCAAATCCACGGATATAATCACGCTTGTCTTTTCCCCAGTTACGGAAACGAGGGATGTAAAGGCTGTTAGGTCTATTACCAAACATGTAATCGCTCTCAAATCCTTCGACAGTCGCTGAAGCTCCTGCATTTAAATGATGATCCATGATGTTACGACCCAATTGGTCACTATCATTTCCTAATCCATTTTGATAACGGCTTGATTTTGAATTCATTAAAATAGAGGTAGAACCGATAGCCCCCGCATTCACAAAAATAATTTTTGCGAAATACTCTCTAACTTCCATGGTATTTTGATCGATCACACGTACGCCTTTTGCTTTTTGTGTTGCCTCATCATAGATAATTTCTGAGACAATCGAATTGTGCACCATCGTCAAACGTTTTGTGCGCATCGCTGCTGGCAATGTCGCTGACAAAGAACTAAAATAGGCTCCGTAAGGACATCCGCGCATACATTTATTTCTAAAATTACATGAGCTCCGACCTAAATCCGTGTGAACTTTTCCAGGATTTGTTAAATGTGCAACACGGCCTAAAGTAACGGGGCGGCCTAATTTTTTATTTACTTCATTCTTAAAATGAACTTCCGGAGCCGTCATCGCCATCGCTGGTTGAAACTCTCCATCTGGCAACACATCCAATCCTTCTGCTTGGCCTGAAATTCCAGCAAATTTCTCTACATAGGAATACCATGGGGCCATATCCTCATAGCGAATAGGCCAGTCGGTACCGATGCCATCTTTGGCATTTGCTTCAAAATCTTGTTTATTCCAACGATAGGAATGACGGCCCCATAAAAGAGATTTTCCGCCTGTGTGGTAAGCACGTATCCAATCAAACCCACCTTTCTTCTCGATGTATGGATTTTGTTTATCATTTTCAAACAAATAGCGATGCTCCTCATTAGGCGTATAACCTGTTCGCATACCCGCCCAATATTCCTCCGCGGCCATATTCGTAGGTCTGCCTCTGTGATCAAATTCCCAAGGGTGTTTCATCGCAGTTTCATATCCTTCTATGTGCTTAATCTCACGACCACGCTCAATTACGGCTACTTTTAATCCCTTTTCTGTTAATTCTTTGGCGGCCCAACCGCCTGAAATTCCTGAGCCAACGACAATTGCATCGAAAGTTTGACCCTTTATGGCATCTATATTTATATTCATCTTATGCTAAAAATTAATATTGAAATGATTTTTGACCAGGCAATAATTTGGTTGCCTCAAATTTCCCGGGTATCGGTTGGTATACAAACGAAGCCTCTATCCCTTTTTCAGAAGTGTAATATCCTAAAAGAGTCAATTCTTTGATCAAACGCCAAAATGGAACGCCATTTGCACCTTCCAACGTTTCCTTGTCTACGTTATCTCCCACCTTCATTCTACGTTGTTGGTAAGACCGCATCATGTCCTTTGTATTAGATTCCAAAAGCGTCAACACAGCCACTTGGCCTTCATGATTTTGCGACAAAAATTTAGCTTTCATTAAATCATTCACGCCCTTTAAGAAACTGGCATGTTCGGGAGCCTTGTAACAGTCCTTCAACATCAATTCAATAAATGCTGGAACGCCCGCGTCGATTGCGCCAGCTGTAGTTGTTTTAGGGATAATGTGTTCTGCCACGGCAGCAACTATTTGTCTTTGAGCATCTGTTAATGAAAACAAATCTGCATTCAAAAATTTCCCACTTTCCTTCACATCCATCGCAAATAAAGTAGGTGCGGTAAATGCGCCACCGACCATCATGGCTATTCGGGAAACTGCTTCTCTTCGATTAAACATAGAATTTTATTTAGATTAAAAACAAATTTAATCAGATTCTTGATTTTTACAGACTATTTATAAAAAAAAGCCCGCAAGCTAAAATGAAATGCAAATAGCCTATAAAAAAAGCTAGCATATTCCTGAATGGTCTTTCTCGTGTCTATGTTGATCATCGGGTGATCATTCAGAGTTCTAGAAATATTGGAAGGCGAACACTTGAATTTACGGGCAATGTCTTTAATTTAAACTGTGTTTCCCATCTCAATCCTGATCGTTTTATATTGGTTCTTACATCAAATGTATCAATTTTAGGTGAAAAAATTACATTCATTTGATGCGTATCAGTAAAGCCATCCAATGACAGCGGGTAAATAATTAGGAATTT